>Ga0233425_10004756_pt1 | contig 22320 bp, 20 predicted proteins | sample Watercolumn_Towu_2_FD_181712 | JGI IMG/M metagenome (GOLD analysis project Ga0233425, IMG submission 181712) | Freshwater microbial communities from Lake Towuti, South Sulawesi, Indonesia - Watercolumn_Towuti2014_140_MG | ecosystem: Environmental > Aquatic > Freshwater > Lake | place...
CGAGGATTGCGTTCCCACGCCCAACCGCCTCAACTCGCGCGAAGGCGAAGTCCCGACCATGCCCGAAGGCGAGGCGTTCGAATCCCCGGTCTGTAACTTGCCCGATACCCTGCCCGCCGCATTTCTCTTCGCCGAGTGCCGCGGCTACGGCGACGGCATTTGGCGATATGTCTTCTGGGATAAATTCGGTTGGATGGGAGAACACCCCGTCCCCGAAAACACAGGCAAGCGTCAATCGTTCGTCGAATAACCCCATCCGTTTACCTGTCTACCCGTCTACCTGCTTCCTTCTTTACCTGTTTCCCTTCCCCCTGTATACTATGCCTCATGGAATCCTTCTTCACCTTTCTCGAAAAACGGGTGGACGATTGCTCCTCCCTGTTGTGCGTGGGACTCGACCCGCACATCCCGGACTTGAAATCTCCCACCGCCGAAGCCGCCCTGGACTTCTGCCTGAATTTGGTCAGGCAGACTGCGCCCTACGCTGCCGCATTCAAACCCAACGCTGCCTTCTTCGAAGTCTTCGGCGCCGAAGGCTGGTCGGCGTTGAAACAGGTCGTGGATGCCGTTCAAGCGGAATCGAACCGCCTCGGCTCGCTGATCCCCGTTGTCCTTGATGCCAAGCGCGGTGACATCGCCTCTACTGCTGAGGCGTACGCCAAATCAGCCTTCGAGCATCTTGGGGCGCACTGCATCACCTTGAACCCGTATCTTGGAAAAGACTCGATTGACCCCTTCATCCAAAATTCCGAGAAGGGCGTCTTCCTGCTCTGTAAAACTTCCAACAAAGGCAGCGGCGATTTGCAGGATGTGATGGTGGACGGCGGACGATGGACGATGGACGGTGGGGCGCGATCCATGCCGTTGTACGAACACGTCGCTCGGCTTGCCCAGCAATGGAATATGAAAAATAATATCGGTCTTGTTGTCGGGGCGACCCACCCCGAAGCGATGGCAAAGGTCCGTGCCGCCGCGCCCGACTTGTGGTTCCTTTCCCCCGGCGTCGGCGCCCAGGGTGGGGAGTTGGAAACCGCGCTCAGGGCGGGGCTTCGCAAAGACGGCAAGGGGATTCTGCTCCCCGTCTCGCGCGGAATCTCCCGCGCCGAAAAGCCGGGGCTCGCCGCCGCCGAGTTCCGCGATGAGATTTTGCGCATCAAAAGAGAGTTAAGATAAGGACACTTCACCATGCCCAACCAATCACCAATTACCAATCACCAATCCGCCCTCGCCGATGGACTCCTTTCGGCTGGCTGTATCAAGTTCGGCGAATTTACCCTCAAGTCGGGATTGAAGTCTCCCATTTACATTGACCTGCGCCGCATCATTACCTACCCCAAACTACTGGAGCAGATTGGCGCGGCGTACCTTCCAATCCTCCAAAACTTGAAGTTCGACCGTATTGCGGGGCTGCCCTATGCCGCCATTCCCATCGCCACTGCCATTTCATTGCAGGGGAACTATCCGATGATTTACCCGCGCAAGGAAGTCAAGACCTACGGAACGAAAGCCGAGATCGAGGGTGACTTCAACTCGGGCGAAACCATTGCCGTCATCGATGACCTCGCCACCACTGGCGGGAGCAAATTCGAAGCCATCGAAAAATTGACGGCTGTCGGCTTGAAAGTAAAGGACATCGTCGTCCTCGTTGACCGTCAATCGGGCGCGAAGGAATCCCTCGAACAGGCGGGCTACGCCATGCACGCCGTGCTGACCATCACCCAATTGCTGGACTATTACGAGTCAACGGGCAAGGTGGAAAAGGATAAGATTGCGGAAACGAGGAAGTTCCTATCGCAAACAGGGTAGGTGAAAATTGAAAATCATTCCATGTGGAACCGGACATTCCGAGGAACTGGTTGGTTTTGTCGCCCGCCTGAACAGCGAGGATGCTCATCACATCGGTTTCTTCGGAGAAGGGGAGGCGGATGTGCGCTCCTCCCTGGCTGAGTGTATTGTCCCTCCTGAAGAGGGATTCCAACTTGCCTACGATGGAGACCGCCTTGTGGGAGTCTTCGGTGTGGATGCAGACCCTGAAATCGGTCGCGCCTGGCTGTTTGGTCCGCTGGTTGAACATGCAGACTGGCATTCTGTGGCGGATGCACTTTATGCCGCGAGTGTGAAGGTTATTCCAGACGGAATAAGCGAGCAGGACCTGTTTTGCGACGTCCGCAATCTAAATCTGGCGGCTTTTGCCGAACGTCACGGATTTCCTGTACGTTCTGAAAACGCTGTTGTTTCTCTCAAACGAGCCGACTATAAAAAGCCGTCATCCCAGAAGGACCAGTTCTCGATTGTCGATTATTCAACCGTTTTTTTCGAGCAGTTCGAACGTTGTCATACCACGCTTTTCCCAACCACATATTTCACGGCGCGCCAAATCGTTGAAAAATTGGATGCCACCCACCGCCTGTTGCTTGGGCTTGAAGACGGAAAAATGAAAGGGTATCACTTCTGCAAGGTGGAGCCCGACGCCTGTTCAGGCTATATCGATTTCATCGGCGTGGATGAATCGATGCGCGGGCGCGGGTTGGGCGCGATCATGCTTGCTGCGGGGATTGATTGGATGCTGTCCTTTCCTGTGGTGGACAAGATAAGTCTGACCGTGAACGCAGATAATGCCCCCGCTCTGAAACTCTACAGTAACTTTGGCTTTGTCACCGAACGTGTGATGCGCGGTTATCGCAAAGTTGGCAGGGCATAGAGCTTTTCACCTTCTTTTCAAAAAATTCGTAAAGTGCGGTTTCCTTAATTTCGGCAAATTGAGCAAACTGCACTATACTTAATTTTATGTACAACCTCATCCGCCCCCACCTTTTCCGCCTCGACCCTGAAATCGCCCATGAACGCACGTTGAAAGCCCTGCGCCTGGCAGGGGATTTCATCCCCTCACGCTGGCTGTTGCAACTTCTCTTTGCTGCGCCTTCCAAGCCTGTGGATGCCTTTGGGCTGACCTTCAAAAACCCCATCGGTATTGCGGCTGGATATGACAAGGATGGCATTGCCATTCGTGGACTCTCCGCTTTGGGCTTCGGTCACGTGGAGATTGGGACGGTCACGCCCCTGCCCCAGCCTGGCAACCCGTCCCCGCGCGTGTTTCGCCTAGTGGAGGAGGATGCCATCATCAACCGTATGGGATTCCCTTCGCGCGGCGCTGAGTTTATGCAGATGCGATTGAACCCCGCGCTTCGCATGAGTTTTGCGGAACGCATTCTCGGCTTCGATCCCCGCCCGCGCGGCTTTTCGCGGTTATCCGACGCCATGCTGGGAATCAACCTCGGCAAAAACAAGAACACCCCCAACGAAGAGGCTGTCCTCGATTACCTTGCGCTGGTGCAAAATTTCAGCCGCTACGCCGATTATCTGGCCATCAACGTCAGCTCGCCCAACACGGCGGGACTGCGCGACCTGCAACACCGCGCCGCGCTCGAAACCTTGCTGGGGCACATCCACCAGCAGCGGCTGCTGGAACAGAAACAATACAAGAAGCGCGTCCCCATCCTTGTCAAACTTTCGCCAGATATGAGCGAAGCCGAACTCGATGACGCCATCGAAGCGGTGCTGCGTATGCGGATGGATGGCATCATCGTGACGAACACGACTTTGGGGCGCGAGGGATTGCGGTCGGGCCAAAGGGAAGAATCAGGCGGATTGAGCGGCGCTCCGCTCCGGGCGGGGAGCGAAGCGGTTCTGACTCGAACTGTGAAAAAGGTCAATGGTCAAGTCCCCATTGTCAGCGTAGGCGGAATCATGAATCCCGAGGATGCGAAAAAGCGGCTGGACATGGGCGCGACCCTCATCCAGGTCTACACGGGGTTGATTTATCGCGGTCCCGGACTGGTGAAGGAAATATTACACGCATTGTAAATTCTAATAAGATTCTGAAAGGAATTCAGACCCCAATTGTGGTATATTCCCGACTTATAGGTAACCTTATGGAAGATAAAATCACAATTATTGAAGGTCCCACGCCGGTTTTCGAGCATGTCAACGATGGCTGGGCAATGGGCTTGAACGAAGGCCCGCGACTCTCTGTTCCCGCGCTGACTCGCCTGCGAACTTTTAATGGACCCGCGCTGGTGCAGCGTTGTTATGCCGCCTGGAATAAACGTTCCTCCATCCACCTCCACTACCGCACCGAGAACGGCTCCGAACAGTCCTCTCCCATCCTGGCTGCCCGCAGCATGGGCACTCCCGAAGGAGACGTGTTGCTGTTGTGGGTCTATCTCGACAGCGAAGGGGTGGAATATGAGATGGATGCAGGCGATGATGACCGCCTCGACGATGAAAGTGACAGTCACCTTTAAGGTGACTGTCACTTTTTATTTGGAGGACAAATGAACACGATTCTTGCCACGCCCCAAGCTGGTTTTGTGACCCTGACCCTGAACCGTCCCGAACGCGCCAACTCGTTCAACTTCGAGATGGTCAAAGAATTGCGCTCCGCCCTGGCAGAAGCCGAAAAAGACCCGCAAGTCCGCTGTGTGGTGTTGACCGGTTCGGGCGATGTTTTCAGCGCGGGACAGGACATTTCCGAGATGAAGCGGGGGGAGTTGGTTTCGTACCGCGAGCATTTGGAAGAGACCTACAATCCGCTGGTGTTGCAAATTCGAGACATGGGCAAACCCGTTGTCGCAGCGGTGAACGGTCCCTGCGCGGGGGCGGCGTTCGGAGTGGCACTGGCTTGTGATCTGCGGGTTGCGAAATCTAGTGCGTATTTCGTGGTGGGATTCGGCGGCATAGCCCTCGCGCCTGACTCGGGTGTGTCTTTACTTCTGCCCGTTTACATCGGCTTGGGGCGTGCGCAGGAATATTTCTATTCCAACAAGCCCATCTTGGCGCAGCAGGCGATGGCTTGGGGGCTGGTCAACCAGGTGGCGGACACGGACTTTGATCAGATGGTGGCAAAGGTCGCCGGCGGGCTGGCAGCGGGACCGACGGGCGCTTTTGCCCTGGGCAAGAAGGCGTTCAATCGCGCTGTTCTCTCCAACCTCGAATCTGCATTGAAGCATGAAGGGATGATCCAGGATGAAGCGGGGAAGTCGGCGGAGCATCGCGAAGGCGTGTCTGCGTTTCTGGAAAAGCGCGCGCCGAAGTTTTAACCGAATATTTTTTTGTTCAATTTTGAGAGGTTTTAATCCAGGGAAAAGTGAAAAACATCACATTCCGTCAGAAATAATCGGATTTATGTCATATTGACTTGACCTTCCTTTTCGTGTAAAGTTTGAGGGTAAATATATTGGATTAAATCCCATGCCTCTCTCTGTTGACATACCTCGTGTCTAAAAGCGGGCGCCCTGTCTGGGGTGCCCGCTTATCTTTTCGTAAAACTCTATCAGGAGAACAATATGTCAGGACAACTCAATGCTTTTGAAATGGCGCAGAAACAGTTTGATCATGTTGCCAAGCAACTCAAACTGGATTCGGGCGTCTCGGAAGTTCTGCGCTGGCCCGCGCGGGAATATTCATTCCGAATTCCCGTTCGCATGGACGATGGAAGCATGCGCGTCTTCCAGGGCTTCCGCGTACAGCACAACGATGCCCGCGGTCCCAACAAAGGCGGCATCCGCTTCCACCCTGCTGAAACCCTCGACACCGTTCGCGCTCTTGCGACATGGATGACCTGGAAATGCGCCGTGGCAGATATCCCCCTCGGCGGCGGCAAGGGCGGCATCATTGTCGATCCCTCCACCCTGTCGGTCCGTGAGAAGGAAGAGTTGTGCCGCGGTTGGGTGTGCAACATGTGGAAGAATATCGGACCCCGCAATGACGTGCCCGCTCCCGATGTGGGTACCACCCCCCAGATGATGGGCTGGATGATGGATGAATATTCCCGCCTCGTCGGTCAGTACACCCCCGGCGTATTCACCGGCAAACCCCTCGGCGGCGGCGGCTCCCTCGGACGCACCGAAGCCACCGGCTACGGCGTCATCTACACCGTCCGCGAAGCGATGAACCACCTCGGCATCGATCCCAAGAAGTCAGTTGCTGCAATCCAGGGCTTTGGCAATGTGTCGCAGTATGCCGCCATCGGCTTTGTCGAAATGCTCGGCGGGACCGTGGCTTGTGTCTCCTGCTATGACCGCCACGACAAGAAGTCCTACACCTACAGCAAGAAGGGTGGCATCGATCCTCACTTCCTGCTCTCCATCGTGGACCAGTACGGGACCATCGACAAGGCGAAGGCTCAGGATGCGGGTTATGTCGTCGAAGACGGCGATCTCTGGATTACCAAGGAAGCCAACGTGTTGATCCCCGCGGCCATCGAAGGACAGGTCAATGCGGATACGGTCGGCAAGATTTCCAAGGGCGTCAAGATCGTGGCCGAAGGCGCGAACGGACCCTGCACCCCCGAGGCGGACGAAGTCTTCAAGAAGAACAACGTCTTCAACATCCCCGACTTCCTCTGCAACGCCGGCGGCGTGACCTGCTCGTACTTCGAACAGGTTCAGAACGACATGAACTTCTACTGGAGCAAGGAAGAAGTCCTCGAGAAACTCGACCAGAAGATGACCGCAGCCTTCCACGGCGTGCTCGACCGCAGCCAGAAGGAAAAGGTCTACATGCGCGACGCCGCTTACATGGTTGCCATTGACCGTGTGGTGAAGGCGATGGAGCTGCGCGGCTGGTTGTAGATTGGTAAATAGTAATTGGTAATTGAAAGAGGATGCGCTGAGAAGCGTGTCCTCTTTTTTTGATACAATCTCTCGAACAATCTCCAATCTCTAATTACCAATCTCTCCGGAGGGCAGCATGTCAAAACAAACATTCAAATGGGACGACCCTTTCCTGTTCAACGACCAGTTGACCGACGAGGAGCGCATGATCCGAGATACGGCGCGGCGCTTCTGTCAGGATAAGTTGATGCCGCGCATTCTGGAGGCGAATCGCAGCGAGACTTTCGACCGTACCATCATGGATGAAATGGGTGCGATGGGCTTCCTCGGCTCGACCATCCCGGAGGAATACGGCGGCGCGGGCTTGAACTACGTCGCCTATGGTTTGATTGCCCGCGAGGTGGAGCGGGTGGACAGCGGCTACCGCAGCGCGATGAGCGTGCAAAGTTCGCTGGTGATGCACCCCATCAACGCCTACGGCTCGGAGGAGCAGAAACAAAAATACCTGCCCAAACTCGCCAGCGGTGAGTTGGTCGGCTGTTTCGGCTTGACCGAACCCAATCACGGCAGTGACCCTGGTGGCATGGAAACCCGCGCCAAAAAAGTTGACGGCGGCTGGATTTTGCAAGGCAACAAAATGTGGATTACCAACTCGCCGATTGCGGATGTTTTTGTCGTCTGGGCGAAGGCTTACGGCGGCGAAGGCAAGGATGGCGAGATTCGCGGCTTCATCCTCGAAAAAGGGATGAAGGGTTTGAGTGCCCCGAAAATCGATGGCAAGTTCAGCCTGCGGGCGAGCGCAACGGGCGAGATTGTGATGAACGAAGTCTTTGTCCCTGACGAGAATCTCCTGCCGAATGTGTCAGGCTTGAAAGGTCCGTTTGGATGTTTGAACAAAGCCCGCTACGGAATTGCCTGGGGCGCGTTGGGCGCGGCGGAATTTTGCTGGCACGCGGCGCGGCAGTACACGCTGGACCGTCCGCAGTTTGGGCGTCCGCTGGCGGCAAACCAGATTATTCAACTCAAACTGGCGAACATGATGACTGAGATTACGATTGGCTTGCAGGCAGTCCTGCGTGTGGGGCGTTTGATGGACGAGGACAAAGTCACCCCTGAGATGATCTCGCTGGTCAAACGGAATTCATGCGGCAAGGCGCTGGAGATTGCCCGTCACGCCCGCGACATGCACGGTGCGAACGGCATTTCGGATGAGTACCACATTATTCGCCACGTGATGAATCTGGAGTCGGTCAACACCTACGAAGGCACGAACGACATCCACGCCCTGATTTTGGGCAGGGCACAGACGGGGCTGCAGGCGTTTAGCGGATAGGGCAGTACACAGGTAAAAAAGTAGACAGGTACACAGGGAATCCCAATCCTTGTGTACCTGTTTACCTGATTACCTATTTACCTCCCCCCTACAACTCGCAATACCTTTCCACCTGCTTGCCGATAATCGCAAGGCTGTCCGCCCAGAACTTTTTGGTGCGGATGTTGATTCCGAAGCGGTCGGCGAGTTCTGCCGCGCGTTCTTCGCCTGTGGAGGCGAGCAGGTTTTTGTAATCAGGCACAAAGTCCACGCCGCGTTTTTGGTAGACGGCGTACAAGCCCGTTGCGAAGAGCAAGCCGAAGGCGTAGGGGTAGTTGTAGAACGACAACTGCGGGGAATAATAATGCGGCTTCCACGTCCACATGAATTTTTGAAGGTAGCGTTCGTCCAGCCCGTCGCCGTAGGTTGCTTTCTGGGCGTGTTCCATGATGTCGTTCAAATCATCGGCGGAGAGTTCGGCTTGTTCGCGGCGCGTGAAGACCTCGCTTTCGAACAGGTAACGCGAGTAAATATCCACAATCACAGCGGCGGCGCCGTTGATTTGCGCTTCCAGCACAGCCAGTAATTCCTGCTTGTCTGTGGTCTGCTTCAACACAGCTTGGGTCACAATTGTCTCGCACATGATGGAGGCGGTCTCTGCGAGAGTCATCGGCGTGGCTTGCTGAATTTCGGTCTTGCCCGCCTGATAGGCGCATTCGTTGTGGAAGGCGTGACCAAGTTCGTGCGCCAGCGTGCTGACCTGGTCAAACGAGCCGTCGAAGTTGCTGAGAATGCGGCTTTCCTTCACGCCCGCCACGCCCATGCAGAACGCGCCGCCGCGTTTGCCGTCGCGTTGTTCCGCGTCGATCCACCCGTTGTCAAAGGCTCGACGGGCAAACGTCCCAAGTTCGGGCGAGAACTGGTTGAAATTTTCCACGATGAAGTCGCGGGCTTCCTCCCACGAATAGATTTTGTCGGTCTTCCCCATCGGCGCATTAATATCCCACCAGGCAAGTTTTTCCTTGCCGAGCAGTTTTGCCTTGTGCTTGAAATACTTGCGGAACATCGGGAAGGAATCCTTCATCGCGCCGAGCATGGCGTTGAGCGTTGCCCTGTCCATGCGGGAGTTGTCAATCGAAGCGTGTACCGCGTCTTCGCGTCCGCGCTTTTTGTTGAGCGTGATGGCTTCGCCCTTGACCCCATTCATGCAAGCGGCGAGAATTTCCTGCACCCCAGCCCAGAGGATGTTCTCTGCGTCGTAGCCGCGATGTCGGGTTGGCTCGTCGGGATGGGAACGCAGGTTGATGAGGGCAGGCGCGGGCAGTTTTTGCATTGCGCCGTCGAGTTCAAAATCCACCGACAACTGCGAAGTGACCGTGCCTTGCAATTTGTCGAAGGCGTTGCCTCCGCTCAGGGTCATCTCGGCGGCGAGAACTTCCTCCGCTTCGCTCATCATGTATTTGGATTGCTCCACGCTTTCGTTAAGCGCGAACTCGTGCGCCTTTGCAGACGGATGGAATTTGGCGGCTTTCCTGACGGCGGCTTTGCCCAACTTCCCCACCCAAGCCTGGAACTTGGTATTCAGGATGCTGGTCTGTACCGACATCTGCTCGAACTGCGAGAGCGCGCGCATGGCTTCCTTGTTCCGCGAGTCGGTGGTGACGAAGGACTCGATATAGGGATGGATGGTGTTGGACAGCTCGAAGATGGCATTGAAACGGTCAACAGATTCGCCCAGCAGTTTGCCCAGTTTCTTCGGGTCGGTCTTGGAATCGGCTTTGCTGGCTTTCTTGAAAAATACTTCCATCTCATCCAGCATGGATTTGTATTTTTTGACGGCGGCTTTGAATTGTTTTGAATCAAGCGCAGGATAGACATTGGTCAAATCCCAGCGGGGAGCAGATACGGTCATGGAAATCTCCTTGTGAAAAAGATGAGATAAGTATACCGTGATTGGAAAACGAAACCACCCACTTAAGTAGGGTTACGAGAAAGCCTTGCTTGCTTTTCCCTCCCGAAACACATAGAATCAACTTGGAGGCATTTATGAAACAGGATAAATTTCTAACTGGGATTCTCATCGGCATTGGCGCGTTGATTGCGCTGGCGCTGGTCTTGTTCTTTGCGCGGAGGGATGGTCAAGCCGAATACGTTGCCGACTCTACTCCCGAAGGCGTGACTCACAATTACGCGCTTGCCGTCTTGAACAAGGATTATCAAAAAGCCTATGGCTACCTTGCCGACCTCGAAAACAAGCCGACATACGAGCAGTTCCGCCAGTCCTTCTTCAACGGGTCGGTTAATCCCACCGACGCAGGCGTGGAAATTGGTACAGCGGAAATCAACGGCGACGAAGCGATTGTGACTCTCTCGATTTACTACTCGGTCAACGACCCGTTCTCCAGCCGTTACGCCAGCGAAGACCGCGCCCTGCTTGTCAATCAGGATGGCACGTGGAAGTTGAGCGCCATGCCCTTCAACTTCTGGGGCTACGACTGGTATCAGGAACCGTACAAGCCGTAACTGTCATGTCATTGCGAGGGCGCTCTTGCTCTTTGCCCGAAGCAATCCCCCTCAACCATACGGAGATTGCTTCGTCGGGGAGAACGCCCTCCTCGCAATGACGGGAGAAAGACATATGAAAACCATTCGACGACTTTACTTTTACGCAGTTGCCATCATCAGTATCGAGGTGGTGACTTGGGGCGTCATCAACCTGCTGCGTTCCATTTTCAGCGCGGACAAAATCACAAACGACGCCTCCACGCTGGCGGGTGCGCTCGCGCTCATCTTCGTCGGCGTGCCGATTTTCCTCATCCATTGGCTGTGGGCGCAGCGCACCTCCGCAAAAGATGACGAGGAGAAGACGGCAAGCATCCGCGCCATTTTCTTTTACGGCATTTTGCTTGGCACTTTGATTCCCGCCGTGCAAAACCTGCTCGCGCTGATTAACCGAACCTTCCTCTCCGCCGCCAATCTTTACGCCACCCGCGCCGTCGTCGGCGGCACGCAGACCTGGGTGGACAATCTCATCGCCATCGTCGTCAACCTGCTGATTGCCGCCTACTTTTGGAAGACGCTTCGAGACGAGTGGCGCGCCCTCCCCGAAACCGAAGCCTTCGCCGAAATCCGCCGCCTGTATAGGTTCATCTGGATGTTGTACGGTTTGGCGATGGTGGTCTTCGGCGCGCAACAGGCTTTGAGTTACGCCTTTACTTTATCCGTTGGAAACATGCTTGGAGGGTTGGGACGCGAGACGGCGGTCAATGCGATTGCCTTGCTGGCGGTCGGCGCTCCCATCTGGTTTTTCTCGTGGAAAATTTTGCAGGACGTTTTAGTAGATTCTGAGGAACGGGAATCTTATCTCCGCCTCGGCATTCTTTACCTCCTCTCCCTCGGCGGGGTAGTCACCACCCTGACGGCTGGCGGCAACCTGATTTATTTCCTGCTCATGCAGGCGCTGGGCGAGGGCAAAGGCTTTGCCGATTTCATTCAAGACATCGGCGGGGCTATCTCTGTCGGCGTTCCATTTGCGGTGGTTTGGGCGTATTACGGAAACTGGCTGAATCAGCAATTCGCCTTCGACGAAGATTCCCCGCGCCGCGCTGGCAAGAAGCGCTTGTATTTTTACATCCTCTCCTTCCTCGGTCTTGGCGCGACTCTCTTTGCGGGCATTACCCTCGTCTCGGTCATGATTGACCTGATGTTCTCGCGGGCTTATCTGATCGGCGGTTTTGCCTCCCCACTTTCGGGCGCGTTGGGCGCGCTCGCAGCGGGACTCCCTCTCTGGTTGCTGACCTGGCGACCCGTCCAGGCGGACGCACTCGCCGAAGGCTCTGTCGGCGACCATGCGCGGCGTTCAGTCATCCGCAAGACATATTTGTATCTGGTTCTGTTTGCCTCCGTCATCGGCGTGATGGTTTCGGGCGGGACGATGATTTTCACACTCATCAATGCCGCGCTGAGCGGGGACGCAGCGAATGTTGCCAAGTCTGCGCTTAATTCGTTGCAGGCGCTGATTTGGTTTGCCATGCTGTTGATTTATCACCTCTCTGCCTTGCGGAAGGATGGCGCGGCAACCGCCGACACGTTGGAAGAAAAGCAGCAGGAATTCAAACTGGTCGTGCTGGATGATGGCAGTGGATTTGTGGACTCGGTCAAAGCGACGTTTGCGAAACGCGCCCCCAAACTGCCGCTGACGGTGGTGAATCTCAAAGAGGAAATCCCCGCAGATTTGCAAGCCGACGCCCTTGTGATGTCAGGCTCGCTGGCGTTGAATCCCCCCGAAAAGGCTGAGGCGTGGATTCGCTCCTTCAACGGAATCAGGCTCATCGTCGAGGATGATTTGGCGGGCGTGGCGTGGATGAATGACCTCGGGCAGGCAGCAGATTCGGCGAAGTCAATGGCTGAGGGGCAGAAAGTCCGCCCGCGTTCCAAAGGCGCTTCGGCATGGACTTATATCGCCTATGTCTTCGCGGCGCTGTTCGCCCTGCAACTGCTGTTCATGTTGACGATGTTGGGCGTCTCAATGGTCACTGGGTTTTAGAGCAACCCCGAAAGTTCCAGCGCGCGGTCTGACCACTGCTTTGCCTGAACGGAGAGCAGCGTGCGCTGGGTCTTGTTTTGACTGGCGTTTTCCCACGCTTTTTCCCAAAGCGTCAGTAGTGTTTGCATCGAAACCAGTTCGGCGGCGGCTTCAGGTTCGGTATCAGCGGCTGTCCATTCGATAAGGTATCTTGCTTCTTCCAACAGATTTTTTATCGTTGCAACATCTGCCGATTTGCGCGTCGAGGAAGAAATTCTTCCCAATGTAGCGGCAAGACCACCAAGGCGACGGGGCAATGGGTCGCGCAAAAAGCGTTCATGTAATTTTTGTTTGTTCGGAATCATGTCGCACCTCCGAAGACTTCGCGTGTAACAGATTCGACTTTCTGGCGCAGTTCCTCGCTTTGAATCAGAATACTGCGATTTCCGAGCCTGGGGCGAATGTTGATGAGGGATTCAAATTCAACGCGCTGTTCATCTGGATACCAGTTTGCGCCCCATAGGTCGTCCTGCTCGCTGCCGTTGTCCAATAAAACGGCTTCACAATCCGAGTGCATTTCACCACCACCCGCCAAAATCCGCTGGCGAATATCCACCACTATTTTTATCATGGTGTCATATTCTTTCAGCATATCGTTTAATTGTTCGGAGGTCGGCTGAATTTGAAGAATGTGAATCATGTTTCGATTATACCTTTGTTATGCCGCGCCCATTAATGATATACTTTCAGAAAATTCTTTAGGAATCGAGGGCGAACTCACATGAAAGTAACTGTCCTTCAAGAAAACCTCGCGCGCGGATTGAGCGTTGTCTCCCGCGCCGTTTCGCCGCGCAGCACCCTCCCCGTTTTATCGAATATTTTGATTGCCACCGATGAGGGGCGTCTGCGCCTCTCCGCCACCAATCTCGAACTTGGGATCACCTGCTGGATTGCGGCGCGGATCGACGAAGACGGTTCCACCACGGTTCCCGCGCGGACGTTTGCCGATTTGGTCAACGCACTGACGGGCGACCAGGTGCAGTTGTCTTTGGATGTGAAAACCCAGAACCTGCACGTCAGGGGCGGCACGTCGAACAACGACATCAAGTGTATCGACGCGCAGGAATTCCCCCCGCTTCCCACGCCTGAAATGAAGGACGCCGTTCCGCTGAATGTGGTGGATTTCAAAGAGATGATCCAGCAGGTGGCATTTGCCGCCTCGACCGATGAAGCCCGCCCCGTTTTGATGGGCGTGCTGATGAATGTGGACAAGGAAAACGTGACGATGGTTGCCGCCGATGGCTTCCGTCTCTCCGTCCGCAAGGCGCAGTTGTCGAATCCTGCTCCGCACCCGTTGAATGTGATCATTCCTGCTCGCGCGTTGAACGAACTGGCGCGGGTGTCTGGCGACGGCGAAGAGCCAATCTACATGGTTGTGCCGAAGAACCGCGGACAGGTTCTCTTCCGCGTGAAGGATGTGGAAGTGGTCTCGCAATTGATTGACGGCACCTTTCCCGATTATCAGCAGATCATCCCGCGCAGTTACAAATCGCGCACGCTGGTTTCGACCGCGTCCCTGCTCAAGGCTTGCAAACAGGCTGAAATCTTCGCCCGCGAAGGATCGAACGTGGCGCGTTTCGACATCAAACAATCCAGCGGCGAAATGCAGCCGAGCGAAGTGGAAATCTCTGCAACATCCGAAGAGACAGGCAAGAACGAGACCATCGTCGAAGCCACAGTGGACGGCGGCGGCGTGTTGATTGCATTCAACGTCAAGTTCCTGCGCGAAGTGTTGGAAGTCGTCAAGACCCCGAACGTGGCGCTGGAAACATCCGCGGCAAATGCGCCTGGCGTCATCAAGCCCGTCGGCGACGATAAATTCCTGCACGTCATCATGCCCATGCACCTGGGATAAGTTGCGGGTTGCAAGTTAATATGAATCCGCTGGACAGTAAAATGTCTGGCGGATTTTTGCATACGGAGTCCAACGACTCCTGTCGTTGGATATCAAAAGTCGGGAGACTTTTGAGTCCAGTTAAAGGTGACTTATGACCCTCCCCAAAACCTCGGTTGACAACGTCCTGCGAATTTTTCTTGCGCTCAATCAGTATCCCATTCTCAGCAAACGCATTCGCTCGCGGATGAGGAAGGAGTTGTACGCGCGCGGCATTATCACGAAGGAAAACCTCGACACAGAAACCCGCAAGAAGGGAATCGAATCGCAGGTGCGCGAGGGGCTTCACAATCCGCTCGAAGAGGAGCCTGCCGATGTTTGGGAAACCCGCCTGCTGCGCATCCGCGACTCGCTGACCGATTTCTACTACGCCCACAACCTGCCCTACGAGGAATTCGAAAATCTTGTCCGCCAGTTATTGTCGGAGCATGGCAGCCCCGAAACAGATTTCGTCTGGTTCAATCCCGAACTTGCCCCGCAGGAGATGTTGTTCGAGCAGGCGGAGACAATCGAGTCCATGCCGCCCGAAGAACGAAAAAAGTACGAGGCGCGTTTAAAGGAATTGAAGGTGGTGCTGATTCGCACGATGATCAGCGACCAGTTGAAATATATCAAGATCGCCCGCAAGTGGTTTACGGTTGGCGACTTGAAGGAAATCCGCGCGCGCAAGATCGGCGGCGGCAAAGTCGGCGGCAAGGCAGCGGGTATGCTGCTCGCCATGCGCATTATCAAGGAGACCGCGCCAATAGAAGTCGCCGCGCGATTTAAATTGCCCATTTCTTTTTATCTTGGATCGGACGTTTTCTACAACTTCATGAACTACAATGATTTGATCCATTGGAACGACCAGAAATACAAGACCGACGAGGAAATGCGCGCAGACTATCCCGCTTTGAAAGCCGATTTTCAACAGGGAGAATTTCCCGCCGAAATCATGGAAAGCCTGGAGCATGTCTTGCAGGAGGCGGGCGAAAGACCCTTGATTGTCCGCTCATCGAGCCTGCTGGAGGATAACTTCGGCACATCGTTCGCCGGGAAATACGAAAGCATCTTTCTTCCCAATCAGGGAACGCACGATGAAAGATATTCCGCGCTGACCCGCGCCATCACCACCATCTATGCCAGCGTCCTGAATCCCGACGCATTGATGTATCGTCACCTCAAGGAGCTTGCGGATTATGATGAACGTATCGGCATCCTGATTCAATTTGTGGAAGGCGAACGGGCGGGAAAATATTACTTCCCCCACGCGGCGGGGGTCGCGTTCAGCCGAAACATCTACCGCTGGTCGCCGCAAATCAAACAGGAGGATGGATTCCTGCGCCTCGTCTTCGGGCTTGGAACTCGCGCCGTGGATATGGTCGGCGACGATTATCCCCGCCTCGTTGCCCTCAGTCACCCGCGCCTGCATTCGTCGTCCGATGTCCGCAACATCAAACGCTATTCGCAGCAGCGTATGGATTTGATAGACATCGAATCCAATGCTTTCTCAACCGTCCCTGTGCGTGATGTCTTCGACGCCGATTGTCCTCCCTTGCGGTTCATCGCACAGATCGACGAAGGCGGCGACTTGCTCCCAATCCGCTCACGGCTGGCTGACCCGGCAAAGATGGTCGTCACATTTGACGGCTTGCTCTCCCGCACGCCGTTTGCCTCCAACATGCGCACAGCGCTGAAATTACTGGAGACTTATTACAAATCCCCGGTGGATACCGAGTTCGCACTCGAAGTCATCAATCCCGACGATCATCCCGACGTGCAAATCACGCTTTTGCAGTGCCGTCCGCAAAGCCACATTCAAGATGGCGCGGAGGTGCAAATTCCACATGACCTCGATGAGAACGACATCATTTTTTCCACGCAGACGATGGTGCCGCAGGGCGCAGTGCAAAACATCCGCTATGTGTTGTTCGTTCCGTCCGAAGGATATTTCAGCCTTGAATCGCAGGTTGAAAGAACGCTGCTCGAACGCGCCATCGGTCAACTCAATGCCGCACTGAAGGATGAGGTTTTCATCGCGGTGGGACCTGGGCGTTGGGGAACGTCCACGCCAGACCTGGGTGTACATGTCACCTACAGCGATATTTACAACACACATGCTTTGGTTGAGTTGGCAGGCGAGGCGGTGGGCGCGTCGCGCGAGCCGTCGTTTGGAACGCACTTCTTCCAGGATTTGATGGAGGCAAACATCTATCCGTTGGGCGTGTTCCTCGACGATGAAAATACTGTCTTCAAGCGCGACTTCTTTTATGAGACGCCCAGCCATTTGACTGAATTTATCGCATTGGATAACCCGCGTGTGATCAATGCCCTGCGCCTGATTGCGGTGGACGATTATCGTCCCAATTCCCGCTTGGATCTGGTCATGGACGCGCACAAGAGTTATGCAGTTGCATTCCTGGTTGGGGAGGAGGCGGAGGCCGAAGCCATCGAGAATGAAACAATGATGAGCGGGCTGGCTTCTGCAAAGGAATAAAAAATAAACAAAATGAAAAATCGGGATTGCGGCTATGCAATTCCGATTTTTTTTACTTTGTTGTAATAGAACATTTGTTCTATTACTTTTGTCTCAAATCTGGCCTGTTATTTGTCCAGCCCCATCGGGTGGATTATCCGCCTCGTTATTTGACTCTGCAAATTTTGGTTTCAGCCAAAATACGATTCCCAAACTGACGAGTGCAAAGACTCCAATGATTCCCTCCAATGAGACCAGGCTGATATGTTGGACAAGATATACGGCGGACGCATCCACAATGGTATGCCACAAGACTGCCAGCCAAAACCAGATCGGTTTTTTGCTGACCAACCCATACATCACCATTGCAGATAATGCCACATGCAGGCACATCGCAAAGGCGCGTTCCACAAATCCAAGGATCGCCAGATATGGCGGCGTTGACCAATAGGTTTCCACTTGCTGTTTTGCCAGTGCGAGTTGTTCTGGAGGAATGCCTGGCATGGTTGATAGATCGGCGTAGCGGTAGGCAAGCATATTGAAGAATGCAATCGCGGCAAGAGCGCCGAAGATGATCGCTTCGATTCCTCCATGTCCCAGACCAATATAAATGCCTTCGTCCCATGTCCGAGCCTTCTTGAGAATGAACTTGAATAAAATGTAACGTGCTGTCTCTTCGAAGAGTCCCGCCAGTACGCCGAGGGTTAGAGCGTATGCAACGACACCCCACGATTCAAAGGTGGAAGTCAAGGCAAACACCAGGGGTATATGCAAAACCTGTGAAGCAATAAAGGTCAGTCCGCCAGCAAGGAGCAGTTTCCACGATAGATGAAACCTCCGAGTGAAGTAAAACCCTGCGATGATTGGCAGCAGGATCATTCCTGTAAAATTGATAACGAGCATGGTCTCGAGCATTTTTTCTCCTGTAATTTGTGTTCTCTTACGCGACAACATTCATGATGTGCGCCACATATTTATTCTACAAAATTCCAGCTAAGATGTGACCGTCTGGATGGAGGGGTTCGGTGTATCCATCTGTCCAATAAAATGCCCTCCTGTCGGCTAGGATAAAAACTCCCCAGTCTTGGGGAGTTTTTCAATCAATTATTGTGGCATCGAGCGGCGGCGGATGGTCTCACGGGTCAATGGACGCTTGGCGATTTGGTTTCGTCTGCCATGTTGATCTCCTTACGTTTCACGTGAAACGCTATGCTTTTGTTTCGCCGCGGTATAGAACATACGAGTAGACAACGAGGAATAGACTCGACCCAATCAATGGAATGAAAGTCAGCCAGAAGGCGGCCATGCCGCCAAAGAATCCGCCGACGATTGCCAGCGCTCCCGAAGCCATGAACAGGCTGGAGCCGAGTCGATGGGTTTTATCCCAGACTGTGTCACTGGAGAGAGTCCAGGGTGTGCGAATCCCGATAAAGAAGTTGCGCTTGGCTTTTTTCAGCATCCAGCCGACGGCGATGAACAGCACGCCCATGAACGGCAGCATTGCCGCGCTCATCCTGAAATCCTGATAGCCGAGGCTCCAAGCCAGGGTTAGCCCGTGGACGTAAAGCATGAACGCCACAATTACCAGGATGAAGAGATTAAAGCTCTCGCGAAATTGGGCAATGTTTGCCTTGAGCGGATCGACGTTGGGGAGGACGAGAAACAAGACGAGCATTCCCAGTGTGATGAGTGGCATCATGGACACGCCCCAGAATTTGGACATGGTTCCGTCCACTTCGTCATTGGCATTCCAGTGTGAAGCCATCTGGTCGGGTAGTTGATTCCACAGCAGGGCGCCTGCCAGTACAGCCAGCCCAATCAGGACGAGGGTGATAATGGTTGTTGTTTTTGTTGTCATTCGGTTTCCTTTCTTGCGGGCGTTTCACGTGAAACGCCCGGGGAGGACACGGCAACGCCTTGCCTCTACTTTTCTTTGGGTAAATTATTCTGCGCCAGCGAGACCACGCCGCCCAGTGCGCCGAGGTTCATCGAGTCCACGGCGGAGGACGGGACGATGACCAGCGCACCTTTTTGCTTCAAACCTTCGAAGAGCATGTTCATGGCGCGCAAATGCAGGGCGGTGGGATTGTCCACATACGCCTGAGACGCTTCGGCAAACGACGCCGAGATTTGCCGCTCCGACTCGCCGAGGATGACCCGCGCCTGGCGTTCGCGCTCTGCCTGAGCCTGGCGGGACATGGCATCTTCCAAATCCTGCGGGATGACCACGTCGCGAATTTCCACTGATTGCACGGTGATACCCCAGGGCGTGGTGCGCTCATCGATGACCCTTTGCAGTTCGGCGTCCATCTTTGCTCGCCCAACGAGGATATCCGCCAGGGTCATTTGCCCGATGATTTCACGCAGGGCTGTCTGCGCCGCCCACGCAATCGCGGAGTTGTAATCGGTGACTTCGAGTGCGGCTTTTTCGGCATCCCACACCACCCAGAACAGAACAGCGTCCACATCGACGGGAACGGTGTCTTTGGTGAGGGTCTTTTCGGCAGAGAAGGATGTGACCGCCACGCGGTGATCGATCCACATGACGGCTGTGTCCACGATTGGGATGAGCCAAAACAGGCCGGGACCCTTTAGCCCCTTGAACTTTCCCAATCGAAGCACGACAACTTTTTCCCATTGCGCTGCAACCTTCATCGCGAACAGGAAATAGGCTCCGACAAGCGACCAGCCGAGAACCCATGCGCCAATTGCGCCGTCTGGGTAGCGTCCATCGCTAATGATCGCTCCTGCAACTGCGATGATGAGGAATGCGCCAAACAAAGCCCCGGCAATCGGCGGGATATGCTGGTCGTCTTTTCTATTCTGTAACAAGGATTTAAGTGGTTTGGTATTCATTTTTTAGTTTCTCCTGATTGGTAACGATTTATATCGAGTGTCATCTTTCAATTTTTTGCTTCCTGGGTTTCCGCGGGAACAACATTGGCGTTCTGGCTTTGTATTCAAGATACGATGCGCCAAATCGAATCTCCAGTTCCCGCTCTTCATATACTTTCACGAAGAAAAGCAATGCGGGCGCAAACACGATGAGAGTCCAGAAGACAAACAGCGCGGACTGAAACCAGATTCCCATCGAAAAAAGCAATGCGAAGGCTGCAAGAACCATGGGATTACGTGTCCAGGCGTAAAGCCAGTCCACAGCTAATTTCTTACTGAGTGCAATCGCAAAAGGCGCGCCCAGTCCTTTTATGGCGAGATTTGCCACCACCAACACTCCTGCCAAGCCCGTGACCATCACCAGAAACAATCCAATGCTGGTTGGTATTGGGAGCGTCCAGTCAGACCAGTCTTGATGAGTGGTTATCGCTCGGATAATACTCACACCGAACAGCCCTCCCACGGCATAATGAACAAAGGTGGTCACCCAAATGGCGCGGTTTGCAGCCTGATAGCGGTCCAGCATCATCCTCCCAATCAAAACAATGGGAAATACCAGCAATATGCTTCCCACAATGGCGGATAGGTTTATGACGTTTGAAAGCGGTGCATTCAACACCAGCCACCAGATAAACCAGACAAATACCAAGAGGGCAACCTTGACCATAGATTCAACAAACTGTTTCATGCGTACCTTCCTTTGGTTCTGTAAAACCATCCAACTATTTGCTCTCTTTGTCCATCGATTCTCTCTCATCCTTCAGCTTGTCTTTCACCGCCTGGTTGATTTCGCGTTCCGAGAAGCCTAGCCGAAAGGCTTCGTTGATAAATCGCTGTGTAAGTTCGGCGAGCGATTCCTGTCTCAACTTTTCAGTAATCTCTGGCGGCGGGATTTCTGTGATGTAGGTGCCGCGTCCCTGCTGCGTGGAAATGATTCTTTCCTCATCCAATATACGGTATGCGCGCGCCACGGTGTTGAAATTGACTCTTAGTTCCGATGCCAGTGCGCGGACCGTGGGCAACTGATCTCCGTGTTTCAAAATTCCATTTGCCAATTGGCTTTGTATCTGGTTGACGATTTGGGTATAGATGGGAAGCCCGGAGTGAAAGTCGAGGGTTAGTGTGAGTTTCTTCTCTGTCATGCGCTATCCTGTATATTGTACTAATTGTATCATTGTAATAATTGTACTCTTTTTCACTTTTTTGTCAATCCCCAAAACAAAAACTTCGACCAAGCTCAGGTCGAAGGGCGAAGTTTTTGGTCAAGTTTGTAGATTACTTTTTGATCTTCATCCAACGCATGGCTGTTCCCAGGCGTTTGATCCCCTCTTCAATGTCTTCCACCGGCTGGGAGGCAAAGTTGAGACGTATCCATTCTTTGCCGCTCACGCCATCGGTGAAGAATAAATTGCCGGGCGCGAACGCCACGCCTTCCTTGCAGGCAATGGGAAGCAGTTCGCTTGCAGGCATGGCTTCTGGCAACTTCAACCAGATGAACAACCCGCCCCGGGGCGCATCGAAGGAAACGCCGGCAGGCAGGTAGCGCTGGATGGCTTCGAGCATGGCGTCTCGCCGTTTGCGAAAGACCTGGCTGGAACGATGGATGTAGGCTTGATACCGCCCGACAGTGACATAGGCATCCAATGCGCGTTGAATTAGCGTGGAGGTTGCCAGGTCGCTGACCCGCTTGAAGTTGAGCAGGCTGTCGTACACGGGTCCATCTGCGACGATGAACCCAACCCGAAGACCGGGCATCAGCATCTTGGAAAAGGTGCTGACGTAAATCACCTGCCCGCCCGGGTCCAGCGCTTTGAGCGATGGCTGGGCGTGACCTTCGTAGCGCAGGTCGCCGACGAAATCGTCTTCGAGAATCGGGACGTTGTACCTGTCTGCAAGCACGATCAGTTGACGGCGGCGGGCGCTGCTGAGACAGGTCCCTGTCGGGTTGTGAAAGTTCGGGACGGTGTAGATCAGCCTGGGGTGATATTGCTGGAGGAGCGTCTCCAGTTTTTCCACCTGCATCCCCTGCCCATCCATCGGGATGCCGACGATTTGAAATCCAAGCGTGCGGAAGAGGTCGAGGGCGGCGGAATAGGTTGGGTCTTCGACAAGGACGATGTCATTGGGTTTGAGCAGAACCTGCGAAGCCAGAAAGATTGCCTGTTGTGACCCGGCCGTAATGAGGATGTTTTCGGGATGCGCCTGCAAGCCCTGGCTGGCGAGGATTTGTGCAATGCCCTCCCGAAGCGGAGCGTAGCCGTTGCGCTCGCCGTATTCCAACGCGGCAATCTGGTCGCGGCGCATGACGGTTTGGATGATTTTACGAAACTCTTCGGATGGAAACTGGCGTGCATCGCTGACACCGCTGGCGAAACTGATCGGGTGCGGATGTCTTGCCGCGGCAAGCATCTCATCCACCACATCCGACTTTGGCATGATGTGATTCGAACGCAGGCTTTGCTGCCAAAGCGGCAGGGCGGCATCGCTGTTTTTGGGGATTGGCGGGATTGGATTTTGCGGCAGGACATAGGTGCCGCTACCCATGCGCGAGAAGACCAGTCCATC
>Ga0233425_10004757_pt1 | contig 22316 bp, 14 predicted proteins | sample Watercolumn_Towu_2_FD_181712 | JGI IMG/M metagenome (GOLD analysis project Ga0233425, IMG submission 181712) | Freshwater microbial communities from Lake Towuti, South Sulawesi, Indonesia - Watercolumn_Towuti2014_140_MG | ecosystem: Environmental > Aquatic > Freshwater > Lake | place...
GCGCATATCGGTCCCCTTGGCCGCCCCTGCCGACGCGGCCAGGCGCAAGGAGCTGACCGACCTCTTCACCCGGATGGACGGCATGTACAGCATGGCCAAGGTGTGCCCGCACGGAGAAGCCAACGAGTGCTACGACCTCGTCCAGATAACGGACAGCCTGGCCAGGAGCCGCAACTACGACGAGCTCCTGAGCCTCTGGCAGGGGTGGCACGACACTGCGGTCCCCATGAAGCCCATGTTCGCCCGGTTCGTGGAGCTGGCCAACGAGGGAGCCCGTGAGCTCGGCTTTGCCGACACCGGCGAGATGTGGCGGTCCGGCTACGACATGACCCCTGACCAGTTCGCGGCAGAGACCGACCGGCTCTGGAAGCAGGTCGAGCCCCTGTACCGCGACCTGCATTGTTACGCTCGGGCGAAGCTCGGGAGGATCTACGGCAAGGACAAGGTGCCGCAGGACGGCCCCATCCCCGCGCACCTGCTCGGGAACATGTGGGCGCAGGAGTGGAACAACCTCTATTCAGAGCTTGCACCGGACCAGGGAGAAGCACTGGATCTCGACGCGCTGCTCAAGAAGGCCGGGTACGACGAGGTGAAGATGGTCAGGACAGCCGAAGCCTTCTTCGTCTCGCTGGGCCTTCCACCGCTTCCCGCGACGTTCTGGGAGCGCTCCATGTTCCTCCAGCCCCGGGACCGCGAGGTGGTCTGCCACGCGAGCGCCTGGGACGTCGACTGGGTCGACGACATCCGCATCAAGATGTGCATCAAGGTGAACGGCGAGGACTTCACGACCATCCACCACGAGCTCGGCCACAACTTCTACCAGCGCGCCTACGCGGGCCAGCCGGTGCTGTTCCGCAACAGCGCCAACGACGGCTTCCACGAGGCGCTGGGCGACACCATCAGCCTGTCGGTCACTCCCGGCTACTTCGTGCGCATCGGCTTGCTGGACAAGGAGCCGCCCGACAGCCTGAACCCGCTCATGGCACGGGCCCTCGAGAAGATCGCATTCCTCCCCTTCGGCCTGCTCATCGACCGCTGGCGGTGGGACGTGTTTGCCGGCAAGACCCCGCCCGAGCGCTACAACGATGCGTGGTGGGCGCTGCGGCTCAAGTACCAGGGCGTGGCCCCCGTGGGGGGTCGCGACGCGGCAGCGTTCGACCCGGGCGCCAAGTACCACGTGCCGGCCAACGTGCCCTACACCCGCTACTTCCTCGCGTCGATCCTCCAGTTCCAGTTCCACCGCGGGCTGTGCAAGGCCATTGGCCACAAGGGTCCGCTCCACACCTGCTCCATCTACGGGAACAGGGAAGCCGGCGACCGGATCAACCGCATGATGGCCATGGGCCTCGCCAGGCCCTGGCCCGAGGCGCTCCGGGAGCTGACCGGCGAGACCGAAATGGACGCCACCGCGATCCTCGAGTACTTCGCACCGCTTCAGGAATGGCTCGAGAAGCAGAACAGGGGTCGCGACTGCGGCTGGTAGTTCCTTGCGTCGCAGTCCCCCTCCTGCGCCGGCCCGAGGGACGCAGGCGTTCCCGCGGGTCCATGCTTGTATGTCGAGCGCATGTGTGGGACGATTCGAATGCCGTGTGCCGTGATCCCCAACGTCGGGGTCCCTGAGCGGGCGGCCGGGGGTTGATGATGGCTCATTTCAGCGCAGACGACACGAAGCCGGTGGAGATCGGGGACGGCATCTGGTGGGTGGGCTTCCTCGACTCCGAGGCCGGCCTCTCGAACAACCCGTACCTCCTGGTGGACGGAGACGAGGCGGTGCTGTTCGACCCGGGTCCCGGCCACCCTGTGTTCCGAGACATGATCGTTGACAAGCTCTACGAGGTCGTTCCCCTCGACCACATCCGGTACGTGGTGGTCCACCACCAGGACCCCGACCTGTGCGGCCTCATCCCGCTCATCGAGAGCTTCCTGCATCCCCAGGTCGTGATTCTCACGCCGCCAAAGGCCGCGTTGTTCGTGCCGTACTACGGGGTACGCAGGCCCATCGTGCCAGTGGCCGACGGAGATGCTCTGCGCCTGGCCTCGGGACGGACGATCCGCTTCATCCACATTCCCTACGTCCACTTCGCGGGCAACATGGCTTCCTACGACGAGAGCTCGTCGACCCTCTTCTCCAGCGACGTGTTCGGCGCCTTTGCGCGGGAAGGGTCCGAACGGTCCCACGCTGCCGCGGTCAAGGACTTCCTCGAAGACTACGCGGATTCCGAGGTGGCGCTCCGCTTCGCGCACGAACGCTTCAGCCGCCTCCCGATCCGCCGGATACTGCCCCAGCACGGCACGCCCATCACCGAGCGGGTCAGCGAGTACGTCGACATCCTGCTGCAGGCGCGACCGGGCCGCGCCATCCGGCAGGTCCCCGCACCGCCGACGGCGGACCAGGGGTCTGCCGCGTTCGCGGAGGTCAAGCAGTGGTTCGAGGCGTTCACCGGGACCCAGGTCGAGGCAGGGGCCCCGGAAGAGCTGCTCCAGGAGGCTTCCAGCCGCGGAACGTCGGTGCTCGCGCAGACCCTCGAACGGTTCGATTCCGTGTGCGGCAGCAGGGGCATCGCGAACGTCGCTGCCACCGGACGAATCCACGGAGCAGAGACGTTGGCCGAAGCCCCCAATGCCGCTCTCGTCGAGACCTACCGCCGCAGGATGCTTGCCCGCGAATTCCGGATCCGCCAGTCGACGGACGTCGAGACCACTGCGGAGATCGCGGGCAAGGGCCTCGTCTCGGTGCGAACCGACCTGGCGGTCATGTTCGTCGACATCCGCGAATTCAGCCGCTGGTGCACGGGCCGCTCCGCGGACGAGATCATCACCATGCTGAGCAGGCACCACGAGGCGGTTGCCCGGGTCGTTCGCGGACACGCCGGCCGCATCAACAAAGTCATGGGCGACGGGATGCTGGTCTACTTCCGCAAGGGGCACGCGCAGAACTGCCTGGACGCGGCGCTCGCCATCCACCGCCAGGCGGGCCTGCTGAAGCTCCTCCCCATGGGGATCGGCTGCTCCCTCGGCGACGCGGTGATTGGCGATGTGGGGGAGGAGTCGCGTATCGACTTCACCGTGATCGGACGGGCCGTCAACGAGGCATCCCGCCTGTGCGCGGCTGCCGCGCCGGGGGAGCTGTGCGTGAGCGCCAACCTGCTGGCAGCCGCGGACGCGGAGGCCGTCTCCCGGCTGTCGGCCTCCTGTGTGCGAAGCGCCAGGGCCGTCCCGGGCAAGCCCCACGACCAGCCCATCGACGCGGTCTGCTTCCGGGTCATGGAGCTGCGCCCGCGGTGACGGACCGCGAGCGAAGGAGGGTTCGTTGAACAGGACGTTGCTTGCCGCCTGCTTCGTGGCTGCCCTCTCCGCAGGTGCGGTTGCCGGCAGGTTCCTCTTCCCCGCCACCTCCTCCGAATCGGGAGCGGCCCCGAAGCTGGAGCGCCGCGCACGAGACCAGGAGGCATCCGCCCGCGATCGCGGCCGGCACCCACGCACCGAAGCCGACGCCCCGAAACCCGAAGCCGCGCCCGGGCGGCCCGACGGACGGACGGCTCCGGCAGACGACGCGGGGACCCGGTCTCCGGCCCAGGCCGACGACTGCCCCCGGTGCGAGCCCGCTGCGCCGCAGGCCTGCCCCGCCCCCCCCACGCCGACGTGCCCCCCACCGTCGCAGGACGGGTGCGCTGCGTGCGCCGAGCGGGCCTCGGCCCTCGACAGGCAGGTGCAGGAGCTGACCCGGAAGCTCCAGGAGCAGGCAGCAGACGAGGTCCGGCACGACGGGTTCAAGGGAGCCACCGCGGCCGACCGCCGGGCAGAGGCCGCGCGGCAGGGCCAGACGCTGCTCGAGATGCCCGAGTGGGGCGACGACTACACCCTGTCCGACAGCGCGGCCGAGAAGTACGGGCTCACGGTCGAAGAGCGCTCCGGCCTCGAAGCCCTCTACGGCCAGTTCCGAGACCAGCAGCTCGCCGAGCTGCGGAAGCTCTACGCCGAGCTGGTTGGAGACCCTTCCGCCGGCGCGGACCAGACGCTCAACGCACTCATCCACCAGGTCATGGAGCTGTCCCCGCGGGAAGCGTGCCGCGACAGGCAGCTCGCAGCCATGGCCATCCTGGCCGCGGGCCAGAGCCTGCCCGAGCCGCAGGCCGACGCACCCGCTTGCGAGTGGGCCATCTACCTGCTGTACTCGGCAGTGGACACGCTCGAGGCGGAAGCCCTGGCGAAGTACGGCGAAAAGGGCAAGGCAGCGTTGTGGAGCGGTACCTCCACGTTCCGCTTCTCATCCCAGTCGGACAAGGCACCTCAACCCTAGGAGCACGCATGACCGAGAAGTCGTTCCAGGACTACTACCCCGACAGCGTCGCACACTGCTACGGATGCGGCCGCCTCAACGAGCACGGACTCCATGTCCGGAGCTTCTGGGACGGCGAGGAATCGGTCGCGTCGTTCACCCCGCGGGACTACCACATCGCGCTTCCCGGCTACGTGTACGGCGGCCTGCTCGCGTCGCTCATCGACTGCCACGGCACCGGCACCGCAGCCGCCGCGGCGTACCGGGCCCAGAGCCGCTCCATGGACTCGGACCCGCCCCTGCGCTTCGTCACCGCGTCGCTGCACGTGAACTACCTCCGCCCCACCCCCATGGGCCAGGAGATCCAACTTCGCGGCAAGGTGCTGGAAGTCAAGGGCCGCAAGGTCGTGGTGGCCGTGTCGCTCACCGCGTGCGGCCTGGAGTGCGCTTCCGGCCAGGTGGTCGCGGTGCAGGCCCCGGAGCACCTGTTCCCGAAGTGACGGACCCGCGCCGGATTCCCGGACCGGACCGCGGTCCCACGCCAGGCCGCAAACCTACCAGCGCCAGTACATGTCGAAGAGCGGCACCACGGACTTCGTGGGCGACACGAAGTTGATGCCCAGGACGTTCATGTTGCCGTACCCGAGCCCTGCTTCGATGTTGAACACGTCGCTGGAGTAGAGCACCCCGGGAACCACCGAGAACGTGCTCGGAAACCCCATGTCCAGCACGTCGCCGGCCGCCGCGGCCCCGTGGACGTCAACCGTCGTGTGGTCGTCCACCTGAACCGTGTACGCCGCCTTGGCCGAAGCGTCCATCTGCATCTGCAGAAGGTGCCGGGAACGCACCACCAGCGCCCACCGCTGCGAAAGGCTCCACTGCAATGCCAGCAGCGCCTGCACGTTGGAGTAGCCCGCTGCCCCCTGGATGTCCTGCTCCTCCCCCTCGCCGGAAACGATGATGGGAGTGTAGACCCCGCCGAACGACAGCTCGAGGCTGCTCGCGAACCGCCACGACGCCATCAGCTCGGTGGGCACGATCTTGAACGTGACCGGTGACGCATCCTTGTTGAGCTTCTGAAGGTCGAGGTAGAAGAAGCCGGTCTTCGCAGACACGGTCCAGTCGCGGTCGCCCCAGATCCGGAACCTGGCAGACAGATTGCTGACCTTGAGGAGCCAGGCCATGTAGTAGGTATCCAGCGTGCACCAGTCGAACAGGCCATACCCGAAATCGAGCACCCCCAGCTTGAACTCCCCATCCCTGAGCGTGTACGCGGTGGAGTCCAGCGGGTGCGTGTCCGCATCGTGCAACGCCAGCGCGGACGAGGCGTGCAGGAGCAACACGGCGGCCAGGGCGAGGGCAGCGGAGAGCCTCATTCCTCGTCGCATGTCATGGCCTCGAAGTTGCATACCCACGTGCCGTTGGACCCGATGAAGCCCTGCTGGCTCGTGACCTGCCCCGCCGCCTGCGTCTGACTCAGGAAGAACACGATGTTGCCGTCCGGCGTGTTGAGGCTGACCTCGAGGCTGTTTGCCGCCAGCAGGAGGCGGAAATCAAAGGTGCCGGGAAGCTCGGTGACCTTGGTCTTGCCGTCCGGTTCCTTGGACGTCGCGGTGACCTTCCCGTCGAAGCTCACGAGCAGCTCGTCGGCCTGGCCCGTGGTGAACGTGGTTCCGTCCCACTGCGGCAGCATGTCCCCGGTATACACCGAGACACTCCCGTCCAGCAGGAGCTTCAGATCGCCCACGCGGTACTTGCACGCGGTGGCCTCACCCCAGATGACCGCGTCGAATCCCTGGTCGCTGAAGACCGCGGTGAGATTCACGGTGCCGTTGGCCTCCGCGTCCGGAGCCGCCGCGTCCCCCCACCCGTCGCAGATCCGCGTGACCTCGACGTAGCCGTCGCCGCTCACCTCCTCCCCCCCGACGACGATGGCTTGCGACTGGCTCTCCACGTCGCCGTGCACCACGATGGTCTGCTGCTGCCCTTCGGTCTGGCCGCCTCCCTGCTCCCCGCTCAGCGCTGCCAGCGCCAGCGAGACCGGGTCCACCGGACCGCCGGACTCGGGGAGGAACCCCAGATCCTGCAGCAGCTCGATGTTGTCCTGGAGCTGCTGCACCAGGCCTTGCAGCAGGTCGACGGAAAACGGCGCGTCCGGAAAGTCGTACGACTCCACCAGCGGCTCCATGTCCGGAGACTCGGGGATGTCCACGTTCATCTTCGCGCTCACGCACGCGGTGACCAGCAGCCCGGCGGCCAGCACCTGCGTCTCGACAACCCGCATCGCACCCCTCCCGGTTGACACGGGCCTACTATACCCGCTCACGATCCAAACCGCCATACGCTTGGTCGCACTTGCAGCGTCGGTCAGCGGCAGGCTATGATCGCCTCGGCAGAAGGAGGGCCGCAATGCGGTTCGGCGACCACGATTCGGTGCGGACGCTCATGGATGCGCTCCCGGTCTACGTGTTCCTCATGGATGGCGACGCACGCGTGCACGACGCGAATGCCGCGGCCAGAGCCGCTTTCGGCGCGGACAACGGGGAGTTCCGCATGCGCAGTGGAGGAGACGTGCTCCACTGCCTCCACGCGCACGACGTCCCCGAAGGCTGCGGCAAGGGCCCTGTGTGCGAGCAATGCCGCGTGCGCGATTGTGTCCGCAGGGCCCTTTCCGGCGAGCCTGTCGTTCGCCAGCGCGCACGCATGACACTCGTGCAGGCTGACAAGAAGCAGGACCTCGTGCTGCTGCTCACCGCCCGACGGTATCTGGCCCGCACCGAGCCCCTCTGCATCCTGGTCATCGAGGACGTGACCGAGGTCGCAATGCTCCAGGAGATCATCCCCATCTGCGCCCACTGCAAGAAGGTGCGTGAAGACAAGGGTTACTGGCGCAGCGTCGAGTCGTACTTCGCGGCGCACTCCTGTGCAGAGTTCTCTCACGGCATCTGCCCCGCGTGCCTGGAAAAGTTCTACCCCGATCTGGACGCGGGGGGACAGGACGCATGACGCCGGGCAGCAGGAGCAGCATGCTCGTCGATTGCAGGCGATGGCTCGGGCTGGCGTCGTTGATCGGGTCGGCCCTCCTGGCCACGGCCTGCGCAGCGCCGGGCGCCGCTCCGGATGACCAACAGGACACCGGAGCTCTCGTGTTCCCCGACGGCCGCAGCCTCGACCCGGGTGCTGACCGGGAGCGGCCGGGAGACGTTCCGGAAGCAGCGAATTCGCGCACGCCCGATGTACAGGTCCCGAAGGACGGCAAGTCCGAGACCACGGACCTGCAAGCCACGGACCCGCTCTCCCCGCAGGACACCACGGTCGAGACCGTGGACCTGCAAGTCCCGGACACGGTCACGGACGGTTCGCCAGAGGCGGAGCCGTCCGACGCTTCCGGGCAGGACCAGCCGGACGATGGCACGGCATTGCCGGACGACGGTGCGTCGTTGCCAGACGACGCGGCCGCGCCGCCAGGCGAAGGCGGGGACTCTACCGCGCCTCCCGTCGAGCCCATCGTCGAGTCCGTGGACGTGGTCGTGGTGGGAGCGGGGTGCGCGGGAGTCGCTGCTGCGGTCGAAGCCGCCAGCCTCGGAGCTTCGGTCGCCCTTCTCGAGGAGACGGACTGGCTGGGAGGCCAGATGTCCGCGGCCGCGGTCTCCACCATGGACGAGGCCGGACACAACCTCGATTCCGGTTTCTACGCGGACTTCATCCAACGTGCGGAGTCGCACTACGCATCCCTCGGCAAGTCCATGGGCACCTGCTACTGGTCGGACAAGACGCACTGTGTCGAGGCATCCGTGGCCCGCTCCATCCTGGCCCAGATGCTTGCGGAGCACCCTTCAATCGACCTCTACTTCCGGATGCGGCCCACCCAGGTTCTCAGCTCGTCGCAGGGAGGATCCGTTACGGTCGACGGCCTGCAGGCGGCGCGGCAGGACACGACTCCGCCGCAGCCGTACGTGTTCCACTCGCAGATCGTCATCGACGCGACGGAATACGGCGACGTGCTGGCGCTCTCGCCGGCCCAGTACCGGCTGGCCAACGGCATCGGGCCGTCCGTGGATCCCGCGGCGTGCGTGCAGGACATCACGTACACCGTGGTGATGCGCAAGTACCCCGGCGGTGCGCCGTCATCGCTGCTCGTCCAGGAACCGCCTCCCGGGTATGACGCGGCCGTGGAAGCGAAGTTCGCGGGTATCCTCGCACTGGACGGCTTCTACTGGCTGCTCGGCTCGGGCAAGTACCCGGTGGACTGGCTGACCCATGTCGGCTACCGCGGGGTCCCGGATTCCGCGTCGCCAGGCAGCTACACCTCCGCGGACCCGCAGAAGATCACCCGGTCCGGCACGAACTGGGCCAACGACTTCCACTACGCCGCAGGCAACTTCGCCCCGGAGAACCGCAAGGCCGCCAATTGCGAGGCCAAGCTGCACACGCTCCAGTTCCTCTACTACGTCAACAAGAAGCTCGGGATCACGGACTGGGCCATCGCGGACGACGAAGGGTACGACTCGGCATACACCCTCGACGAGAACCTGTGCGACACGGTCCCCGACAACTACAAGAGCGTGGAGAAGCACTTCCCCGTGATGCCCTACATCCGTGAGGGAAGGAGGCTGGTCGGCATCACCACCCTCGCCGCGGGCCAGATCCGCCGCGAGTCTCCATGCCCCGGCTGCCCCAAGCGAGCGGCAACGAACTTCGAGACGGCTCTTGCGGTCGGCGACTACGCCGTGGATCTGCACGGTTGCAACGGCAACACGGGTCTCGAGACGCAGCTCGAGACCACCGCGGACGTCCCGTCCGGCTGGGCCACGGGACCCTTCCAGGTGCCCTTCGAAGTCTTCATCCCCGAGTCCGTGGACGGCCTGCTGGCCACGGAAAAGAACCTCTCCGTCACGCGGCTGGTCAACGGCGCGATCCGGCTCCAGCCCATCGCGATGCTCACCGGACAGGCAGCGGGAGCGATTGCGGCCACGGCCGTCGCCACGGGCAAACAACCGAGGCTCGTGGAGCCGCTGCTTCTCCAGCATCATCTCGTCTTCCAGCGGGGCTGCCGTATCGCGCTCCAGTCCTTCGCAGACGTCGGCCGCGACAACCCCTACTGGGCCGACGTCCAGTTGGCCGCGGCCCACGCGTACATGAACGGGTACAGCGACATCGAGTTCGGCGTGGGCGATGCGCTGCTGCGCGGATGGGCCGCGCTGGTCCTGGCCAGGCTCTTCGGCCTCGACACGGCCAACCCTCCCGCTGTCGCCCACTTCCAGGACGTGCCGGTGGGTCACGCGGCCTTTGCCGCGGTCGAGGCCCTGTACGCGGCCGGCCTCACGTCGGGCTGCAGCACGAACCCGCCGCTCTTCTGCCCGGACGATCCGCTCAACCGCGCGGCACTGGCCAAGTTCCTCGTGTCAGGCCTCGGCATCTCCACTGCAGACGCTCCTGCGGACCCCGTGTTCTCGGACGTCAAAGGCACCGCGTTCGACTGGGCCTTCTCCTCCGTGCAGGCCATTGCGAAGCTCGGCCTCATGGAGGGCTGCGGCGGCGGCAAGTTCTGCCCCGGCGACCCGGTGCTTCGGGGCCCCATGGCCCGGGTCTTGGTGGCCGCGCTGCTCTACCTGCTGTAGCATGCCCCGAGACGCTACCAGGTGATCACGACCTGGCCGTTGCCGTCGCGGACACCCATCTGCGTGTTGGTGTCGAGGAGCCCCTGGAGGTACGACGACCCGCCGCCGCCGCCGCCGCCGTGGGCCCCGCCGCCGCCGCCGTAGTAGCCGCCGCCGCCGCCGCCTGCGCCACCGCAGCCTGAGTTGGTGTTGTTTGCCGCGCCGCCCTGGCCGAGAAAGCCGCCCGGTGCAGGACCGCTGAAGTTGCCGCCCTGGCCGCCAGCGGTCTGGGTGCCGGGCCTGCCGTAGCCGTCCGGCGAGTTGCCGCTGTGGCCGCCCGGCGTGCCCTCGAGCCCACCGCCCTGCCCGCCCACCGCGCTGCTGTTGTAGCACCACGCGGACCCGCCGCCGCCGCCTGCCACGAGGATGCGGTTCGACAGCGTCTGGCCGTCCACGCGCACGTCCGACGCGCCGCCGCCGCCCACGGTGTACGAGTTTCCGCCAGTGTGGCCGCCACCGCCGTTCCATCCCGCCACCGCGGTGCTTCCGCTGTACCCGCCCTGCCCGCCGACAAACAGGTAGAGCGTCTTGCCGGCAAGGCCGGTGGACCGCCCCTTGGCATAGCCTCCCTTGCCGCCGTACTGCTGCTGCTCGTACCATCCGCCCTGCGCTCCCCAGGCTTCCAGGGTGACCGAGGTTGCGCACTGCGGGACGCTGAAGGTCTGCATGTTGCCGGTATACGAGAAGGCCTTGGAGCCGTGCACGCAGTCCACGCAGACCCCGCCCGCACACGTCTTGCCGTTGCCGCAATCCGTGCCGTCCACGGCAGGCGCATAGGCACAGCCGCTGCCCTTCACGCACGAGTCCACGGTGCACGCGTTGGAGTCGTCGCACGCAAGCGGGACTCCCCCCTTGCACGATCCCGACTTGCACGCGTCGGACACGGTGCAGACGTCGCCGTCGTCGCACGGTGCCGTGTTGTGCGTGTGCGTGCACCCGACCTTTGCCACGCACGTGTCGTCCGTGCAGACGTCCTTGTCGTCGCAGGACAGCGTGCCGGTGCCCGAGCACGCTCCCAGCTGGCAAACGTCCCCGGTGGTGCACGGGTCCGAGTCGTTGCAGGCCGCGGCATTCGGGGCAAACGTGCATCCGGACTTGGGGTCGCAGGAGTCCGCGGTGCACGCGTTCCCGTCGTTGCAGGAGAGAGGCTTCCCGCCGGTGCAGGTCCCCGCCGCGCAGGCCTCGCCCATGGTGCACGCGTCGCCGTCCGAGCACGGCGCGGTGTTGTTCTTGTGCACGCAGCCGAGCTTCGGGTCGCAGGAGTCGTCGGTGCAGACGTCGCCGTCGTTGCAGTCCGGCGGCGTCGCTCCCAGGCACTTCCCGGCCGCGCACACGTCCTTGGTCGTGCACGCGTTCCCGTCGTCGCACGCAGCAGCGTTGGGAGTGAACACGCACCCCACCCCGGGCTTGCACGCGTCGTCGGTGCACGGGTTGGCGTCCACGCATCCCATGGTCCCCGCGGGCTGGCACGCGCCGAGGTGGCAGTGATCGCCGTACGTGCAGATGTTCCCGTCGTCGCACGGCAGGTCGTTGAGCTGGTACACGCATCCCACGGCAGGGTCGCAGGAATCGGTCGTGCAGATCTCCGAATCGTCACAGGTCACCGGCCCTGCAAACACGCACGCTCCCGCCACGCAATGGTCACCTCCGGTGCACGCGTTCCCGTCGTCGCAGGGCCCCCCGCCGGCCTGGTGCATGCATCCGAGATCCGGGTCGCACGAGTCGTTGGTGCACGGGTTGCCGTCGTCGCATGAAACCAGCGCACCCGGCACGCACTCGCCCGCGGTGCACTGGTCGCCCGCGGTGCACAGGCTTCCATCCTGGCAGCCCGCACCGTTTGGCGAGTGGAAGCAGCCGGCGACGGGGGCACATCCGTCGTCTGTGCACGGGTTCCCGTCGTTGCAGTTGGCCGGTGCGCCGGCCGCACACTTGCCGGCCTCACAGGAGTCGCCCACGGTGCACGCATCCGCGTCGCTGCACGGCTTGCCGTCGTTGGCAGGCACGGTCGCACAGGTCCCGGCGGCCGGATCGCACGTGACATCGAGGCACGCGGCATCCGCGCCGCTGGCACCGGGGCAGGTCACCACCGTGGCAGGGTCCAGCTTGCACAGGAACGGCACCTTGGACGTGTCGCAGACCAGCGTGCCGTTGCACAGGTTCCCGTCCTCCAGCGCCGCGCAGTCCGCGTCCGACGCACAGTCGCAAGCGACCGCGACGCCCAAGCACGCGGAGTCCTCGCAGCGGTCCGCTACCGTGCACGGGTCCTTGTCGTCGCAGTCCGCATCGTTGGGCGTGAAGATGCAGCCTCCCAGGTCATTGCACGTATCGTCCGTGCAGGGATTGAAGTCGTCGCACTCGACGGGCGTTCCGACGCACACGCCCGCGACGCAGTGGTCCGCGGCGGTGCACGGGTTCCCGTCCTTGCACTCGTCGGACGTGAGCGCCACGTGCTGGCACCCGTCAGCGCCGTTGCAGAGGTCGTCGGTGCACTCGTTGCCGTCGTCGCACAGGTTGATGAAATCGCCCCCGACCTGGTCCGGCTCATCCGTGTCCCCATCGCAGTCGTCGTCCACTCCATTGCACGTCTCCTCGGCCGGCACCGCGGCGCTGCACGCAGACAGCCCGCCCTCCTCACACACCCGCTGCCCCGTGCACTCTCCGAAATCGTTGGATGCCGAGCAGGGGGTCGTGAGCCCCAGCGCCACGGACTTGTCCGTGCAGGGGCAGCTGCCGGTAACGGACACGCACTGCGTCAGCTCCACGCGGTCCACGGTGGAAGCCTTGGTGCACGCAAACCCCCACGGGCAGTCGTCATCCGACGCACACGCTCCCCCGCAGAAGCTCCCCTCGGCCCCGTAGTCGAGGCACGCGTCCTCCATCCCGCCCGGGCTCTTGCACCCGTCGCTAGCTGCACACGGCTTGCACAGGTTCGCGTGCTTGGAGACGCAAGCCCACACCACGTCCGGACCGCCTGCACCGATCTGCTTGCACGACCAGCCGGGCGGGCACTCCTCGGTGCACGTCTGCGTGCACACGCCGTCTCCCATGTGCTCCACGCAGAGGCCGGAGTCGCACTGAGCGTTGTCCGTGCACCCGTCCAGGAAGCACCCCTCCCCCGGGTTGCACGCGGGCCCGATGACCTCCGGCAAGACCTCGGCCCACAGATCGGCCGCAAGGTCCGGCGCAACCTCCGCTGCCGTGTCCGGAACCGGCAGGGTCTCGGAACCGACGTCCATCGACACCTCGACGACGTCCGGCGCTTCCGTGTCGGTGACGAGATTGGTCGACCCGCTGCCAGAGCACGAGGCCAGCGACTGGGCCATACCGGCCAGGACTACGAGACGCAACACGCGCATGGGGATGCCTCCACGATTCGCAGCGAATCAGTTCCAGTACTTGATGGTGAAGGGGAGCTGGGCGTTGCCGTCTCCGCCGATCATCTGGAAGTTGCCGTTCGCGTCGAGCCAGGTGCGCTCGCAGTGGTTGCCGGTCTTCCACTGCTCGACCTGGAAGTTGGCGTACCCGACGGCGTTGGCGAAGTTCTTCAGGTGGTCCGGGTGGTAGTTCCTGCAGTCCGCGGTGTTCTGTGTGAACCGCATGGGCCACGTCTGCGGGTAGTCGAACGTGAAGCGGATGCCTCCCGCGATGTCCTCGCACTTGTGGAATGCGCCCGAGTTGTTGCCGGTGCAGAACGTCTTGCCCTTGAGGTCGAAGCAGTACTGCCGGTAGTCCGGGCCGTTGTACTTGAAGTCCGCGCACTTCATCGCGGGGCGGAATTCTCCGAACGCGTAGACGCCCGGGGTCTTGCAATCCGCGGGGCACGCGTCGCCCGCCACCTGGTTGCCGTCGTCGCACAGCTCGCCGGCTTCCACGATGCCGTTGCCGCAGCAGTTCGGGGCCACGGCCTTGATGCAGCCCTGTGCAGGGTCGCACAGCTCCTGGGTGCACGTGTTGCCGTCATCGGGACAGACCTTGGGCGCGCCTGCCTTGCACGACGACTGGCTGCACGCGTCGCCCACGGTGCACTGGTTCGAGTCGTCGCAGGGCTTCGCATTGGCCGTGTGCGTGCACCCCGCGTCCGGTGCGCACCCGTCGTCCGTGCAGCCGTTGCCGTCGTCGCACGTGAGGCTGCCCGTTCCCGGAACGCACGCCCCCGCCTTGCACTGGTCCCCCACCGTGCATGCGTTGGAGTCCGAGCAAGCCGCGGCGTTGGGCACGAACTGGCAGCCGTTGACCGGGTCGCAGCCATCGTCCGTGCAGCCGTTGCCGTCGTTGCACTTGAGGGGCTTTCCGCCCTTGCATGCTCCCAGCGCACACAGGTCACCCACGGTGCACAGGTCGCCGTCGTCGCACGGCGCGGTGTTGGGCGCGTACGTACAACCGGCAAGAGGCGCGCAGGTGTCGGTGGTACACACGTTCCCGTCGTCGCACACCTTGGCAACGGTGCCCGCACACGTGCCCTTGGAGCACTTGTCGCCGGTGGTGCACGCATTGCCGTCGTCGCAGTCCAGCCCATCCACGGCCTTGAACACGCAGCCCAGCGCCGCGTCGCACGAATCCAGCGTGCAGGGGTTGCCGTCGCTGCACTGGAGCAGGACTCCCCCCTTGCACGCGCCCATGGAGCACTTGTCCCCGCTGGTGCACGGGTCCCCGTCGTCGCACGCCGCGGTGTTGACCTTGAACGTGCACCCGAGCACCGGGTCGCAGCCGTCCGTGGTGCAGAGGTTCCCGTCATCGCACGGCGTCATCCCGACGGACAGGCACTGACCGCCGGAGCAGGCGTCCCCCGCGGTGCACGCGTTGCCGTCGTCGCACGGGAGCTTGTTCGGCTTGTGCACGCAGCCCGTGGCCTTGTTGCACGAGTCGTCGGTGCAGAGGTTGCCGTCGTCGCAGTCCAGCGGGTCGCCGCCGAGGCAGTCCCCTTCCACGCATTGATCGCCCGTGGTGCACACGTCGCCGTCGTTGCACGCGGCGGCCACGGGCGCGTACACGCACCCTTCCTTCGGGTTGCAGACGTCCACGGTGCAGGGGTTGTTGTCCGCGCACAGCGCTTCCGGTCCGGCAGCGCACTGCCCGTCCGAGCAGACGTCCCCGACGGTGCACGCGTCCTGGTCGTCGCACAGGGCCCCCTCGTCGGCAGGCACCAGGCCGCACTGGCCCGTCGCAGGGTCGCACACGGACGCCTGGCACTGGCCTGCCGGCCCGCCCGGTTGCGCGCACTCCACGACCGAGTCCGGGTCCACCTTGCACTGGTAGGGGATCTTCGCGAAATCGCACACGAGCGTGCCATTGCACTGGTTCCCGTCCTCCAGCGCAGCGCAGTCCGCGTTCGAAGCGCAGTCGCACTGGACGTCGAAGCCCGCGCACGTCCCCATGCTGCACTCGTCCGCCACGGTGCAGGCGTTGCCGTCGTCGCAGTCCGCGGTGTTGAACCCGGTCTTGCAGCCTCCCGCGCCGTCGCACTCCTCGTCGGTGCAGGGGTTGCCGTCGTCGCAGGTCACCGGCGTGCCCACGCAGACCCCCTTGTCGCAGTGGTCGCCCGCGGTGCACGCGTCGCCGTCCATGCACTCGCCCGACTCCACCACGCTGTGGCTGCACCCGCCCTGCCCCGCACAGAGGTCGTCGGAGCAGGGGTTGCCATCATCGCACAGGTTGACGAAGTCGCCCCCGACCTGGTCCGGCTCGTCGGTCAGGCCATCGCAGTCGTCGTCCACTCCATTGCACGTCTCCTCGGCCGGCACCGCGGCGCTGCACGCAGACAGCCCGCCCTCCTCACACACCCGCTGCCCCGTGCACTCTCCGAAATCGTTGGATGCCGAGCAGGGGGTCGTGAGCCCCAGCGCCACGGACTTGTCCGTGCAGGGGCAGCTGCCGGTAACGGACACGCACTGCGTCAGCTCCACGCGGTCCACGGTGGAAGCCTTGGTGCACGCAAACCCCCACGGGCAGTCGTCATCCGACGCACACGCTCCCCCGCAGAAGCTCCCCTCGGCCCCGTAGTCGAGGCACGCGTCCTCCATCCCGCCCGGGCTCTTGCACCCGTCGCTAGCTGCACACGGCTTGCACAGGTTCGCGTGCTTGGAGACGCAAGCCCACACCACGTCCGGACCGCCTGCACCGATCTGCTTGCACGACCAGCCGGGCGGGCACTCCTCGGTGCACGTCTGCGTGCACACGCCGTCTCCCATGTGCTCCACGCAGAGGCCGGAGTCGCACTGAGCGTTGTCCGTGCACCCGTCCAGGAAGCACCCCTCCCCCGGGTTGCACGCGGGCCCGATGACCTCCGGCAAGACCTCTGGGACGACCTCGGGCTGCAGCTCGCTGCCCGCGTCCAACGGCACGTCCGGAAGGCCGGCGTCCTCCGAAAGCTCCGGGGAGACATCGGCCGCGGTCTCTGCAGCCAGGTCGTGGCCTGCATCGACTCCCAGGTTCGTGCTGCCGGCCCCAGCGCATCCTGCGGCTGCGCCCGCCAGGACGGCCGCCATCAGAGGCGCGGTCAAAACGTGTGCGTGTCTGTGTGTCTGCATGCGCTACCCCTCACTGAACGCCGTAAGCCGGGTCGTACTTCCAGTCACCGTCGAAGAACCCCGCGGTGTACACCCCTTGTGCGGTCCAGCCGGTGTAGTCCGGCAGACCGGAGCGGGAAGAGAACGGCTGCTCCCAGTACAGCAGGCTCTCCGCGCCTTCGGCCGCGACCAGCGCCGCGGACAGGTGCCCCTCCTCGGGGAACACGAACAGGAGCGTGCCTTGCTCGACGCTGTTGCCCGCGACCGTGACCGCGGCAGGAGTCCACGAGAAGGGAATCCCGTCCGGAACGGGCACGGCCTTGGCCGAGACGCCCACGTACACGAGGTTGTACTCCTTGCGGATCTCGTCCGTGAGGCTCTTGACGGTCAGAGCGCACGCGTGCCCGTTGCCGATGAGGGTCCAGGTGGACACGAGGTACGAGACGTAACGCTGGAACAGCGGGTTGGCCCCGGGGTCGTACACGAAGCAGAAGGGGCGGTGGAACACCTGGTTGAGGGGGCCGGATGCGGCGGGCGTCTTGCCCGACTGCTCACCCCATGCGATGGGGCCGTCCGCGAGCGCGACGTCCTTTCCGTCCACGAGGAGCTTCTTGACTCCCTTGCCCGTGAGTGCCGCGCCGTCGAGCACCATGCCCCGCACGTTCCCGGTGGTGACCGTGACCGTGTCTCCTTCGCCAATGGAGTCTACGGTAGCGTCCGAGTAGGGGTCGATCTGCGACTGGATCGCGACGAACGAGTAGCGGCCGTTGACCCACGGGCCGGGGCTGCGGTAGGTGAAGGTCAGCTCCGCGGGGTCCAGGGCACGCTCCTTCATGATGTCGAACAGGGGGGGCCAGTCCACGCAGTCCGCTCCGGCACCCAGCGGTCCGTCCCACCAGTGGCCCGCTCCGGGCTCGACGTGGAACCAGAACTCGTCCGCGACCGGCTCGACTGCCGCCTGCATGAGGTAGGCCTCGGAGATGGGGACGTTGTCGTCCTTGTCGCCGTGGATCACGTAGACCGCACGGTTGGACAGGTTCTCGACGTAGTTCAGGGTGAAGCTGGAAGCCCTTGCGCGGGCAAAGGGTCCGGTGGGCTCCTGCGAGCCGCCGTACGAGTAGAAGGAGGACCAGCCCGCGCTGGGTCCCGCGACACGGAAGCGGCCCGAGTAGTGCACGCCGAACTGCCACGTCCCGTGTCCGCCCATGGAGTGGCCCGACACGTACGCCCGGGTCGGGTCGATGGGGAAGGAAGCCAGTGCATCCTCGAACGCTTCGATGCCGTCCACCCTGCCCCACTCTTCCCAGTCGAAGCCGAACGGCCTGCGGTTGGTCGGCGCAACGACGTACGCCCAGTCCTTCTGGCCGTAGGCTTGCGCCTGCCCGATCCCCTGCACGCCCGCGCCGTGCAGCGACAGCACGACTGCGTGGCCTCCTGCAGGCGCTTCCCCGGATGGCGGGTTGACGCCGTAGTACTGCACCGAGCCGTCGGTCTTGGAAAGCCGCGTCCGCCGGAACGCCGCGCCGGCCGCAACGGTGGGCACCTGGACCTCGGTTTCGTAGGACCAGTCCAGGGAGTGGGACTCCACCAGCAGGTGCACGGGCCAGCTCTCCCCTGCCTCGGTCGCGGCGGCCTTGGGCTTCAGCTCGAAAGCGATCTGCGTGACCGCGGCCGGAGCCAGGCTCGGATATGCGATGGAGGTGGCCTCGAAGTAGTCGTTCTCCAGCACCCGTGCGTTCATCTTCTTGAGGGGCTTGGCCTTCAGGTTGAGCAGCGGAATGCCGAGCCACTGGGTCGCTTCCTGGCCTGCCGGCAGGTCCGGGGACGTAATGTCGAGCGCGTTGAAGAACACTTCGCTGCCCGTGGTGAGCACTTCGATCTCGGGGTCGTTGACGGCCATGTACGCTGCCCCCACCACCACGTTGTCGCCCTCAAGCCCCGGGGCCGGAGTGCGGTGGGAGCGGCTCATGTACGGGTCGCCGGGCTGGGGCGCGTTGTTCACGTAGGCCTGGTAGAACCGGTCGGCCCTGACGATGATGCCGCGGGGCGCGTCGAGTTGCACCACCGCAACCGCGTAGAAGAGGCTGTAGCCCGCGTAGCCGAGGGATCCGTTCTCACCGGTCTTGCGCTCGACCCACTCCACGCCCGACGCGTCTTTGCCCGGTCCCGTGGGAGCAACGAACGTGCCTGCGTCCAGGGCCGGGCCCACGATGTCCTTTGCCGGGTCGGGCACGTAGGTCACGAGCCACGTGTCGATCGCGACCTTTACCGGCTCCTCGACCTGCGTGGCCGGTGGCATGGGGCCGAGGTCCGCGGGCTCGATCTCCTCCACGACCTCGGGGACCAGTTCCACGGGCACGTCCTCGAGCTCGACCTTCGCGTCGCCCGGACCCGCGTCCCCGGCCGCGTCGTCCACCGCACCGGTGTCCGAGCCAGCCAGGTCCGGCCCGGCCTCCGCTACCGTGTCGGACGGCCCACTGTCCACCACCAGGTCCGCCGGCGCGCCGCTGTCGCTCCCGGTGTCAGCGGCATCGCTTCCTCCTCCGCCGCACTGCCAGAGTGCGACCAGCAGCGCACCCGCCACGAGACAACCACTGCAACCACGGACACAGCCACGCATGGCACCCTCCAGGCCCAGGAGATTCTATCCTAGAGGTTCGGACGTCAGAAAGGAAGCGTGGAGCGGGGGTGCAGACCACCTCGCCCGCGGCTCGAGGCGCTCTGCCCCGGGAGCAGGGCGGCTCCTGCCAATCTGCCACGGCGGCGACCTCACCCCGACGTGCAAACCGCCTTGAACACGCTGTGGGACCTGAGTACTCTGGTCCCTGTGGTTCACTCGGGAAGACAGATGCGCGTTCACCGCTTGATGGTTCAGGGCTTTCGCATTCCTGGTGCGGCGCTGGTATGCGCCGTGTTGGCCACGTCCTGCGGCTGGCCCGCGAGCCAATCGGGCTGGACGGACAGCGGGTTCACGCAAACGTGCAAGACAACGCACGGGTCCGAGGAGGGCTTCCCGTCCGGCCTGGCTCCCCCTCCCGGCTTGACGGTCATGGCAGGCCGGCCGCTTCGCAAGGGAGAGCACCGAATCGGGTTTGCGATGCGAACGTATCCCTCGGCGGAAACCCAGTCCGCTTCGCCCGACGATACGCAACGGGACCACGCGTCGACTTACTACTGGGGGAAGAGCCTGGATGGGTTCTGGCACTGGGGCATCCTGGACTGGCTTGGGCTGGCTCTGTTCGTCAGGTCGGCAGGGGGCCGGACTCCGGATGCCAGTCTCTCGGCAGACGAGTCATTCGAGCCAACGGCGTACACGTGGCTCACCCACGTGGGCCTTGCCGTGCGAGGGACCATTCGCCTCCCTGATCACGGCGTCTCCCTGTCCGGCGTGTTGGAGACGGCCTCGCTCTCTGTGGCGGAGTACTGGCGTTGGATCGGTACCTATCATTTCATGTGCCAATATAGTTGCTGGGAGCACGAGCACGCCGCGAACGGGCAGATCGTGGAGTCCGCGTCCGGAGAGGGGACCCGGTCTTACGACTCGAACGACGAGAAGGAGGCCATGACACAGAGGAACCTGGGCGTCTTCTCGCTTGGGGGCGTGGCAGCATGGGAAGCGACGGACTGGCTGACTCTTGTCGCGACAGCCATGCTCACGTCCGTGCCGGAGGACGTGGCCAAGAAGACGACCTACACTGCCAGCAACAAACCGGACGAGGACTACCTGACGAGTGAGCACGCCTGGGAGATGCGGCGGGTGGTCATGGCAGGAGGTGGCCTGGACGTCACGGCCGGACCCACGTTCATCGCGGTGCTTGCCTACTACCCTTTTCCCATCGACCCAACCGCGGATTTCGGCCCCGGCCTCGACTTCCGCATGGGCTTCGGCTTCTGAGGGAGGAGACCGGATGCACCGCGCACTCCTGCTGCTTGCAAGTTGCGCCGCGCTGACCGCCGGCTGCTGGTCTGACGGCTACACCAAGTCGCTCAAGGGCCCCCCGGGGTACGACAAGTCGGGAACGGGCTGCCCCGGCCCGGCGCGGTGGGACCACGAGCACTACGACATTCTTCCCCGCGATGCGGAGCGATGGCCTGACGCCGAGCCTGCCTTCGACGTTCAAGACTGGAACGCGTTCGACCACGTTCCCGAGGCTGCTTCCGGGGACTCGTTCGACCTCCTGGCGGATGCGTCGGACGGCCCTGCGTCCGATGCTGCCGACGCCGTGCCTGGCGATGGAACCGATGGTTCCGCGGGTGATGCGGTGGATGGGTCGACTTCCGATGCCTCGGACACTCAGGCTGCGGACACCGCGGCCGTGCCGACCGGCGATGCCACGGATGCGCTGGCTGCGGACACCGCTGCTGTGCCGACCGGCGATGCCACGGACACGCTGGCAGCGGACGCCGCGGCCGTGCCGACCGGAGATGCTACGGATGCGCTGCCTGCGGACGCTGTGCCCTCCGGTGCTCCCGACGGCGGCCCTGCGGGCCAGCCGGGCTCTCCGTAGCCGTGCGGAATCCCGTGGTCGACCCGGCCAAGTGAGGACATCGCGGAGTCGCTGCCCGTTACCATCGGGCAGGGCGTTCCCCCCCCGGACCGAAGGCCGTGCCGGACCGCATCGACTCCGTTCGTCGGCGGGCGGCACGCGTGCGCCCGCCCCCGTTCACCGCGATTCTTGCGGCCGGGAAAAACACTGTTGCAGAGTGCGCCGCGTCCACTAAAGGGGCCTTGAAGCAGTTGGCCTTGGGAACGACGGAGGCCTGCAACCTCCGGTGCGTCAAGTGCCCCTTTCACGGGTCAGGCTCCAAGCCCGCCAAGCCTCGCGCCACGCTGTCTCCCCCAGTCGTCGAGTCGGTTCTGGCTCAGTTGCCCGCTTCGGTGGACAGCCTCCTGTTCAGCGGCACCGGCGAGCTGACTGCGGACGCGCATTTCCCCGAGCATCTCAAGAAGGCATCCCAACGGGGAATGACTTCAACGGTCATCACCAACGCCCAGTTGCTGGACGAGGAGAAGGTGAAGCGTCTGCTGCGCGACACCGGCCTGCGGCACGTGGTGCTGAGAGTCGACTCCATCGATCCCGAGGAATTCGCGTGGCAGCGACCGCCATCGTCCTTGGAGCACACGGTGGTACGGCCCAGGCAGGGATGTTATCGAAGACACGTGGCTACATGTGAAGCCTGAGCCAAAGAACCCATGCGAAGTAGTGCTCATGCTCATGCCGACGGGCCACTACTTCCCTTGCTGTGGGCTGCTGGCGTACGCGGAGCACCACGTTCTGGACTGGCTTCCGCACGCGGAGAAGATGGCCCCCGCGGACGCACTCACCGCCCTCCGCCGGATGTACCGGGATCCGGCAAGCCCCATGGCCGGCCTGTGTGCGAAGTGCTCCATGTGGAGCCGCTTCTCTCCGCCGACGATCGTTGGTGGTCCCAAACGGCATCCTGCCGTCAAGCTGGAGGTCGTCAACCCCGCGTGCCGGCAATTCCACTTCCGTTCGGACATCTGATTCCCCCGGTCTTTCCCGTGGCAGAGGATGGCGAATCGGTGGATGCAGCATCCACCCAGAGCTTGACTCGCTCGCTCCGAAGTGCGAACCTTCGGGCCTCGCGTCGGCTGCGCCGTTGGCCTCACCTTCCCGGAGAGCGCCAGGCGAAGCGGACGGAGCCCGTTCGTGGAGGGGGACGCCGTGGGGGGCACGCAGCGCTGGGCACTCGGGGGCCTCGTCTTCGTTCTGGCGATCATCGTGGTGATCGGGGTGTGGTTCGCTGTCCGCGAGGGGAAGACGACCGAGCAGGAAGCCCGGGACTCCTTGACGACCATCGCCCAGCTCAAGACCGATCAGATCGCCGCATGGCGGGCAGAGCGCCTCC
>Ga0233425_10004758_pt1 | contig 22315 bp, 19 predicted proteins | sample Watercolumn_Towu_2_FD_181712 | JGI IMG/M metagenome (GOLD analysis project Ga0233425, IMG submission 181712) | Freshwater microbial communities from Lake Towuti, South Sulawesi, Indonesia - Watercolumn_Towuti2014_140_MG | ecosystem: Environmental > Aquatic > Freshwater > Lake | place...
GGCTTCTCGCAGAACACGTGGAACCCCTTCTCCAAGGCAGCCACAGTGACCTCGGGCGCCAAGTAATTAGGCAGGCTGACAAACACCGCGTCGAGTGGCTCGTCCAAAAGCTGCCGATAGCCAGGGAAACATCGCACACCATCGGGCAGTGTCATGACCTCGGAGAAGTTCTGATCGCAGACGGCGACCGTCCGCATGCGCAGATGCCGATCAATACATTCCCGGCGACGCTTGCCGACGACGCCGTAACCAGCGATCCCGATTCTAAGCCGATCCTGGGCCATCAGAGATACCGCCGCACAAGTGGATCCCGCGCCAGCAATGCCTCCGCACGCTGGACATCTCCGGGTACGTCCACGCCGAGCATCGTGCCGTCTGTTTCGACCATCCGCACGCGATAGCCATGCTCGACCGCCCGCATCATGTCGACCGACTCAATCTGCTCGAGCGGCGTAGGAGAGAGCTTTGCGAACAGGCTCAGAAACTCGTGACGAAACGCGATGATTCCCAGTTGTTTGAGCTTCATATAATCGTCCGAGGCCGCCTTCTTGCTCGAGGGGATCGGCTCTCGCGAGATATACAGCAGATCCCCGAGTCGGTTGGTGACAACCTTGGGCACGTTTGGACTCAGAAATTCCTCGGCGGCGGTAATTCTCGTCACGAGATTTGCGGCGGGCAGGGATTCGTCTTTCAGCAACGGCTCCACCGCGTCCCGCAACATACACGGCTGGACAAGAGGTTCATCCCCCTGCACATTGATCACGATGTCCGCATCTACCTCGCTTGCGGCTTCGGCGATCCGGTCGGTGCAGCGTTCATGCACCGCGGATGTCATGACAACGGTTCCGCCGGCCTTTTGCACCACATCACGGATGGCCTCGTCGCAAGTCGCCACGATGACCTCGTCGAGCAAATCACACAAGGCAACCCGCCGGCGCACGTGCTCGATCATCGGCAAGCCCAGGAGAAGAGCCAGCGGCTTTCCCGGAAAACGGGAGGCCGCCATTCTCGCCGGAATGATGCAGACAATGCGCCCCATGTTCAGGCAACCCCTTTGGTCCCGCCACCCGCTCCGGCCGACACCGGAACGGTCTTCAAGTCACTGCCGGTCAAACACGTAATTCTGACTTCGAACCCCGTATAGATCCGAAAGCCACTCGCTGCGTTTGGCCAGCGTAAATCCGAAGCGTTTCATCTTGCCTGCCAAGGATTCGGCTTCCTTACAGTCTGTGAGGTTGACTTCCACCAAGACCGAGCGAAGCGCCTTGTTCTCAAGAATGGATTGTGCGCCGCCCAAAATGTGCTCCTCGGTTCCGTCTACGTCGATTTTGAGCAGCGTGGGTTGCGGAATTTGGTGCTTGAGGACAAGGGTGTCTAGGGTGGTGGAAAGCGCACCCTGCCTTATGGCAACAGGGGCGGATCCGTTCCCATAGATGCTCGGCTCGCCGAACGAGTGCAGTGCCGAGCCGGCTTCGAGACTGCTCACATGAAGAAAGGCGAATGCCTCACGATCGGCAAGAGGAAAGTTACACGGCACGATATGGCGGGCCTTGTTGATGCAAATGTTCTGGCACAATCGCACGTAATTATGAGCGGCGGGTTCGAAGGCATAGATCTGACACTGGGGGCTGATCTTGGCGGCATAGAGCGAATAGAGTCCGATGTTCGCGCCGACGTCGAACAGCACGTCCTTCTCGCTCAGGTTGCTTTCGAGCCAGTCGAGGGTTTCCGGCTCCTTGGACAAATACGTTTCCGCCCGCTCTTGCTCGATCTCGGAAGACACGAGGATTTGTATCTCATGGCCACGGACTTGACACCGTGCGACGTTTCGGAACACACGGGTGAAGGACCGCCACACAAGCCTCGACTCCCGGTAAAGCCCTTTTACCACCTCGGGAGAAACAGCTTTGAGGAAGCTGCGCAGCCGACGGCTCATGAGCGCCCCTTGATCAGGCGTAGGCCGGTGCGACACATTTCGCCCAGCAGAAGCGTATCCAGGCTATATCCGATAAATCGGTAGCCTGCTCGCATTTTGGCCTTCACGTCCTCGTGTGAAGGGTGGACCACATGAAAGCCGGACATGACACGCATGGACTCGGCTGTGATTCGAATCTTCTCCAACGCGGCCAGAACAGAGGGATGACCGAACTCTCCAGGCACACCAAGTGAACCGGAGAGATCGTAGGGCCCGACGATGAACCCGTCCACTCCCGGTACGGCGAGGATTTGATCCAGGGTTTCCACCGCACGAATGTGTTCAATCTGGACGATGACTACGCTATCTTGTTCAACCCAAGCCTTGTACTCCTCGAATCGTTGCCCGTAGCCCTGCGCACGGGCAAGACCGACCCCTCTAGTCCCTTGGGGCGGATATTTCACCGCGCTGACCGCCTGCGACGCCTGCTCCGCCGTGTTGACCATCGGGACCACGACACCGTGAGCCCCCGCGTCCATGACGCGCTTGATCTGCACCGGGTCGTTGGCCGAGAGACGCACCAGCGGCGCGCCACCGCACAGCTCGATGATCCGGATCAGTTCTTCTGCCTCGCGGATGGTGATGACGCTGTGCTCGAGGTCCACGACCAGCCAGTCGAAGCCCGCCCTGGCCATGAGTTCCGCGATGGCCGGATGGGCGAGCGTGATCCAGGAGCCAACCGTCGTGTCGCCCGCTCGAAAGCGCTGTTTCAGCGTGGATTTGCTGGACACATCGATTCCCCTTAAAGAAAGCTTACGGAACCCGAAGGGCCTCGGGCCCCGCCGGCCGCTTCATGCCGTGGTCGGCAGCTTCTCGGCCGTATAGCTGCCAGTAAAGCCCGCGTCGTTCGATGAGCGCAGCGTGGGACCCCATCTCCGCGACCCGGCCCTGATCCAGGACGACGATCTTGTCGGCCCAGATCACGCTCGAGAGGCGATGGGCGATTATGATGACGGTGCGGTCCCGGGCAACCCTCGTCAGCGCCTCCTGGACTTGAGCCTCGGACTGGTTGTCCAATGCGCTGGTGGCCTCATCCAGGATCAATATCTGCGGGTTTCTCAGCAAGGCCCGGGCAATGGCAAGGCGTTGACGTTCTCCTCCGGACAGCTTGAAGCCTCGATCCCCTATGACAGTATCGTATCCGCCCGGCAAACGCATGATGAATTCATGGGCATTGGCCTGGAGCGCCGCCTTTTTGATCTCTTCACGGGAAGCCGCCGGTTTGCCGAATGCAATGTTGTCTCTGATGGATGCATGGAAGACGAACGTGTCCTGGCTCACAAACCCGATGGAGGCGAGCCACGAGGATGCGTCGTACTCACACAGATCGATATCATCCACCGTGATCGTCCCGCTGCTGGGTTCGTACAGACGGACAAGTAAGTCCACGAGCGTGGACTTGCCGGCACCCGACGGCCCGATGATCGCGGCGACCTCGCCCCGATTCACCTGCAGCGAAACATGATGCAGCACGCCCCCCCCACCACCGTATCCGAAAGAGACGTCCTGGAATTGAATGGAGCGGGTGAAGCTCGTGAAGGGCATGGCCGAGACCGCTCCAGCTTCTGACGGGGGTTTCTCCAGCAGCTGGCCGACCAATTCGACTGCGGGCAGGTGAAACTTGATCGCAAGGAAGCATTGATATATCCGGGACACATACGGACCGACACGAAACGCGACGACCGAAAAGATCACGATCATAGGCAGGACAACATGGTAATCCTTGACTCCCCCGACCAACGGTAGCATGAGCATGATGAAGAGGACGGTTACCCAAAAAAGCTCGGTAATGCGAGGGGGTAACAGGAGGCCAGTCCAGTAGCGAAAGTAGAGGTCCCGATACCGGCGGATAAAGCCATCGTACATGGCCGCGATCCGCCTTTCGGCAGAGAAGACCTTGATCTGACGGATTCCTCCGATCGTCTCGGTCAACAAGGCAATCGACTCCTCTTCGACCTCCTGCCGTTCTTTTCCTCCGGTCTCGGCGCGCTTGGCAAGCCACCAAAGCATGAAGCCGAAAACCAGTGCGACTGCGACGACTGTGGCGGTGACGTCCAGATTTACTATGACCAGGACGGTGCCGAGGACGATGACTTGGATCAAATTGGACAGAAGCTCGATGCCGTGATGAAGCACGGTTGAAACATGCTGCGGTTCGGCATAGAGTTGCTGCACCAACGTCCCCTGCTTTTGTGAGAGAAAATTGGACAGAGGCCTCGGCAGCACATTGACCAGGAGGATTCGCCGCGCGTCCTCACAGAACCCAAGCCATAAACGGGTGGAGAGCCAGTGCCCCCAGTATTGAAGGACGTTTTTGAACCCGAATGCGACGATCAGCGCCAGACCCAGCCAGGCCAGGCGTTCTTCCAAGGAACGGCTAACAAGCCATGCATGAAAGAATCCGAGCGATGAAAAATGTCCTGGATCATCCGTTGAATTCGAAGCAAGCACTTGCATCAACGGGACGATGAGACTGAAGCTGACGCCCTCCATGAAGGAGGCTAGAACGATCAGGAGAACGACCGCGATCAAGAGCCACCGCCGCGGCCCGAGAATCGTCCAATACTGACGCACCAAACGCAACGTGTTCTTCAGATCCATCCTAACGATCCATCGTGAGCCCACCGACCAACTTGTCACCTCACCTCGACCGTTTCGCTGCTTCCATGGTTTTCGCGTTGCAGACCATCCGCGCCCAGGCCTTGAGGCAGCCCCCGACAGACCATCGTGCTCCCCCATTTCTCCGCGTAGCGACACGTGGCTTCCGCCAACGCTTCATCCCGGTCCAAGCCCTGCTCGAATCCCTCCAGATACCATCGTACATATTCGCCGACCCGATGCCCGGCTCGCCCATCCCGGAATGGATCAATCCGGCTCAACAGATCCTTGTCAGCCAGTCCCAGCGTGGGCAACGAGCCCGGTTCATCAAAAAACCGGTTGAGGGAAGCCCAAAGCTTGTCCGGATTGTCAAACACCAGCCGATCCGGCCCGGCCTGATAGAAAATTGCCCATTGTGAAAGGGGGCTCTCATGCAAAGGAACATAATCTAAATGGACCGCCCGATGTCCGGCGAGCGCAGCGAGGATTGTGGCGGAATTGATATCCACACCGATCGAGAGATCGGCGGCAGCGGCGGCTCTGGCAGGCGAAATGTGGGGCTCTAACAACCGTACTCGTCCAGTGGCTAACGCCTGCTCGTAAAGCGACCGCAACGCGGGAAAGTCGCCACGGCTCCAAGGAAGACTGGCGACACCCTTCGGCTTGATAAGAAGGCCCCAACGTGGGTCCTGGATCACACGTTCCAGGAAAAATTGATAAAAATTCTCGCAGGGCAGCGAATTGTCAAAGAGCGCAAGCACTCGTTCGGCCCCTGAAGCCAGTACGGCCTCACGCTCTGCCGATGCATCAGTCGTTCGCCTTGGGCTAGGAGAGGCACCCTGGAAGATGCATCCTGAATACAGGACGTGAGGAGTGCAACTCCCGGCACGGATGAGAATCTCCCTGTGCAAAGGCCCCCACGGAAAATAGACCTGATGCAACCGGGCCTGGTATGCCATAGGCCAGTGGATATTGCTCCACTGATAACCGATACGGGCTGCGCTTACGGCCTCACAAGCCAAAGAAATAAAGTCTGACTCGATGTCATTCCAGTGAAACACCGCGCGGACGTTATGTTGCGCGAGAAACTCCTCGAAGACGCTCGCGTGAGTAACCATGCCGGACAACTGCCCGGCGACCCAGGCTCCGGTTTGTCCCCGAACAGCGCCCCAACCCAACAGCCTCAGATACTCTTTCATGAGTCTGCCTGCCTTGGCGAGACTGAGAGTGCCTCGCCACAACAATTCGGAACAATCCCCCGCGCCCTGACGATTGAGAGCAAGACATCGTATCCCTAATTTCTTGGCGCTCCTCAGAGACTCATCTCTGGTGGGCGGACCGGGCCGATCAAAAAACAGAATCACGCGGCCGGCATCGATCCCCGACTCCCACCACCAGAAAAGGTCATTCAGTTGAGCATCGCGGTCAAGGCCCCACTGTCCGACGACGGCAACCGCCGGCGGCTGAGATATAGCCAGCTGGCGCCCCAGACGCAACCTGGACAACACACTGACAATTCCTTGAGCAAATCGAAGAGCCAATGAATAACGAAAACTCTTTTGATATATGAATGAAACATCAGGGCCCGCCCACCCGGAAGAAGTGGCGCTGGCGAGAACGGCCATTGGTGACAGAATAACAAGACGAGCATTGGCAATCCCGCATCTGCAATTTACATATCGCGCGAACTCCACAAAGAGAAGAAGGTCATAGGTCAAATGCCCGATAACCTTGCGGAGATTCACCTCAAACATTCGCAGGGAGATGCGAGGATCGGGGCTTACAAGGGAACAGGTTACCCGTACCTGTTCGGAAAAGAACAGGTCGGTGAATTGATTGATGGCATGCTGGATCCGGCGAGTCGCACTTGTGGGATCATCGGCCCGTTCTCCGTGTCTCGTGAACGCCACACGAACCGGCTTCTCAGACAACCCTCCTACTGCCCAGAGCAGCCATGCACAGGCTCTTCCCGTTCGAGTTGCCTCCGTAAAGGAGAGAGAAAGCCGCCCGTGCGAGAAGAGAACCGACAGCAAGCCGGGCAGTGAGGCTAAGGATAGATAACTCGCCCACACGCTGACCATCCGGCTCGGATTCTTCTCTCCTGTCACTTTTGTCACAATCCATCCCACACTGGGCAGCAATGCTTTTTGGGCACTAACTCACTCGACTTGCCACTTGAGTTTCCACTCTCCGCTATTTTTCTCCCAAAGATGGGGCGACCGGAAGCTGTTCACAACCTCCCAGAACCGTTCCTCAGTCAGTTCCGTATATTCCAGAAATTCTCGGAAGTACTTCGCGGGGAATTCTCCGTCATACCGGCGCACCAAGGCCACCCCTTCCTCCCTGGTCAAATGCCCGTCACGAATTTCATGGGCCGCATCGGAGGTGGTCCTGCCGATGCCAAACTTGATAAACGCCATATAATAGTGAAATCCGTCGAGCCGATCATCGAGGCTTGCATACTTGGAATAGGTCCCCTCGGATCGTCCGTCAGGGTTGGCTTGAAACCCGCAGTGCTCGGTGGCGTAATAATAATTCTCCTGGGGCACCCACTTCTGGTAATAACTGAACCATCGCGGCTGGACGCCCAGCGTTTTCAACTCGTCCAGCGGCAGCATTCGGTACAGCTGCAAATCATCCTCCGATAGTCCATATTCCGAGAACGCTTCCGGCGGCAGTCCCGAGTAATAAAAGTCTTTAAAATCCTCGAGGGGCTGGCCAGGCTTATTCTCGTTCTTGGTTGACCCTCCATATTCAGCCTCTCCATTTTCTCCGTAAAAGACCAAAGGAATTCTGAATTTGGCAGCGATGCGAAATGGAAACGTGTATTGTCCGTAAATGAACGGCTGGAAGGGATCCCCGAGCAACTCGAACGCAAGCCGCGTCAGGATTCGATGGACCCGCCCATTGGGGGTTCCCAGGATATTGTCGAAGCCCGAGCGAATGAGACTTTGGAGATTGTTCCAGCCGACCTCCGTATAGATATGCGGAGCCCACGTGACGATTAAAGGGTGCATGTTGTAATGGTATTTGAGTCTGTGCACCACGGTGGCACTGTCCTTTCCCCCGCTGCCCGCTACGACCACGTCATAATGACCTTGCTTGCTTCGATATTCGTTTAACAGATGTTTTAACTGCTCTTCGCGATCCAACCAATCGATGACGTGCTGCTTCTTATAGGCATAATTGCAGGCATTGCATATGCCATGTTCGTCGAATTCGATCCGCGGCCTCTGGTTCGAGACCACACATTTTCTACAATAGTCAACCTTTTCAGGCAGCTTGTAATATTCCCTCACGTTCTGAACAACCCGTTTTTGCATGGCTTACCTTATTGCGTGTGTCTGTTGAGCAATCAGTCCGGCGAGATTCCGGTATATCTTTAATCCGGCCGGTCCGCTCCGCTCAGGATGGAATTGGAAACCAAAGATGTTCCCTGAGTTGATGCTGGAGCAAAATTCGGCATGGCCATAACGAGACAGGGACAGCACGACGTCCTGATGTTTCGGAAGGACGTAATAGGAATGAACGAAATACATAAATTCGCCTTCGTCGAGTCCTGCGAGCGGCATGCCCAGCCACGGATCCCGCTCTATCGCGCCCCTGCTTGGTTGGCCGGACAGAGCCTTCGGTTTGAAAATACGGTTCCATCCGACATGCGGCACCTTGAGTCGCCGTTCGCCCTCGGCCTCGACAGACAATCGCTCGACGACCCCTTCGATCAGCCCAAGACCCTCTCGCGTACCGAATTCGGTCCCTTCGGTCATGAGCAGTTGCATACCAAGGCAAATGCCGATGAGGGGTTTCGATGTGGCGCTGAAATCTTTGATCGGGCCAATGAGGTCCAACCGCTTCAGGGCGTCCATGGCGTCGCTGAATGCGCCCACGCCCGGCAAGATCACCGCATCGGCGTCGAACAGCGCCTCTCTGGACGAGCTGACAGCCGCCTGCAGTCCGGCAACCTGGCAGGCATGCTGAACGCTGAACACGTTACCCATTCCATAATCCACCACGACGACCTGTCCGGACCGTCGTTCATGCATGGACTGCTTTTGCCAGAGGACGCCGGCAGAGTATACCGAGACCGATCAGATGGTTTTTGATTTCCTGAACGGATGCACACCGGAGGTGCGATACGGGGCGCCGGCTTTTCAAATAGTCGGTATTGCCTTCACCGGACAACTGCGCCTGGTTCGCGCGCTGCTGAATGAGGTGATAGTGAAAGATCGAGGCGATACACACGCCATCGGCTTGCCCTGTAACTACGGCCGCGTGAACATGATCGGGTGCGCCCGCTCCTCCGCAGGCGATGACCGGGACCGGAACCGCCGCTGCAATCGAGCGCGTCAGTTCCAGATCAAACCCCTTGCCTGTGCCCTCTCGATCAATGGACATGATGGCGATCTCACCGGCGCCCAGCTCGCTCGCCTGTCTCGCCCACTCGACCGCATCGCGTCCTGTCGGTTGGCGGCCGTGATCGGTCATCGCCTCGTAGCCGCCATTCCGCTTTTTGATCGCTTCGATCGAAACCACTATGGTGGATGATCCGAATCGTCTGGCGACTTCTCGAATCAGTTCCGGCCGACCGATTGCCGCTGTATTGAGTGACACCTTGTCGGCACCAGCATGCAGCACAGCCCTGATATCCTCGACAGATCTGAGGCCTCCGCCGACAGTCAGAGGGATGAAGATTTCACGTGATGTCCGGCTTACGAGGTCTAGGAGGCTGTTCCGTTGGTATAGACTTGCGACCACATCCATGTAGAACAGCTCATCGGCGCCCTGCTCGTAATAGGTCCTGGCGAACTGCTCGGGCCGACCCAGGACCCGCAGACCTTCCAGGTGCACGCCCTTGACGAGGTCGTGGCCCTTGATGTCCAGCCGCGGAATGATGCGAATCGTCGTGCCGATCATCGTAGTTTTTCGCTAGCGCGCCACGAACGCGTGACGAGAGCTGATCAGACGCCGTCGAGGCAACCCGAGCGCGACAGCCTATCCCCCCGTGAAGTGGTCGCAAAGGAGCGAGGCGTCCGCCCCGGCCCTCCCCATCGTCATGTAGTAGCTCCAGAAATTGGCCGTCGGGCAAAACAGGTGCACGATCCCGGTGAAGGCCCGACCGTTGGCCAGATTGAACGTGTCCTTCACATTCAGCGCGTAGAACTTCCGCTCCGGCGACGTCTGGAGGAACACCGTCCTGGTTTCCAGCTCGTTGGGCAGGTACATCGTCAGCCTGATCGTATGGGAGCGATCCCCACCTCCGTTGGTCCTCGACATGTAGGCCGGAAACTTGTTGTTGATGAGGACGTAGGAGACGTGCCGGTCGTCCACGACGAAGGTGCCGAACTTGTTCGTTCTGGGGCTTTCCATCGGGTTGAAGAGGGAGGCATACGATACGGCACTGTGATACTGGTCGCACACTGCCCCGGCGTGGGAATAGACATAGACCTGCACCTGGACATCGTTGATGTTGCCGATGGTGATGCCCGAGCCCACTGGCTTAAAAGAAACCGTCAACTGAACGATCTCGTCCTTGTCCGTGGCAAGCCGCTCCATCTCCGCACAGAAGTCCCGCAGGTCCAACTGATAGAACTTCGTCCTGGACTCGTCCTGGTCCGTCCCGACCGTCACTGTGCGACTGAAAAACGGCGCGCGCGCGGCCATGCGAAAGGCTGAGATGGTGATCGCATCACCGATGAGGATGTTGTTGCCGATGGGGTCGGCAAACACCAGCTTGGCGAAATAGCCGCCAGCCGGGAGATAGAAATCCGTCTCGATGAAGAAATCCTTCTGGTAGCGCTCAGCCGGGTAGGAGTGGGTCGTCTGCGTTTCGCCGTTGTCGTGCCAGATCCTCGCAACCTTGCCGGAGTTGTCTCCAGCGACGAAATAGCCTTCCGTGAATACGAACGCGCCGTCGACGGGGTCCAGCTCATCGGCTCGCGCAAGCTCGGTTCCGCCATGCCTCGATCCGGCCTGCGCGCCATCTCCGACGGGGCCGTCGCGTTTCACGACGCAGTCGAGCGGGCTGAACAGCTCCTGGCAATAGCCATAGCGCTCTCCGCTGTTGGCGGAGGGAACACGGCACCGGAATGCGAAATGCTTCTTGCCCTTGAAAATGTCTTGCTGAGCGGAGAGCCAGGAATGGACGCCGCAGCGGTACAGCCCCTCCGACTGGTAGAGGCCGAAGAACCTGAACTCGTTGGTCACCGGCCGAAACGAGGGGTCATACACATAGAGGATGAGCTTTCCCCGGCCGTCGCGCCCTGCGGCCGCCACCGACCAGTCGAGGGCGCTGAAACAGGCCATCGTGTTCGGCAGGAGGACCCGGGTCTGCATCCGATCGAAGATCTTGTCTTCCTTCGAGAACAGAACATATCTGGCGACGATCACAAATGGATTGTTCAAGCCGTACTGGACCGAAGGAAAGTTGAAGACGTAGGCAGCCGTCTGGCCGTAGAAATAGGGGATCCAAGAACTCACTCGCGGCCGGAAGCGCCGGATGGCGGGATGCATACCATCGAAGCAGCCGTCGCCGATATCCAGAAATGTCTTGGTCGCCGCCGTAGCATAGTCTTTCAGCGAATAGTCGGCGGCACAGGCTCCGTCGAAGATCCCGAACGCGGAATCCTGGCGATTGACAACGAAGGTGGTCCCGCCTACCAGGTATCGCCGCTCCGGCGCAAAGCTTCCGAGGAGATGCTTGACCTTCTTCTGAGCCCTTCTGGAGAATTGCAATCTCATGGATCACCGCTTCCTTGTGCCACATGCCCGCTGCTTCGCTGGAGATACCACTCGGCCAAGTCGAGGTCTTCCGGCTCATCGATGTCCACACTCCGGCAGCGCGGCATCGGGTACACGGCGTACCGTCCCACTCGAAACTGGCTGGTCAGTCCATCGAGAATTGAACGACGATACACAAAGACCGCACCGTTGAGTGCATAGACGGGATGATCGTCCCAACGATAGGTCTGGCCACACATCTCCTCCGTCAATGGTCGGACTAGATCGGACGCTTGGGAGCACGGCGCTACCATATTGAAGTATGGGCTATCGTGGGAGCGGACCACGCTGGCGCACACATCGGCTTCCAGGTCCCAGAAGCGTCGGATACTGCCATCAATATCATCGGACGTTCTCAACGGCGACGTGGCCTGCAGCAAGACAATGGCATCCACTAGGCGCCCTGTCAGCTTCTCCCACTCACGAGTCGCATGCAGGGCGACCGGCCATATCGGCACGTCGTCGGCCGCCAACTCAGGAGGCCGTAAGAACGGTGCCTTCGCACCGGCGGCCTGGGCAACCTGAACGATGGCAGGATCGTCGGTACTAACTATGAAGTCGTGCAGGAGGTGGCTCTGCTGCGCGGCCAAGACAGCATAAGTGATCAACGGGCGCCCACCGAGATTACGAAGATTCTTGCCTGGGAACCTTTTGGATCCCCCTCGGGCGACCACGACGCCAAGATTGACCCTTCCCGTTGAATCTATGGTCGGCATGACTGATAAGGACCAACTTGCTTAGCCTTCATTGGGACTCATAAATGGCTGCGACCAACTCCATGGTCTTGACCGCCTCATCCAGCGTGACACTTCGAGATTTCTCCCCCAATGCGGCGGCGACAATTTCCTGGGCTTGCATGCGCAAGCCCGGCTTGAAGTTGAGATCCCACGCGGAACACTCCACCCCATGCCGTTGCCTTTCGCCCCATCTCTGGAAGAAGACCTGTTCGAGAGGACGCAATTCCCATCGTATCGCCGGGGTGGTGACGCTGACCGCCCAAGGCCCAGGTCCTTGCCACAGGCCCTCGTACAGACCCTGGTCACCGCTCTCAAACTCGATGAAGGCAACGACGACGCCAGGATCGGCCGCATTCCAGCGCGAGACTCGGTTGACCGACTTCACAGCGCCGCGACAATAGACGGTAAAGTAATCCACCAAATGGATCGAATTGGCATACATCAGATGTTCGATTACTGTCTTGGGGTATCCGAGCGATGTCACCTGCTCTTGAGACTGCTGATCCTGGACATGAACGTAGCGTCTCCCTTCTTGCCCAGCGAGATCGGCCAAGGCCGTTTGAGTCGTCGAATAGAACCGTCTATTCAAGGCCACGAACACTTTCCGGTTCCCGACAAGGGCTTCACGCTGAATAGCCCGCGCCTCCCGCAACATATACCCAGGAGGCTTTTCCAGGAGCACGACCCAGGGGAACTGGAAGCATTCAAGACTGACCTCGCGCATGGAGATCTCCGACACCGCCACGACTACAAGGTCCGCCTGGGTCCGCTCATACAGTTCTGCTACGGATTGAGCGACAACTTTGATGCCGAATGTCTCTGCCAGCGAATCTGCCTTCGAGCGCGTTCGGCTGAAAATTCCCACGACGGTTGTCCCGGGCACGTCAGACAGTGCGCGAATGTGTTCGCCCGCCATGTACCCCGCGCCGATTATCGCGACCTTACAGCCATCGTGTTCTTTCCGTATCGCGCCGGACATGGCTCTCAAGACCAGGGAAATGTTCGATCAATGGGCAAGGCCTGCTCCTCCACCACAATCGGCAGGGAACCTCGTTCATCTGACACGTAGGCCGCAACCAATACTGCGACCGCCGATCGGGCATCCTCGCCTGACGGGAATCCCCCGCCATTGATCAACGCATCAAGGACGCGCGCGCTCGACTTGACCGTTTCCGTCGGATTCACTTGAAGCACACACTCTTTTCCAGGCAAGGCGTATCGAACCGACGGCGCGCGCCGATCTTGATCGTCTCGAACCGAGAGGTGCATGGTCCCCGTGAGTTCATCAACCACCAATTGTCCATACGGTCCCGCATAGATCACCTTAATCCCATGCCCCTGATCGGCGCCGATCTCCATGTACAACCGCTTGCCGTTCGATGTCTCAACACGGATGGAGCCTGCACGATCCTCAAAGTCTTTGCCGCGCGGATCTGGCGCCCCCCTGGGCTCCAGCCATGCTGTTACCTGTCGCGGCCCTTCCTCGGTCATATAGCGGAACATTTCAAAGTAGTGCAGGCCGTTCGTGGCCATTCCGAAATTTCCCGACACGACGGTAACGCTCGATAGTCCACCAAACTCATCCGACTGGATGATCCGTTTCGGCTCGCAGTAATGGTCCATGTAACGCATTTGATGATTGACGGCGAGCCTGACGCCTCGAGCCCGACACACATCCAGCATGCGATCGCATTCACGCAGCGATATGGCCATCGGCTTTTCGCAGAGAATATACCGACTCCCTGCTTCCGTCGCCAAACAGGTATAGAAGCTGTGCGTAGGAGCCGTCGTGGCAATGATGACGCACTCCGGATGAGTGGCGGACAGCAGTTCTCCCGCTTCGGTGTAACAGCGCTCCCTGGGGATGTCGCATTGTTGGCAGGCCGCCTGCAACGCTTCCGGATCCTTGTCGCAGATCCCGACCAATTGCAGTCCCAACATACGGACGACCTTGGCATGCCGCCGTCCCATGCTCCCCATCCCAATAATTGCTGCGTCCATGCCCTTACGAATTCCGATTCAATGTTTCACGGCGGCGAGCCATTCTTGAAGCACATCGGCCATATGCCGGTGTCCGAGTTTCGACCAGTGACAATCGTATCGCGTGTATAGTGGCGCGCTGCCTTCTTCGACAACCGCTTTGCGCATGGAGTCCGTGGGGTCGAGGAAACCGATGCCGATCTGCGCTGAAACCTGGGTAAGCCACTCCTGGATTCCGGACACTGCAGGCACGACGACCCCGTCTTCTATCCCGTAGTGGTATCTGCCCAATGAACATTCTTTCGGCCCGACCTGGTAGGGGGCAGGCACGTAGACCAGCACCAGCTTCCCGCCGTCTTTCGAGACATCTTCGGCAAACCGTTTCAAAATCCCTTCAGACTTTGCAACGATCGCCCGTTGCGCATCCGGCCAGAGACGCAACGGCCTTTGCAAGCGCCAGAACCCCCCCGCCCAGGCTTCTCGAATCTTGAAGGCATCGAGCTGCTCTTCGAATGCCGGATCGGGCAGGGCAAGCAAGTTCTCGACTTCCCGAGTCCCGAGCAGGTTCCTGTCGCCCAGTTGCCGACGGAGCAACGTCTTGGTTGCATCGTCGCTCAGCGGCAAGCTGGCGTTGTGAAGCCCCGCCACCATCTGCTGTTCGTCCCCGGACCAGATGGCTTTCAACCTTAACCAGGAGAACCGGAGAAACATCACCGTTTGGAGTTCCCTCGCCCAGCGATGGGCAAACGAGGAGAAATTCGGCAACCGGAAGGACTCCGGCCGTCCCTGGGCATCGAAATTAACGCTTTCGAGATAGTAGGCGTCGGAGAATCTGTAATAGGGATCGTAATCGTTGTAACCGGTGAAGACGATTACCTTCTGGGGGCGAAATCGTCGGCCGACCTTGAGGTACCAGTTCCATTCGAGCAGCGGCGACCAGCTTCCGACCCCCTGGCTGATCACGGCGATATCGAGTCCCTTGTCTTTCAGCCTCGACTGCAAGACCTGGCCGACGGTGTCGCGGAAGTCCACCTGAATGGCCTGAATATAACTATCACCGAGAATGAGGACCGTGTTGGGGCGTGACTCAGGCTCGGGCCCTCGCATGCCCAGGGAGTTGACCTCAAAGACGATCGGCGGGAAGTCATCGAAGACGTTGGGATGCCGGATGCCCGACTGATAGGGACGGTAACTATGGTGAAATTGCGTGTTCATGTCGAAGTTATAATCTCCCGAGAGTCGCTGGTAGGCATCGGACATGCGGAGCCCGACCTCCACCAACGAAAGCGTCCCGAGCGAGGAGAGGACTACCAGGACAATGTTCACTTGAACCTGGGTGGCAGCGGTCGCGGAGAGCGCGAGGAGTACTCCTCCGGCGAAGAGCAGCACGACGTCGATCGGAGCGACGCCCGCGACGCTCAAGTCCCATATTGCCACCCCGGCGAGTACTCCGCCGATGGCCGTCAGGCACACCGCGGCGGCAGAGAGCCTACGAAACCTCACGAGTCTTTTCCAGTGTCGGTCGGCCGTGTACGCTGCGCTTCACACGAGGGCCTCTGCTCGTGCCGCCTGAAACCGAATGGCAAATCATAAGCAGTGAATCTGCCAGACCGCTCTCCACCAGCACATGCTCATATTCCTCATTCAGCCGCTCGTCGTTGAATATCTCATACCTATCCTGGCCGCCTCTCGTCCCGTCCTTCAGCCAGCCGAGATGGTTGGCGATGGTATAGCGCTGGTACTGGGTATCCACCACGACCCTTAGCCCTGCGGTCTCCACCACCATCCTGAGCGTCTGGGCCGTAAAATAGTACAAATGCTCAGGTCCAAACTGATTCTTCTGATACGGTGAACTCTTGAATAGTGCGTGAAGGGCTTCGCACAGGTTAGGCACCTCGATCACGAACGTGTTCGCGTTTACGAATTGCTGCTTTAATTCCGACAAAAACTCCCACGGCTTTGGCAGATGCTCGATCACATGAAATAGGAGGATTACTTCGATGTCATGAGGGACCTCCTTCGGGCTATTGACACATCGCCAGCCTGAGGCTCTGTAGGCCTGGCAGATACGCTTGCACAGGTCGAAACCCAGCAGATTGCGGAAGATCGGCGTGCCTGCCTCTAAAAAACCGCCGTGCCCGGAGCCATAGTCCAGAATATTCGCCTCCGTGATCCCCTGGATATAATGACGCAGGAGCTGGACACGCTTCAGATTCCATGTTCGCTCTCGTTGCCGCGCTGTTTCAAGGTCGCCCCAATAGTCATCCGCTGCATCCACCACTCTGGAACATGGTGAGAGCCATCGACCTGCACCAGACTGCATTCTGTGCACCGCCCTATACGCAGGTCTGCCCGCTCTCGACAGACATCTCCCGTCAACGCCAAACATGCTCGGCAAAACCGACAGTACGACTGCTTCATTCTTTGCCCATCCTGCTTCCGGGTTAAAACCGAACAGGACCCAGCGACTCTCAGGAGAATTGTCGCAACATTAGCCGTACGGCAACAGGTTATGGTCTGCCTTCTGCCATCTGGCTCATGATCCGGACATCGAGCACCCGCTTGATGGCGTCGGCGATGTGTACAATCTCGGCATCTTTGAGTGTCACGGCCGAGGGCAGGCTCAATCCGTTTGCGGACAGCCAGCTTGCGTTGGGATATGTTCCGAAGCGGGCGTACCGGCGATACGGAGGCATCAGGTGCAACGGATGGAACAACGGCCGTGTCTCGATCCCGCTGAGCAGCAATCGTTCCATGAGATCGTCGCGTCCCATACTTGAGCGCTCCGGATTTACGACGATGGAATAGAGCCAAAACACATTAGCGATCCCCGGCCGCGCAACCGGCAGGACCAGATCTTCACGGTCCGAGAGAGCACTCCGGTATGCGGCTCCGATTTCCGCCTTTCTGGCGATGAAACTCTCAACCCGTTCCAGTTGAGCCACGCCGATCGCCGCCTGGATGTTGGTCAAGCGGTAGTTGTATCCCACTTCCTGGTGCCAATAGCGTCGCGCCGGATCCATGGCATGATCTCGAAGAAGGCGAGCGCGATCCGCAACCGCTTTCTCCTTGAACGTGATCATGCCCCCTTCTCCTGTGGTGATCAGCTTATTCCCGTAGAAGCTGAACGCCGCCGCGTCGCCGAACTGGCCCACCCATTGTCCGTGATAGCAGGCGCCCAGTCCTTCCGCAGCGTCTTCGATGATCAGGAGATCATGCTTCTTCGCCAGCATCATCAACGCCTGCATGTCGCAAGGCTGGCCATAGAGATGGACCGGCATGATGGCTTTGGTCCGCGGCGTGATCGCCCGTTCCACGGACTCTGGATCAATGGTCCACGTATCCCGCGCTACATCCACCAAAACCGGCTCGGCCCCCACGTATAGTACGGCGTTGGCTGACGCCGCGAAGGTCAGATCCGGCACAATGACCTCATCGCCCGAACCCAGACCATGAGCGAGAAGGGCCAGGTGCAACGCCGCCGTCCCATTGTTGACCGCCACGGCATGCGAGAGTCCAAGACGGGAGGCAAACTCCTCTTCGAAGCGCTTCACGAACGCTCCTTGCGAAGACAACCAGTTCGTCCTGACACATTCCACCACATAGTCCAGCTCGTTCCCGTCCAATAACGGCTCGGCCACGGGAAACCGGTGATAGCGATATGGGGAGGCGTAATCAACCGGACGTCCCTCTGCATCCAGGAGCGGGATGATGCGGACGTCTTCGTCTATCGCTCCGAGAATGTCCTGCGGCGGCGCATCATGGGGCATCGTCACGCAATCCGCCCGCATCACGGTGCTCACCAATGTCTCAAGGCTGGCCCCCCGCAACAACGCGCGTCGAACATCGCCGTCCGTGAGGATGCCTCGAAGGCGCCCTTCCCGATCGATTGCGAACGCCACGCCGTGGGCGTTCCGATCAATCACTGCCAGGGCGGCCCGGATATCATCGTCCTGATTGACCAGAAACTGTTGAAGCGGGATCAACATGATCGGTTCACCGTATGCCGGCCCTGAGACGGGCCCCAGCGACGACCTCGCAGCAATCCCGGACCTGATCGACCGTCAAACGGTATGCCTCCAGGACCATCGTCGCCTTGGAAAATTCCGCGAGCAATGGTAGAAACCAGGCTTCCCTGCCGAAGGGTAGATTTTGGTCGGCCACTCCGTCGTTGTCGCTGAGGTGCAGCGCCATGACATGTGGCGCGACGGCCTCCAGGAATTTCTGTTTGTCGAAATTCAACGCATTGGCGGTCACTTTCAAATGGCCCACGTCAACCAGCAAGCCCAGGTTTGAGGATCCCACCTCGGCGAAGGTTTGCAGAATATCCTCGGCCGTCGCGCAGAGGCAGAGCCGATTTTTGCCGTTCACCAGGTTGAATGGAGCCACCACGTTGTTTTCCACGACGATGGTCACGCCCCGCTGCCCCCCATAGGCGCACAGGTCCTTCAGGCTCTCCACGAATGTCTTCTGAGCCTGCTCCAGGGATCCACGTGGTGCATTCGTCAGGTCCTTCCCTAAATCGTCTGGCCTGGCTGTAAAGGCAAACCCCGCGTGGACGCTGAAGAAGCCTCCTCCCAATTCAGCAGTCAGGTCCACCGCTAAACGGCAGTGGTTTCGACTCAGGGCCAGCATTTCGGGTTCGCTGGCGGCCAGGTTCAGCACAAACGGGCGCTCATGCGGAGGAAAATAATTGTGAACGAGGTACGACATCCGGCGACCAGCGGTTTCACGAACGCACTCGAGAAGGTTTGGCTCCCAGGCAGTGCCGGAACCCAGCTCCAGCCGCGCGATTCCGTTCTTGAGGCAGACATCCACTATCTCTGGGACTGATCTTGTCCGGAAGGCCCCGCTTGACACGTAGATGGAATCGGAAAGGTCAGACATGCCGTTGGACTTTCGCCGGAACTCCGTAAGCCACCACTCGAGAGGGAATATCACTGACGACCACCGACCCGGCTCCGATCACGCTGCCGGCTCCGATCCGCACACCATCCCGCACCGTGCAACCGACACCGAGGAACGTCCCCGCCCCAATGACGACTCGTCCCGCCACGCGGCACCCTGGACCGACATGCGCATGGGCTCCGACACGACTTTCGTGTTCTACGATGGCTCCGGTGTTAATCAGGGCATTGGGGCCAACGACCACCTCGGTACATAAGATCGCTCCCGGGCAGATAACCGCCCCGCAGCCAATCCGGACATCGTCTTCGACGATTGCAGTCGGATGGCAAGCCGTCAGAATCCGGAATCCGCGGGAGCGCAAGGCTGCAAACATTTTGGCGCGCTCCTTATTGTCGCCGATCCCCAGGGCAGCCCAGGTCACGCCTGCCTTCAGCAAGCCCGACAACTTGCCAATCGTCGTGATCACCTTGGTCTTGCCGATTTTCTCGCCCATCGAAGCCGTGGATCGGTCCGCTACTCCAACGATTTCAATCCCGGGCATGCGTCGTAAGATGGCTGCCAGCACTCTAGCGTGCCCTCCAGCCCCCACAATGACCGCCCTGCGCTGCACAATCCTCACTGCAACTGATCAAACGACAGCAACGTGTCTCGGGGGATGATGACCGCGGTTTTTCTGCCTATGATCTCCTCCAGGCGAGCAGGAGAAATGCCGGTTCCTGGGCGTTTGAACGACAGCATTTCCGGAGTGAGGGTCCGTCCGGGAGGAATATCCACTGCCGCCACGATGCTTCGGCGCATCCCAGTAAGGTTTGAAAGTTCGCTGACCGACGGCCGCTTTCTGCCGTCTCCCAACGCCGCCTCCACCTGGCGGATGCCCCGGACCAGTTCCGCCAATTCGGCTGGATCGGCGGAACACTGTTGATCAGGTCCGGGCAAGCTCCGGTCGAGAGTAAAGTGCTTCTCTACCACACAGGCGCCTCTGGCTACGGCAGCTAATGCGACGGCCATGCCGGGAGTATGATCCGAGTATCCGACGTTGACCGAGCAAGCCCTGGCCATGGTATCCATGGCCAGCAGATTGGCCTCATCGGGATGGGCCGGATAGTTCGTCGTAGTCTGCAAAAGGATGACCTGCCCGTTCCCTGCATTTCGGATCGTTGTAACCGCTTGCTTCACCTCTTCCAGCGACGACATTCCGGTGGATAAAATAATGGGCTTTCCGAGCCGGGCCACAAACTCAAGAAAGCTGAGTTCGACAATCTGTCCTGAGGCGACTTTGAACGCGGACAAGCCCAGCCTGTCCAACATCGATGCATCGTCGCTGCCGTAGGGAGTGGAGAGGAAGACCAGGCCGAGCGATCCAGCCAGACTCAGCAACTCCTTGTGCGCAGCCTCTGAGAGTTCCAGCTTCTTCAGCATGTCGAACTGGCTCTCTCCAGGATCAGTCACTATGAGTTGATAGGCCGCTTTTGGCGCATGGGGCGTCGTGACCCGCTCTGCCTTGAACGTCTGGAACTTCACCGCATCCGCTCCGCACTCCTTGGCCGCATGAACCAGCTCTCGCGCCAGGGCCATATCGCCGTTATGATTGACGCCGGCTTCGGCGATAATAAAACACGGGTGGCCGGAGCCGATCGGCCTCTCGCCAATCCGAATATCCTTCAGGTGTTCCATCACGGAGAATATCCTGCCGACAGTGGCCTTCCTAACATTTCGGATGACGCCCCGCGCCTTTCGGAATGAACGTATCCACCCCTCTATGGTGCATCGCGTCAGCCGAGTCGGCGACCCTACCAACGTCACACCGCGAGATGGTCGGCCGCGCCTTGACGAACAGTTCCGCATCAGACACAGGTTGGAACCGCGCGATGAAGGGCCGGCCGGCCCCAATCGTATCGATGAACCGATCTACCCACTCCTGATAGTAGCCTGCAGGCGAATTTGGCGACTGCCATAACAGATAGCTCATCATCGCTGTGAACGCCTCACCAATGCGTGGATCCACTATGTCGCAGTTCGCACAGAGGCGATAGCCGGATACATCGTGCTGCATGTGCGCATTGCGTAGCCGCTGAAATGCTTCTCCGTTCCAGACGTCACGAATGCGGTCCTGCTTCACGTCGCCAACGATTAGCTCACCGTGATAATCCCGGCAACAGCTGGACACCCGTCCATCGACATGGACCCAGAAAGACGTGAATGGCAAACTGCAGGGCACCTTGGGGCATGTGTCTCGAGGAAATAGGTTCATTTGACGGAAATAGGAGGTGTCGGGCGAGAGACTGTTCACAAAACCGAACGACATGCGACAGGGATTCACGTATTGACGAAACAGCTCGATGAAGAGTCCGACCTCATGGATATTCTCGCGTGAGAGCACCATGTGCGTGCTGAGCCGATATCCGCACGGCTCCAGTTGACTGCAAGCAAGTTTAAGGTTATGTAGAAGCACCTCCCATTTGCCTCCCGCTCGGACGCGTTCATATGTCGTCTTTGTCGCGCCGTCGATGCTCAGACAAATCGCCCCGGACACGTCGGAATACTTGACCAGCGTGTCGAGATGACGTTCTATCAGCAGGCCGTTCGTCGTTAGCCCCAGCGGCATACCGATACGTCGGAACACGGCAAGCACGTCGGCCAGCCGTGGGTGAGCGAGCGGATCCCCGATCGTATGCGCTTCCACCAAGGTGATGCCATTGGCCTTCAACTCACGTAAGCTCTTCTCGAGCAAGTCGAGCTTCATCGTTCCCTTTTGACGCTCGGCCATGTTGGTGTTGCACATCAGGCAGTTGATATTGCACGTGTTGTTGATCTCAATAACTGCATACGTGGGGAAGTCATGCTTAGCGGGCGGTTGCGGATTGTACGGGGCCTCGTCGAGCGCGGCGAGGGTCCTCCAAAACGTTCGCGCAAAGTGACGCACTCGATGGCCACGCATCAATATGCGCTCAATTGCCTGTCCGTAGGACTCCAGGACGCAGCAAGCAACTCCCACTATCCAGAATTGGCGTGCTCTTCGGTATGCAGCACGTAACGATCGCCTCACCGTCAGCCAGAATCTCATAACAACAGCTCCTGGATAATTAGCTAGTCCCAGAGGTGAGGCTACTCGTGCCTAGAATGAATGCGGAAGTGACGTCTCCCCCGAAAACGACGGCAAGTCAGAACTAGAGTACGATGGCGGCTTCGGCGGTCCTGTGCGAAAGGAGGGGCCCCATGAAGCGGTCGAGATATTCCGAGGAGCAGATCGTGTTCGCGATCCGACAGGCCGAGGCCGGCACGCCCGTCGGTGACCTCTGTCGGCAGCTCGGGGTGAGTGACGCCACCTTCTACGCCTGGA
>Ga0233425_10004759_pt1 | contig 22313 bp, 16 predicted proteins | sample Watercolumn_Towu_2_FD_181712 | JGI IMG/M metagenome (GOLD analysis project Ga0233425, IMG submission 181712) | Freshwater microbial communities from Lake Towuti, South Sulawesi, Indonesia - Watercolumn_Towuti2014_140_MG | ecosystem: Environmental > Aquatic > Freshwater > Lake | place...
CAGCGATGGCGTCACGCACGGGAGAGCCGAAGTACACGGCGGACGACAAGCGCAAGGCGATCGAGCGCAGCACAGAGATCGGACCGGCGGAGGCAGCACGGGAGCTCGGCATGCCACTGGGCACGCTCACGTGCTGGACGTTCAAGGCTCGGCGGAGGGCTGCACGCACAGAGGACTTGCCGCCGCGGTCGGAGGAACCGCGACGCGATACCGAGGTGAGCGACGAGGCAGCCAGGCCTCCCGATGAGCAGGAGGCGAAGAACGAGAAGCCCAGCCGCGTCGCTCGGAGGTACACGCCGTCGGAGAAGGCCGAGGCGCTCGAGGACGCGGGCAAGCTCGGCGTCAGCGCCGCATCGAAGAAGCACGGACCGAGCCGGTACAGCATCTACGACTGGAAGAGGAAGGTGGAACGTGCGGCGGCGGGCGAGGGGCCGTCGCCGACGAGCGGTCCGTCGCCGTCCGAGGTCGAGTCACGACGGGACAAGGAGATCCTCGACGAGTGGCACCGTCACCCCGGGCTGGGGCCGAGCCAGATCCGCAACCAGCTCCGGCGCAAGGGGGTGAAGGTGGCGGTGCAGACGGTGCGTCGGGTGATGGAGGATGTGGGCTACCGGCCTCCGAAGGTTCGGAGCCAGCCGCACGACGAGCGGTTCGAGTCGGTCCGGCCAAATCACATGTGGCATCTTGATTACGTCCACCGTCACATCAACCGTGCCTCGACGCACACGCTGATCCTGCTCGACGACTGCTCGAGATACGTGGTGGGGCATGGGGTGGACGACGCGGAGCGTGCCGACCTGGTCATCGAGACCTTCGAGGAGGCGGTCCGTCGCCACGGCAAGCCGGAGATGGTGCTGCACGACAAGGGGTCGGCCTTCTGGTCGTGGCGTGGCATCTCGCGGTTCACGGCGCTCTTGACGGAGCTTGGGGTGGACCAGGTAGCGGCGGACCACAAGGAGTGGAACGGGAAGCTGGAGGTGTTCAACGCCAACCTCTCCAAGGAGCTGTTCGACGTGCAGCGGTTCTACGACCTCTCCGAGATGCGACGGCGGCTCGCCGCGCATCTGCACTGGTACAACCACGGCCGAACCAGCCATGCGCTGGGCGGGCTGCTGGTGCCGGCGGACCGCTACCACGGCCGGGCCGAAGAGGTGCTGGCCCGCATCGAGGCCGGCGCGGGTCGTGACGGGCTCGATGCCATCGACCTGCGGGACCGGTGCCTGGAGCTGTTCAAGGTGGTCAGCCAGGGCGGGGTGCCCGAGGTGTGGCTGATGGGGCAGAAGGTGCTCGAGCTGAAGCCGTAAACGAGACGGCTCCTCGCGGAGTGGGGTATGAAGGGTTTCCACGCTCTTCAGTCTGCTCCCAGGAGGGGCCATGAACGCGGTAGCCGAGCTCGCCCCGGATGTCTCCCCCGTTGTGCTCGCTGGGCTGCTGTTCGCCGCCCGCAAGGAGTTGGACCGACTCGGGCTGCGGCATCCCACACTCGACGAGATCCTCGAGGCCACGGGTGTCGGCCGGTCGCGGGCCTACGAGGTGGCCGCGATGATCCCCGGCGTCCTGGCCGGCCTGGTCCGGCCACCGGGGCGGCCGCCGGCTCCGCCCCCGACACACCAGGAGAGCAACGAGCTGAGTGACCGGGTCCGGGACTACCTCATGGACCACCCGGGCTGCGTCACGGGACGTGGGCGCCGCCGGAGCTACAGCACGGGCTTCCGCTGGTTCGTCCTCGACCTGATCGACGCGCACTCGGGGCTCGCCCTCACCGAGGTGGCCGCGTCGGTGGGGGTCCCGCTCCCCACGCTCCGGGACTGGTTGCGCGCCGGACGCCCCGAGCCCGAGCCGCCCGGCGACGCGACTCTCGCGGCGGACGAGGCGGCCACGGTCCGCATCGAGACCATCCTCCACGAGTGGGAGCAGTGGGAGGGAGACTTCGTGCCCTTCTGCGACCACCTCCGCGAGCACCTGCGCATCCCCTATGGACGCACCCTCGTCGCCTCCATCCTCGAGCAGATCGGTGCCCGCTTCCCCCGCCGCCGGCCAGGACGCTCGCCCGACGAGAAGGCGATGCGAGGAGCCTTCGAGACCTTCTTCCCCGGCGCCCAGTGGGAGGGCGACGGCTCGCCCATCGGGGTCCGGGTCTTCGGCCGCGCCTTCGCCTTCAACCTCGAGCTGATGGTCGACGCCCGCACCGGCGCCGTGGTCGGCCTCTCGGTCCGCGACCACGAGGACAGCGCCGCCGTGGTCGAGGCGTTCGAGCACGGCGTCGAGACCACAGGCTCGGCGCCCATCGTGCTCGAGCTCGACCCAAGGCCGTCCAACCACACCGACGAGGTCGACCGCGCCATCGGCGACACGACCCGGATGCCCTCCACCCCGGGCACGCCCACGTCCAACCCCCACGTCGAGGGCGCGCACAGCCTCTTCCAGAACGCCGTCCCGGGCCTGGTCATCGAGGGCGCGACCGCACAGGAGGTCGCCCGTCACGTCCTCGAACTGGCCGCCGTCACCTGGGCGCGCACCCTCAACCACAAGCCCCGCGCCGACCGGACCGGCCGGTCCCGCGTCCAGCTCTACCGCGACGAGACCCCCACCGAGGACCAGGTCCGGCGGGCACGGGACCGCCTGCGCGAACGCTGTCGCCGCCAGGAGCGCGCCCTCGACACCCTGCGCCGTCGTCAGGACCCAGTGGTCCGCGCCATACTCGACCGCGCCTTCGAGCGCCTCGGTCTCGAGGACCCGAGGGGCAACGTCCGCGCCGCCATCGCGCGCTACCCCATCGACCACGTCCTGGCTGGCATCGCCATCTACGAAAGCAAGGTCAGGGCATCAACTCTCCCGCCGGATGTGGACGTGCGCTACCTGCTCGGTATCATCCGCAACGTGTCGGACACAGACGAAGGACAGCTCATCACCGAGGCCTTGATCCGCCTCCGGCTCGAGGCCCGCGACATCATGCTCGAGCACCTGGCTCGCGCCCGCCAGCATCTCGAGACCTCCACCACAGACCCCGACGACCTGCTCCGGGCCATGCTCGGTCGCGCCATGGACGCCGACCGTCAGCTCGACCGCACCTTCTGGCTCGAGGCCCTCGCCGAGGCGATCGTCGCACGACCGCAGGCCGAGCACGCCGACCTCCTGCGCGCCGCCAGCCGCCGTATCCACACATCCTTCGCCGCGCCCTACTGCGACCGGCTCGCTGCCGTGCGCACCCTCACACGAAAGGTCATCCCCCTTGAGTAGCCCGCCCTCGCCCCACGGGAGATGCCTTCGGCCCGATGCGCCGGCCCTGTCCAGGGCGACTGCCGGGCACTCACCCAGAGCGTCTCAGGTGGCGGGCCGGGCCGGCGCACGCGGGGCCGATGCCGGAGGGCGATGGCGCGAAGCGACAAGCGGAGAGCCCTCAAGGATAGCTCGAAGCGGTCGCCCGGAGGCATCGGTCGGGGCCCCGCTCCCGAGGACGTGCACGACCCTCCTGCCGGCCCGGCCTCGCTCCCAGCTCTGCTGAACGCCTCTGAGCTCCGAGCCGTCCTCCTCGTGCGCCACGGAGGGTCCGTCCGGTGTGCGTCACCCAGCGGATGCCTCACACCTCACACCATCCCAGCCTCCAGTTCCGACATTCCTGGATGGAAGGTGGTTGACAACCGCACGTAGGTGTAGACGAGCAACGAGGTGTCGGGGAGCACGGTCGCCAGGCCGTCGAGTCGACCCAGGGCCCGGTTCGCCTCCTCCAGGAGATCGAAGTCGGCCGGACCGAGCGACAGCGGCGGGTCCGGCGGCAGAGAAGCCGGGATGAAGGCGCGGACGTTCTCTCCGCCGGCGCTCGTCACGACGTAGGTCCCTTCTCTTCCGTCCCCGGTCACGCCAGTCCCCTCTCTCGCTTTCCTGGATAACGCTCGGTGCTATCCAAAGTTAGGCCATGAAGTTTGGATAACATGGCGGGGTGCGTTCGACAAGGGCTGTTGTTTTGGAAGGGTTCGGTACGGCGTGAAGTCGATGAGCATCCGGACCATGGCCGCCAGCCGGGGTCCTCTCGCCAATGGAGTGGCTCCCGGAGCGGCACCGTCCCGTCACGGCGCTCTGTACGGAGCCCCTGGACGTGAAGTACGCTGTCGGAGCCGACCACGAGCACTGCAACTTCGGTCCGTGGGTCCGGTGACGGCAACTGCTCAGGCTTTCGGACGAGGACCTCTGTCTCACGCGTGATCACGCTCCGGGAAGCCGGGAAGCACCGTCCACGACCTCCGGTCCAGGGTCGGTCTCAGGCCGTCGTGAGAGTTGTTCGAGCGGTTGCGGGGCTATTCGTGCAAACCTCTCCCTTCCCTCACCATGATGTCGGACGGTGTGCGCCCCAGCCACAGGTCATCCCCCGTCGCCCGACCTCCGAGCGGTTCTCTACAGCCTTGGGGCGGCGCCGACCATCGCCACCCAGTCCTCGTTGACGTGGTCGTGGACGACGGCGTGATCGTCGCTGGACTCGAAGATCATCAGGGCCGTAGAGTGCTGCATGCGGGCGTCGCCTCCGGAAGTTGCTTGAACAACTGCTTCCTACAGGAGTCGACACCCTTTTTCGATCCCCTCCGACGCCTCGGTCCGAACAGATCCCAACGCTTGGCGTTTTTTTACATCAAGCGGCATCGCGACCGCGACCATGGCCGAGGATTCCGCGACCACGACAGCCATTTTCTCGCGTATCTGTCGTTCCGCTTCTGGCGTTCACGCGGCGCCGCACGTCGTATGGTGCAACGTCCGGGCGGCTCTCACTACGCGAAGATCCCGACGCCGCTGCGGTGCGAGGGATTCGTAGGGAAGGCACCTAGCCCATGGGGTCGTGCATGGAGAGGCCATCGTCTGGCTCCGCCCGCAGCTCCGCGACACGCTCGTGCGCGAGGAGACCGGCGACAGCGTCGGCGTAGAACATTCCTTCTGGTGTCAGCTCGATGATCCCATCGATGAGCCGGACGAGATTCGCTTCCTCCAAGACCGCCCAGTGGTCCGAGAAGTCCGAGAGTGGATCAGCGCCGAAGAAGGTCTCGTACGCCCCACGGTTGACCGAGAGCTTGGACAAGCTGCGGGTCAAGTGAAGGAGTCGCAGGTCGGTGGCCGAATACTCGAACATCACTTCGATTGCGCGGCCGCGATACCGCATCTGCCGGGCGAAACCGGTGCTCGTGCCATCGTTCGTCCACTTCATTGCCCTGTTCTGCCGGCGGTCAGTGAACGTCGAGATGGCGCCGGGCCCGAAGCCGATACCGTCCACCCTCGCCGGGTCGAAGCTGGCCCGTTCGTACTTGAAGCCTCGGGCGGCTTGGACCTCCCCTCGGCGCTCGAAGTTCGTCAACGTCGTCTGAGCGTAGCCGGCTTCGATCAGGGAGTCGCGCAATAGGAGCCAGGTCGCACAGGCACGCGCGTTGTCGGGCATGGCGCCAACCAGTCGCTCGTCTCTGGCCCAGACGGTACTGAGCTCCGCGTTGAGCACCAGGTTGTAGACACAGATCTGGTCGAAGCCGATGGCCACCGCAGATCTCACATCGGCCAGCGCGTGGTCAGCGCTCGTTCCAGGAAGATTGAAGAGGAGGTCGGCAGACGCAGTGAACCCTCGCTGATGCGCCGCGTCGACGACTCGCTGGAAGGTGTCGGGATCACCAAAACGCTGGCGACCCATACGGCGCAGCCACTGCGAGTCGAATGTCTGGATGCCCATGCTCACGCGGCGATGCCTCACCTTTGGCTGGCCGAGGATGTCCAGGAGGGCCGCTCCCCGCAGCAAGAAGTAGCCGGGCACGCCCTCGAGGGTGAGCTCGCTCCCGTTCAGGTCGAAGCGTGACGACAGGGAAAGAAGAAGCTGGTGCAGCTCATCGGGCGGCGTCAGATTCGCAGTGCCCCCTCCGAGGTAGACCGCCTCGATGGAGCGTTCGCGCAAGGCGGGCACGGCGTCTGTGGTGGTCTCGATCTCGTGTTTCACCTGCTCGACGACCGACCTCATCGTCGATCGCGACGGTTGCTCGTGAGGGAACGTGCAGAACCCACAGCCCTTCACTTTGGGGTTACAGAAGGTGTGCGGGAGAACGCCGATGATGAGTGCCCGGTCATGGTCGAGCTCCACTCCCGCGAAGGGCTCGAATCCAACCGGCGCTCGCCGCATAAGCGGCGCCATCGGATAGCCTTGCAGCAACCGATGTCGCTGCGGACGGAGCATCCGGCGCCGGAGTTCCTGACGCATTTCGTTGATGCGAGGACTGGACAGACGGTCCACGGGCGTCATCGGCGGTTCTCCTTTGACAGCACCGCACACAGGAGCTCGGTCACCTGGCACATGAAGACGTAGTCCAACGTGTCTGGCGTATCGGTCGCGCGGTGGTAGTTCGGGTTGCGAAAGTTGCCCGTGTCCGTCCAGAGGACGGCCGGGAGGTGAGCGTCCCAGAAGGGGAAGTGGTCGCTGCGGCTCAGGTCGGGGAACCAGCGATGAAGCGGCCCCCACGTCCTCGCCGCGAGTACGTGAAGCCTGGGCGCCGTCGTTGCGGTCACGGCGACGTTCACGACAGCGTTGGACGGACCCTTGGCGACCAGGCCGATAAACTCGGAGCTCCTGAGAATAGCCGGCGTCCACGGGAGGGGAAGTGGTTCTGCAACCTGACCCGGTGCGCGGAAGCCGACCATCTCCAGCACGTGCACCCACCTGACGGCTGGCAAGTTACCCAGGCCGTTGGCGACGAAGTCGCTACTTCCAGCAAGTTGATCTTCCTCGGCATTGAACGCGATGAACCCTACCCCGAGGCTGCGTGCAGTCGGTCCCAGAATCCGTGAGCACTCGAGCATCACCGCCAACCCACTCGCGTTGTCGTCGGCCCCGGGGCAGTCTGGAACGCTGTCGTAGTGGGCGGCTACGAGCACGATTGGCCGGCATGCCGTCTGAGGAGGGAGCGCCACCACGTTCTGGTAGTGGCCCTGGATCTGGACATCGAACCCGTAGCCCCGAAATGCGTCGCACAGATCGTCGCGAATCAGACGGTTGCTGCGAGCATTCACCAACCGGTGCCGTGGCACGGCCAGCCGCGCGACCAGTTGCCTCAACCGATCCTCATCGGCCCCATGGACTTCGTGGCACAGATCAGCCGTGCCAACTCTTGCCTTCCGTTCTTGGATCCACATGTTGACTTACACCGTAAGCTTATGCTGTAAGTCTGTCAAGAGGTCCGTGATGAGGAAGGCTGCCAGACGGGAAGCACTCTCGAGGGACCGCATTCTTCGCGTTGCACTGGACATCGTCGATCATGAGGGGCTCGAGGCTGTCTCGATGCGACGCGTTGGCGAGGCGCTCGGGGTAGAGGCGATGTCCCTGTACAACCACGTCGCGAGCAAGGCCCAGATTCTTGATGGGATCTTCGAGATGGTCCTGGCAGACCTGCCGCCAGCGGGCAGATCGGTATCCTGGACGGCCGCTCTTCGCGGGCGGGCACGCGCGTTGCGCTCCGCTCTTTGTGCGCATCCGAATGCCCTTCCGATGTTCGCGACACGTCCCGCGGTGACCCCCGCATCAATCGCTCACGTGGAGACGGCCCTGGACGTGCTGAGGAGTGCTGGCTTCACGGCCGACGATGCGCTCAGCGCACTCCAGGTCCTCGTTGCCTACGTCGTCGGGCACGCGGTTTCCACCCACGCCCCGAGGAAGCCGGGCGACTCATCGATACCGGAGTACGACCGCTTGAGTGAGGAGGCATTCCCTCGCGTCCGCGAGGCCGCGAGGCTGCTTCCTACCCACAACGTCGAGAAGGAATTCGAGCTCGGGCTCAACGCGATGATCGCGGGTCTCGAGGTGCGTCTCGGGCGGAGCCAGCGGAAGGCCGCACGTTGACCGAGGCGAAGAGCCGAACGAGCCTATTGGGCCGCCTCCGAGCTACCGCGACTACCGGCGTCGGCGCTGGTGAGCCCTACGACTGCCCTTTCGCTCTCTTCCTGCTCAGCTTGCGCAGCACCTTGTCCGGCAGGGGCCTGGTTGATAGTCACGATTAACCCGAAGTTCCTGACAGGTTTGAGCCCCTCGAAGTCCTGAAAGATCAGTTCTGACAGGCAGTTCCACTTGCCAAGGGGCTTGTTTTGGCCTGCATATTGTAGCCATGTAAATAGCAACGAAATGCTTGCAATATGCTGCCTGGCATGGTAACCAGTGGCCATGCACATCGACATCGTCCCAAACCGCAGCTCAAGACCAGCCGTCCTCCTGCGCCATTCCTTCCGCGAGGGCAAGAAGGTCCGGAAGAAGACCATCGCCAACCTCTCCGACCTCCCCATGGACCAGGTCGAGGCGATTCGCCGCGTACTCCGAGGTGAGAAGCTCGCCCCGGTCACGAAGCTGTTCGCCATCACCAAGTCCCGTCTCCACGGACACGTCCGGGCCGTACTGACCACCATGCGACGCGTGAGACTCGACCGACTGATCGCCTCGCGGCCCTCCAGGGAGCGTGACCTCGTGATGGCGTTGGTAGCGGCCCGAATCCTCGAGCCTGAGGCGAGCAAGCTGGAGACCACACGCTGGTGGCACAGCACCACGCTCCCCGAGGAGATGGGCGTGGCCGACGCCGACGAGGAGGACCTCTACGCGGCGATGGACTGGGTCCTGGCGCACCAGCCCTTCATCGAACGGAAGCTGGCCCAGCGCCATCTGCATGACACCGGCCTGGTGTTGTACGACCTGACCTCCAGCTACTTTGAGGGGCACACCTGCCCTCTGGCCCAGCTCGGGCACAACCGGGATGGCAAGAAGGGCAAGCTCCAGGTCAACTATGGAGTGCTGACGGACATCCGGGGTCGCCCCGTCTCGGTGTCGGTGTTCGAGGGCTCAACGGGCGATCCCAAGACGCTGCTCCCCCAGGTGCGCAAGCTCCAGGAGGAGTTCGGCATCCGGCACGTGGCCCTGGTCGGCGACCGCGGGATGATCTCCAACAAGCAGATCGCCTCATTGGAGGAGGACCTCTACGCCGGGGTCCACTGGGTCACCGCCCTGCGCAGCAAGGCCATCGGCGACCTGCTTGAAGCCGGAGCGATCCAGCTCGGCCTGTTCGACGAGCGCAACCTGTTCGAGCTCACCCATCCGGACTACCCCGGAGAGCGCCTGGTGGTCTGCCGCAACCCGGAGCTGGCCAGGTTGCGGGGCGAGACGCGCCGCGACCTGATCGAGGCCACCGAGCGCGAGCTGCGCAAGGTCCTGGGCATGGTCGAGCGCGGACGGCTCCACGGCGCGGACAAGATCGGGGTCCGGCTCGGCAAGGTCGTCAACAAGTACAAGGTGGCCAAGCACTTCCTCCTCGAGATCCGCGACGACCACTTCTCCTACTGCATTGACGAGGAACGCGTGGCCGAAGAGACGGCGCTGGACGGGATCTACGTGGTTCGCACGAGCCTGCCTGCCGAGGTCCTCGGCACCGAGGATGCCGTGCGCAGCTACAAGCTGCTGGCCCAGGTGGAGCGGGCCTTCCGCACGATGAAGGGCATCGACCTGAAGGTCCGTCCGATCCGCCACCACGTGGAGGACCGGGTCCGGGCCCATATCTTCCTGTGCATGCTCGCCTACTACGTCCAATGGCACATGATGGAGGCCTGGCGACCCCTGCTCTTCGCCGACGAGGACCAAGAGGCCAAGCACACGCGCGACCCCGTGGCCCCGGCCAGGCGCTCCGACGCTGCGTTGGCCAAGGTCCACAGCCACCGGCTTGCTGACGGGAGCCAGGTCCACAGCTTCCACTCGCTGCTGGGTAGTCTCCAGTCCATCGTGCGCAACGCGTGCCGCCGGAGAGAGGCTGGCGAAGACGAACCCACGTTCGACATCGACACCGACCCCGACGCCCATCAGTCCCGGGCATTCCAACTCCTGGAGGGCATCACAGCGTAGCCAGTGACCATGCACCCAGGAATCGGCGGAACGCCCAACAACGACAGGGGATTCTCAGCTTTCTTCAAAGGGAACTTCGGATTAACCTCTCCCCTCAGCGAAATGATGTCGGACGACGTCCTTCCCAGCCCCACGTCGTCCCCTATCGCCCGACCTCCGATCGCCCCTCTACAGCCGTGGGGCAGACGGTAGGGAGCGTGCTCCCAACCCTGTGTCGATCTCCTTGCTGGATCGATAGGGTACGGTGCCCCGGCCCTCAGTACGACCCGCCCGGATATGCCTCCAAGACCGAGGCCGAGTCGGGGCCGTCTTCGGGACCGATCACGATCTCGCGCTCGCGGTCTGGGTCTGTGCCCTCCGGCCAATAGATGGTGTAGGTCGAGTAGCGGAAGTCACCGAAGGTGGTCACGCTGTCGGTGGCTCCCTGCCTGACACGTTCGTGAATCTCGAACCCAGAGAAGAGCTCGCCGTCATCCGTGTGGCGGAAGGCGCCCTGGAACATCGGATCCAGCAGGCACCAGCGGCCGTCCAGGAAGGCCTCGGCGGTGACGTGCCCATCGACGATGAGCAGCCGCGCCTCGATGCCCGCCGCCTCGAGCAGGCCCACCAGCGCCTGGGACTGGCCTCCGCAATTGCTGAAGCCGTCCTCCACCAGCAGACCAGCTTCGCGCCGGGTATTCGCGCCGAATACCAGATGCCGGTTCACCCAGAGCATCAGCTCGATAGCCGTTTCCTCGTCGCTGGTCAGTACGTTCCGGATTGGCGCCACGATGCGATAGGCGTAGAGCGACTGACCCGGCTGCTCAGGCTGAAAGTTGCCAGAGGTGTACGGGAAGGTGGCGTCTTCCGGCAGCTCCTCGCGTAGCGGCTCGGTGGGATCAGAGGGCAGCGGCAGCTCGCAGGGAGACTCGCGGGCGAGAAGCCGCAGCGCGAGTACAGCTTGCAGCGTGGCCTCCATGTCCGACGGACGCGAGTTGGGCTCGGGCCGGCGGGCGAAGCCTCCCTCCGGGTTCTGACAGGAGGCGATCCAGACCTCTGCCGCGTCGGAATCGATGGTCCCCGAGCCCAGGAATTCGCTCCAAGGTATCCCCTGCCGCCGGACGATCAGTTCCAGGCCGGCCACTGCGTGGTAGACGTCCGCCATCCGTCCTCCGCCACGGTCGTGATAGGCGCCGTAGTCACCCATGCCGGTCAGGAAGGAACCGCTCTCGTGCTGCTGCTCGGCCAGGAAGTCGACGGCCCGGTCGGGGAACGGAGGGGCAGCGTCCAGGAGGTCGAGCGCGGCCGGGCCGAAGTGGGTCGGTAGGGTATAGCCCACCATCGCGGGGATGGATTCCATGTCGTCCGTCCCTGGGTCCGCGTAGGGATCAGGACGCACTGGCGGAGTGTAGAGGTCACCCTGCCACATCGGGATGTGCTCGCGCCGGAAACCGCCGTTCTGGCGCATCTCGTTGGTCTGCATGGCCTCGAGGAAGCCAATGACATCGGTAGCGTTGGGGACCTCCACGCCCAACTCTTCCAGCGTGGCGACGGCGTAGAAGGTCTCCTCACAGGCGGTGCTTTCGCCGAGGTAGTCGACGTGGTCCATGATGAACCCGCCGTCATCGCGCTGCCGCGAGGCAATGAAATCCGCCAGGCCCTCAGCATCGGGGACCGTCCGGTCGAGGAGCGACAGCGCCTGCACGGCATAGTAGCTGTCCACCAGCATCGAATCATGAGTCCAGCGTGTGCCCCAAGACCGACCGTGGAAGCCGCCGTCGGGGTTCTGCTGCGACTCGACGAAAGCGCCCACCTCATCTGGCCGCGGCAGCTCCACCGCCAGCTCATTCAACAACGCGAGCGCCATCGCGGTCGGGCGAAGCCCCGAGATGTCGCCCGGGAACGAGCCGAACCCTCCGTCATCGTTCTGGCAGGCCAGCACCCAGGCCGCTATGGCCTCGACGCCGGGACCGTCGCAGTCCGAGTCGCCGTCGCCATCCCCGTCGCCGTCGCCATCCCCGTCGGAGTCGCCATCCGAGTCACTGTCGGAATCGCCGTCCCCGTCGGAGTCGCCATCGGAGTCGCCATCGGAATCGCCATCGGCGTCGGTATCCGAGTCGGCGTCCCCATCACCACCCTCGTCGCATCCCGGCACCGCGATGAGCCCCATGGATGCCGTCAGCCACAGGACCAGCAGCCAGCGCATATACCCCACCTCCGATGCCGATCATCGTTGATGGCGGGAACGGGGAGCAAGGGCTCGGACGACGCGCTCCCCAGCAGCCCCACGTTGCTCGCCCGACCTGCGAGCGCCCCTCTACAGCTATGGGGCAGCCGCCGGCGACGATCTCCACCGAATGGCCGAGGCGCGGGGAGGCGACGCGGCGGCTCGCCCCGGGCAGGCCGGGCTGCGCTGGCTCTGGGAGACCTGCTACGAACCCGACGCAGGCGGCAGGTCGACCGCGAGGAACTCCTTTGCCACCCCGCTACAGCGCGGCCACGTTCACGTCGCTGCCGAGCAGGCCGGCGAACTCGCTCTGCCGGTGCGTCAGCAGGACCACCTGAACGGCGCCGGCGCCCGTCAGGCCGTTGAGGATGTCGACCAGACGCGCGGTGCGTTCGCGGCTCACATGAACGCATGGGTCGTCGAGGATCACCACCTGCGGCTCGGTCCGGGCGAGGTTGCGCGCCACGGCCACGCGAACGAGCGTGGCCACGAGCTCGCGCAGACCCTGGGAGCCCCCTTCGAACTCGCACACCACACCGGCGGCGCCGCTCAGCGTTCCGGGGCGCAGCGCGTCGTCCAGGCCGGCCAGCGTGTACCGCCCGCCGCTCGCCGCCGTAAGCAGGCCGTCGAGGTCCCCCTTGATCGGTGCGACCACGCGCCGCACAACGGTCGAACGTACCGACTCGATGGTGTCCCGCAGGTGTTTCACGGCCTCCGCCGCCTGGGAGAGGCGCCCCTCCCGCGCCCGCTCGGCGACCAACGTGCGCTCGACCACGCCCAACTGCGAGTACGCCCCGCGTACGGACTCGTGGTCCAGCGTCTCGGCGATGCGGCGCACGTCGGCCTCGACGGTCTTCCTCGCGTCATCGAGGCGCTCGTACTTCAGCTTCGCCGACGCGCGGCGCGTCTCCGCATGGCTCGAGATGCGCTCGAGGTGCTGGCGCGTTTCGGTCTCGCCGGCGACCGCCGCCTCCAGCTCGGACCGGCGCTGCTGCTCCTCCTCCCGGCACCCCTCCTTGCTCCCGTTCTGGTCCCGGTGACGGTCGAGGGCAACGCCCGCTTCCTTCGCCGCCGCCTCAGCGCCGAGTTTCTTCCCGGTCGCTTCCTCGTGCGCCTTCCGCTTCGACTCGAACTCCTCGTTGAGACGCTCGCGTTCCCGGCGTGCCGCTTCGAACTCCTTTTCCGCGAGGACCACGGCATCGGCGAGGCGCCGCACCTCCCCGCGCAACGCCTCGTCCGAAAGGGCGTCGTGGGCCTCGAGCGCTCCGGCCTCCGCTCGCAGGCGCTCATCCTCCTCGGCGCGCGCGGTCCGGGCGGCGATCTCCGTGGTGAGTTCTTCCGCGGAGCGCGGGTCGACGGCCTCGCGCGCCTTGTGAGCTGTCTCGAGCTCGGCCCTTCGCTGAATGCGGTCCTCGCGCAACGCACGCAGCGCCTCGACGTCGGCGACCCCGTGCTGGGCCAATGCCTTCTCCAGCTTCCGCTCGGTGTCTCGCGCCTCGTCCGCCAGCGCTTGGGCCCGGGCGGTGTCGCCACGCACCGTGATACGACCGGCCTGCGCCTCCACGACGACGGCATCAAGCGCCACGGCCTCAGCCCCGACAACTTCCGTCCCATCGGCCAGCACGCGCAATCCGATCTGCCCCTCGATCTGGACATGCAGCCCGGCCCCCTGCGCCGTTGCGCGCTTCTCGCGGATGGAGTTGCTCAGCTCCTGTGCTTTCGATACCTCCTTGGCGGTCGGTGGTTCCTCGCCGGCCGCGGCCGTCGCCTTGACGAGCTTCGCATCCGCTTCCTCGGCACGCCGCAACAGGTCGCGCAACCCCTCCACCTCGCGCCGGGCATCCCGGATCCGCGCGCAGCGCTCCGCGTCCTGCGCTTTCCGCCGCAGGTCCGCTACGGCATCGCCCCGTCGGCCCGCGTTCTGGCGGGCCTCGTTCCAGAGTTGCTCGACTCTCGCGAACTGCTCCTTCGTGCGTACGTCCTCCGACAGGGCCGCGACGCGCGCGTCCTCCGCTTGGCGCGCGGTCGCCTCGAGACGCGTACGTTCCGCCAGGACCTTTCCGGCCGCTTCCGCCCGGTCCTTCGCGCCGCGCAGCGCCTCCATCGCCGTCTTCCAGGCGCCGTCGGCGGCCACGAGGCCCTCGGCATCGGCCTGTGCTTCGTCCCAGTCCTTCTTGGCTGCTTCCGCGTCCACGTCGAGACGCGGCAGCTCGCTGTTCTTCTCCTCGTACTCCCGCCGAAGCTCGGCGAGGCGTGCGACGTCGCGCTCCAGCTCAACGCGCTTCGCGTCCAGCGTCCCGATTCGGTCGCGCACCGTCGCCAGATCCGCTCCCGCGGCCAGCCGCCCCGTTGCGGTGTAAACGCGCTCGAAGTCCCGCTGGACGCGGTCGCGCACGCGCTCGAAGGCATCGCTCAGCCCAGCGGTGTCCAGTCCCAGACAGCCCGCCGCTTCCGCGCCCGGCAGCGTGCGCAGCTCCTGCGGCACCAGCAGCCACTGGAAGACGCCCCAGTTCTCGCGCGGAGAGCCGTCGCGTGCCCCCGAGGCGGTTGCGCCGAGCAGGCCGAGGAGTTTCTCCTCGGCGTCTTCGTTCCGAGCCAATGTGTTCCACGAACCGCCCGCGTTGCGTTCCTGTAGAGTGGCCTCCCCCTTCGCCCCGAAGCGCTTCTCGACGCGCCACGTCTTGCCACCGTGCTCGAACTCCAACCCGACGCGCGGCAGGGCGCCGCTGCCGTAGGGCACCAGACCTTTCACCCAGCCGGCGTTGGTCCGCGAACGATCGAACAGCGCATGGCGCACGGCCTCGAACAACGTGGACTTGCCGGCCTCGTTCGCGCCGTGCAGGACCGTCGCGCGCGCGTCGAACGCCACGGCTCTGGGCGCGCCGGCAAACCTCTTCAGATCCTGCACTTCCAGACGGAGGAGCCTCACGGCGCCACCTCGTCCACCAGCCGCCGGAAGAGTTCCCGGGCGCTCCGGACGACTTCCGGGTTGGCGCCCGCGCCGGCTGCGTTCGCCAGCAGCCGGTCCACTTCGGCCAGGCTCGCGTCGGTCGGGGGCTCCCACGCGGCGGCGCGTGCCTGAACCCATCGCACCGTCTCGTCGAGCCGGACGTATCGGCGGGCCCCCTCTTCCCGCTCGACCAGCGCGCGAAACGCAGGGTACAGATCGGAGGGCGCCTCGCCCGTCACTTCGAGCTTCAAGAACTCGGCCGGGCGGGCCTCCAAGGCGGTCTTCAACCGCTCGACGTCGGCGTCGCCTGCGAACGCGAACGCCAAGTCGGCCCACGAGAGGCCGCCGACGCGGATGGGCGTGATGGCCGGCGGCACGCCCTTTCCGGCGATCTCGACCAGCAGAATGTTGCCGGCATCGGTCTCCGCGAACGAGGTCTGCTCGGGGGTGCCGGAGTAGGCGGTTCGGGACGCTCCGTCGAGGGAACGGAAGACGCGCGTGCCGTGCCAGTGGCCGAGGGCGAGATAGTCCAGACCACAGCGGTCCACGTGGGTGGGATCCAGCGGCAGGCGAATGTCCTCCTCGTGCGCGCCGAAGGTCACGTTGGACAGGTGCCCGTGAGCCAGGCCCACGTGAATGCCGGCCTCCGCGTGCAGGTCGGGAAGCGCCGCGAGCGGGTCGCTCATCGCGTAGCGGCTCGTCACCGGGCAGGGATGGAGCGTGGCCTTTCCCAGCAGGACCGGGTCGGTCCCGGCGTGGCAGTGGAGGTTGGGGACCGCGCGCAGGGCCGAGCGTTTCCAGACGCTGCCTGGCCCGGGGAGGTCGTGGTTGCCCGGGATCAAGTGGATGTCCACATCGCGGTGACTCTGGAGAACGCGCGCGACTTCCTCGACGACCTCCTGGGCCACGTCGTTATGCTCGAACAGGTCGCCGCACGCCACGACGAAGTCGGCGCCGCGTTCGCGCGCCACCTTCAGCAGCCGGTCGACGGCTCCGATGCGTGCGCGGGCCACCTCATCCCCCGCCGCCCCGAGCCCGCCGCCCTTCATCCCCACCTGCCAATCGGACGTGTGAAGGAACTTGACCATCCCGCCCCTCCCGTTGACCGCGTCGAAGCCAGGCTGCGGTAGCAGTGCGACAATTCATGTCGCACGGAAGCGCTCCATGCGCAATAGCTGCGGGCGCCACCCGGCTGGGGACGCCCTGACGACTTGGGCGAAACGGGTTCGGCGATGGCGCCCTGGCCGGCCGCTGGCGTCGGGCAAGCGATCAGCCGTCCAGGCCCACCGCCAAGGACCGTGCAAGCCGGGTGAGGGCCTCGACGACGGCGTGCTCGCCGCGACCATGGACGAAGAGGACGTGCCGGCACCCTCGGGGCCGCATGCAGCTGTCCATCCTAGAACGGCACGTCGTCCGCTTCGACCGGCGCGAGCCGGGTTTCCTGCTCGCGCTCGGGCTCGCCGGACGGCGAGCCACGGTGCGCATCGAGCCAGTTCCAGACCACCTGCATCGCGGGTCGGTCCAACGGACAGTTGCAGACGGCGCGCGCGTCCTTCAGGATCCACGATCGGCCGCGGCGCGCGACGGCGAGCGTCCCCCGCTGAGGCTGTAGCAGCCGATAGACGTACGAGCGGCCCGCCGCGACACACCCCGCCCAGATGGCGACGCAGTGTGTTGCTGCCGGGCCTCCTCGTACAGCTCCACCGGCGTGCGCACCGGAACGATGTTCTCGTTTCCGGGTATCGGCTCGGGCGGGAACGGAGCAAGCCCTGGTTCCCGGCTTGGGGTGCAAGGTGACGCCAGCGGGACGCAAGGTCTTCGTGTTGAAGTACCGCACGAAGGAGGGAACCCAGCGCAAGCCGACCATCGGGAACTATGGCAGTGTCACCGTGGAGCGCGCCCGGGAGCTGGCCAAGGACATGATCGGGGAGGTCCGCGGAGGCGGCGATCCCTCCCTCGAACGGCAAGATGCTCGCCTGGCCCCGACCATTGCCGAGGTCTGCGAGAGATACCTCAAGGAGCACGCACGCCCTCTCAAGAAGCCCTCCAGCGTCTACGTCGATGAGCTGTATATTCGACTTCACATCAAGCCCCAGCTCGGAAACCGCAAGGTGGCGAGCATCGCCTTCAAAGACATCAACACGCTTCACCGTTCGCTCCAGGAGACCCCCTATCAAGCGAACCGTGTCATCGCTCTCGTCAGCAAGATCCTCAGCCTGTGTGAGGAGTGGGAGCTTCGACCTCAACACTCCAACCCCTGCGGTCGGGTCCAACGCTTCCCCGAGCGGACCAAGCACCATCCGCTGCGCGAGCTCGAGGTCGCAAGGCTGTCCAAGGTGCTCCGGGAAGCCGAGACCGGCGACCCTCCCGAGGCTGCCGAGAACCCGCGTGCCATCGCCGCCCTCCGTCTGCTGATGTTCACCGGCATGAGACGCAACGAGGCAATACGACTCCAGTGGTCCGAGGTGGACCTCGACGCCGGGATTCTCAGGTTGCCCGACTCGAAGACGGGGGCCAAGGTGGTCCGGCTCAACGGTGCGGCCAGGGAGGTCATCGAAGCTCAGGAACCCATGCTGGGCAACCCCTACGTGTTCCCGTCGCCCGTCATTCCGGGAGCTCCGCTGTACGATGTCAAAGGAGTGTGGGCACGCATCAGGAAACGGGCCGGGCTCGGTGACGTCCGGCTCCATGATCTCCGCCACAACTTCGCCGCCGCCGCTGCCGCCGGAGGGCTCTCCCTTTTCCAAATCGGCTAGCTCCTCCCACACCGGAACCCGCGAACCACGGCTCGCTATGCCGATCTCGTGGATGACGCCGCGGCCCGTGCGGCCGAGCAGGTCGGCCAGGCCCTGACCAAGGCAATGAACAAGAAGGTCGACGAGGCGTGACGACAGGCAGCAATCCCCGCCGCCGGACATCGTTGGGTCGTGGAAGCGGGCGACATTGAGGACCGAAGAGGGAGGTGAGCGACGGCGCCGAAGCCCCTGCCACCTCTGCGGTGACGTCCAGCGCCGGGGCGGCTACCTGTACGTACGAACCTCGCTCGCCCGTGACCCATCGGCTCGACGTCGCCGCCCGCCTCCCCGTTGTTCCCAGGAGCTCGATTTTCAACAAGATCATCTTCCAGAACTGCACCAAGGGAGCGGGGCCGTACCCGGGTACTCCCCTCGGGGGAAAACGCCTCCTGGAAGGCGCCAGCGGCCTCTACGGCGATGTCTGGGTGAAGGTGTCGGCGTGCCCCGACCACCGAGCGGCCCCGTATTGCCCGTAGCGCAGACGGCGACCCGGACATGCCCGAGGTGTGGCAAGCGCGACGCTGTCGCCGTCATCGACCGCGACGACGTGAACCGTCGCTGCCTGCGAGCGCCTTGAGCCGTTCGAGCACCCGCACCATGCCGAGGGTGTCCTGGTGGCAGTACGCTAGGAGCGCCGCGCGCAGCCGGATCCTCTCGGCACGGTCGAGTGGTGGGTCCGAAAGGAGGAGCCGCTCGAGCTCGACAGTGGCGAGGGCGCCGTCCGCGACCTCCATGCCCTTGTACGAGAGCTCGGGCACCAGGACGGGCAGCACGGACTTCATGCTGAAGCTCCCGCAGAAGTCCGGGTGGTAGAAGTGCGTGCGGACGAGGGCGAGGAAGTCCGTGATGCGCGCCGCGAGCTCTCGCAGCTCGGCGGCTCGGTGAGGTACGGCTTCGGCAAGCTCGGCAATGCGCTGCTTCTCGAAGCTGGACCAGGCGAGCACGGTACCGGCGCTGCGGCATGCGTCCAGAAGGCGCTCCGCGATCTCGGGCCGGGGGTCCCCAGGGCCGTCTGCCAGCCACTCGTGATGGGCGAGGCCGCTCCTGCGTCCCAGAACATGACATGAGAGCTGAGCCGACACTTGGTCGTAGGGCCGGCAGCCTGGCCAGACCGGGATCGCGGGCTGCACGGTCTCGAAGTCGAGGAACGCGATGGGCGACTCGAGGGACGAGAGCACCTCGGCCAGACCTGGCTCGACGACTGGCACGCCCGTCTTGACCGCGCGTGCCTGCCGCGCTGCGACCGCGTTCAGCCTCAGCTCGTCGGGTAGCTCGTCGATGGTCTCGTAGCCCTGCTCGATAAGCTCGGCCGCTCGCCTTCCGATCCTGTACAGCGTGCTCACGTGGTGCGGCGGCACCGGCTCCCAGCACCGCATCATGAACGGGCACTCGTAAGGGACCCGGCAGTGGTCGCCCGGCTCGACGTCCGGCAGCGGCCCGCGCAGCGCCGCGAGCTGTGCGGCGACCTGCCGGGGCACGGTCCTGAGCCGCTCCTCGACCTGGTCGGTCACGTCCTCGCGCACGAACAGGTTCGAGAGGTCCGGGTGGCGGCACTCGCGGTTGAGGTGCATGACCTCCATGCGCACGACGGGCAGGCCGGCCTTGCGTAGCACATGCGCCTGCACGGCCACATCCGGGACGTGCTCGTCCTTGACCGAGGTCGTGGACTTGACCTCGGTGAGCACGAATCCCTGTCGGATTCGTTCGAGGATGTCGACGGCGACGAAGACGTTGCCCCTGCTGAAGGCCGCCTCGTACACGACCCGGGCGCCCCGGTCCAGGGCGCGGTGCGTTGCAGCGATGCGCCGGCCGTACTGGTTGTGTGCCTCGTCGATAAGCAAGCCGCCCGGGACGTAGTCACGCGCGACAGCTCCGACGTGGATGCCGGTCGTCATGCGCGCCTGCGTGGCCGGGTCGGGCTCGAACTCGACCGCGTCTCGCTCGTGGACCTCCCACCAGAGCCTCTTCAGGCACTGGAGGCCGGAGACGAACCTGGACTTGGAAAGGCGCGGGGACGCCACTGCTCGCTCCGTCTCCCGGACGAACAGAGCCTTCACGGAGTCCACGCGCCTGCCAGTGCTCCGAGGCTCTTGTCCTCGAACCAGAGTACCTTGACCCCGACGTCCTGCAGGAACTTCCTGGCATCGCGTCGCGGCCTGGACGGTGTGAGGACCGCCATGTCCGTCATCTGCGGACGCCGGACGTGTCGGCGGTAGTCGAGGAGCTGGCCGACCGCAAGCCGCAGCTCGCCACGCTCGCTTGACGACTTGACCTCGACGAGCAGGTCTCGACCATCGTGGTCGTAGTCCAACACGAGAATGTCGAATCTCGCGTCCGGAGACGTTCCTTCCTTCAACTCGTACTCGGCTGTCAGGTGCCGAAACGCGTTGGTCATTCTGTTGTGAATCTGCCTCATCCGGCCGGTGCCGGCCTCGCGGACGACCTCCACGTCGTCAGCGTCCTTCAGAGGGAGCTCCTGCTGGGCCTTGGCCCGAATGGGCTTCTGCTCGATGGGCATCGCTGCTGGGTTCCCCTCTATCGGCGCATTACCTGCACGGCGTTCTGTCCGACTCTCCGACTTGGGGCGGTAGCGCCGGACGATCTCCTCGGCCAGGTCGGCGTACTCTCTCCTCCAGGCATCGCTCTTCCCTGGCGCTCGGGCGTAGATGATCGAAGTCTGTTGCAACCGAGGCTTGCCCGGTACTTCGAATTCGTCCCGGTGCTCCGGGGGAATCATGAATGCCCTCGCAGCATGGACGAGGTAGATGTACTGCACATCGTCAACGTCCGTCGGGAAGTCGCGATCTGGGTCGTCGTATTCAGGTCTGGTCCGGTAGTCCTCCTCGAAGGTAGCGTCCTCGTACCAGCCGACCGGATGGATGCGTCCGTCAAGCCCACCCGCCGCGACGAATACGACGAGCCAGCCGTCGCGCACCGTCGGCATCGCGCGACCGCGACCCTGCGGGGGGAGGTAGCCGTAGTACCGCCCGTCCGGCGCCGGTTGGAAGTTGAACCGTTCGTGGCCTTCCTCTTTCTGGGTTACGTAGCGATGGGTTCCTGCCACCTCATCGCCGCTGAATGTCTCGCACCAGCCGATCTTGGCGAAGGCGATGAGAGGGTACTTCTGGGACCGCCGGCGCAGTGTTCTTGGCATGGTGGTGCCCCTTTCTTCTATCCCACTTCCGGCACGGCGTCCCCCAGGAAGCGCGCATCGGCCAGCGCGAGCAGGTGCTGCACCCGGCCGTCATCACCGGCGACGGTGCGCCCCAGCAACCCCCGTCGCCAACGCAGCGGGAGGGCGTCCTCGCCGTGGAGGGCGCCCACCGCCGCACCCACGATGGCGGCGATGGTGTCGTTGTCCCGAGTGTCGTTCACCGCTCGGACGATGGCCTCCTGCGGGTCGTCGGCATAACGGGCCAGGATGTAGAGCACCGACGGGACCGTCTCAAGCAGGTAGGCGCCGGAGTACCACGAGTCGCAAGCTCGGCGGGTCGTCCAATCCCGCCGCAAGGCGTGGCCCACCGTCAACTCCACGAACTGCGTGAGCGACCCCTCGAACCCCTCGAACTCGCCGCCCCGGAGCAGGTAGACGGTGTCGCGCTCGAACGGCGCCGCGGCGGCCACGAAGGTCTCCGCCCACCAGTGCGACGGCGGCGGCCGATCCAGGTCGAGCAGGCTCCAGAGCTGGCACACGAAGGCCAGCGACGACGCCAGCGCTGCCGTATCGTTGTGCGTAACCACCGTCGCCAGGGCGACGTCGGCCCACAGGTCGATCGACGGGCGAGCCACGTGCGGATAGACCAGGGGGGCGATGCGCATGACGGCGCCGTTGCCGGCGGATCGCTGGCCGCACCGCTGCCAGGGTTGTCCCGAGCGCAGCGCCTCCAGTGAACGCCGAACTGTGCTACCGATCCCGTAGATCTGCTGCCGGCCGAACTTCGCCATCAGGCGCTCCGGATCCAGATGTCCGTCCTCCAACATCTGCTCCAACGTCCAGAAGGCGAGCTGCGTGTCGTCCGAAGGGACCCCTCGTGGCTCGCCGTCGGCGTAGCGATTCGGCAGGTAGTCCCGCACCGCGCCGTACTTGGCTGCCCGCGCGCCGGGGTTCATGCTCTCGCTGGTGTTACCCAGCGAGTCCCCGATAGCCAGCCCCAGCATCATCCCCCGCAGCCGCCCCCTCGCCGCGGCCACGTCCACCGCTGACGGCGCCTGGTCGAGGAGGTCGGCGTGGTTCATCTCGATCTCGCCTCGATCGAGCAAGCCTTCCAGCACTGCCCTGCTACTCATGTCGGCCTCCATCGTCGATCCTATCCCATTTGACTCTGGTCATGGCTCAGTCATCGCCGGGTGTGTACGATTCCAGACCTCCTGACATACACCCCGAGCGCGGTGTCCGGTTTCATGTGGTGGGAGGGGGCGCGTCGAGCGACTGCGGCGTGCGCCGTGCCCCTGGGAACGCCAACCCGATCCTGGGCC
>Ga0233425_10004760_pt1 | contig 22311 bp, 25 predicted proteins | sample Watercolumn_Towu_2_FD_181712 | JGI IMG/M metagenome (GOLD analysis project Ga0233425, IMG submission 181712) | Freshwater microbial communities from Lake Towuti, South Sulawesi, Indonesia - Watercolumn_Towuti2014_140_MG | ecosystem: Environmental > Aquatic > Freshwater > Lake | place...
GATTGATCTTTCTTCAGAGGTCAGGAAGCTTGAAGATAAACTAGAGCACCTGAAGGAAGATACCTATTCCAAACTTACCGCCTGGCAGAAAGTCCAACTTGCCCGCCATCCGCAGAGGCCTTATACGCTCGATTATATAAATATGCTGATGACCGATTTTGTGGAGCTTCACGGCGACAGGCTTTTCTCCGACGACAAGGCTATGGTCTGCGGCCTGGCCAAATTTGACGGCCAGAAAGTGGCGGTGATCGGGCATCAGAAGGGGAGGGATACTAAAGAGAACCTGCGCAGGAATTTCGGTTGCGCCCACCCTGAAGGTTACCGTAAGGCGCTAAGAGTAATGCAGCTTGCCCATGATTTCAATTTGCCGGTAGTGATTTTTATTGATACGCCCGGGGCCTATCCGGGAATCGGCGCGGAGGAGAGGGGCCAATCCCAGGCTATCGCGCTCAATTTAAGGGAGATGACCCGTATCGCGGTGCCCATTGTAGCTGTAGTTATCGGCGAAGGCGGTTCCGGCGGGGCGCTGGGCGTGGGGGTCGCCGACAGGGTTTGCGTTCTGGAGAACGCTTATTATTCCGTTATCTCTCCTGAAGGTTGCGCCGCGATTCTGTGGAAGAACGGAGCGAAGGCTCCGGAGGCAGCCGAGGTGCTGAAGCTTACTGCCGACGGTTTATTAAAGATGGGTATTATTGATGAAGTGGTTCCTGAGCCGCTGGGCGGAGCGCACCGCGACCCGCAAAAGACAGCTCTGAATATCCGGGATGCTCTGCACAGCAATTTCCGCGAGCTCAATCATTTAAACCCGCAGGATTTATTAAAGGAAAGATATAAGAAATTCAGGAAGATAGGGGTGGTGGCGGAATGATCGAGCAGGAGTTGCTTTTATTGGGGCTGTTAAGAGAGAGTCCGAGGCACGGATACGAAATCAAAAAGGAGATCAAGAGGATACTCTCCATATTCGCCGGAGTCGACCTAAAGTCCATATATTACCCTCTGAATGTGCTGGAGAAAAGGGGACTAGTCGCTAAACGGGCCTCCCGGCCTACCAAGAGGCCGGAGCGGCACGTTTATTGTTTAACCCCCAAAGGGGGGGTGCGATTTGACGAGCTTTTGAGTAAGAGTTTTCTGAACTTTAAGCGCCCGCAGTTCAGCCTGGACTTAAGCCTTTATTTTCTGGACCAGATCGACCCTGAAATCGCCCGGCGCAGGCTGCGCGGGCGCATGGTCATACTTAAAGGACTCTCGCGTGGGCTTGCCCAGATGATCTCTTCCTTCAAAAAGAGGAAACCCTCTCCGCATACTTTCATTCTGGAACACAACCTGCAGATGCTGGAGGCCGAGTACCAGTTTCTTTCCCGCCTGATCAAAGTAATATAATAGAAGATTCGCCAGATTTTACTTGACATCTCGGTTTTATCGGGTATAATCCTAAAATTAGAATAGTAAAATTTTACTATATTATTTAACAGGCAGGAAACTCTGTCTGCCGTAAGAGGTTAACTAATGGATTGGGATTCCAAGACTCAGGAAAGATTGCGGACGATGATTTCCAAAATCCCGGTTTTTCACCGCCGCATAACCGAAGAAGCGGTGACCAGAAAGGCCGAAGAGTTATCCGTAGCCCGGCGCTCCGATAAAGTAGAAGAGCAGGATGTGATAGGCGCGTTTTTCTGCGATGTCCCTTCCCCGTTCTACAGCATGATGATCCGTCTCTTGGATCAGACCGGTTTTGACTACAAGAAATACGGCTTCCCTAAAAAATCCTGATGAAGACCGCCATCATCGGCTCCGGAGCGATCGGGGGCCTAGTCGCAGCCTATTTAAAAGAAAAAGGGGAGGATGTTTATGTGGTCGCCCGTCCGGAGACGGTTGATATTATTAATTCCTCCGGAATAAAGATCTCGGGCGTGCGCGGAGAGTATGCGGTCGCTGTCCAGGCCCATACGCAGCTGGTCTCTAAGCCTGACCTGGTGATCCTGGCTACCAAGACCCAGGATATCGAGGTTGCCATAAAGGAGAACGCGCCTTTCTTAAAAGAGGCCACCGTCCTGACTACGCAGAATGGCGTAGCCGCGGAGATAATCGTAGCCCGCTACATCCCCAAAGAGAGAATAATCTCCAGCATTGTTATGTTCGGGTCTACCTATCTGGAGCCCGGGGCAGTGGTGCATAATTTCGAGGGGAGCTGGATAATCGGCCGGGCCTTTGAGAAGAATCCGGACCAGAAGCTTATAGACGTTAGCCTGGTGTTGGATAAGTCTTTCCCGACGGTAATCAGCGAAAATATCTCCGGAATGAAATATCTCAAGATATTCGTGAATGCCAATAATTGCATACCCGCAGCGCTGGGTTTGAGCATGCAGGAATCGTTTAAGGATATCGATGTCAGCCGTATCAGCATCGGAATATGGCGGGAGGGCTTTAATATCATTTCTAAACTTGGTATCGAGTTAGTCTCGCTGCCCGGTTTCCCGGTAGAGAACATAACTAAACTTACTTCTTTGCCTGCGCAAGAGGCAGCTAAGGTCTTTTCCGGGATAATGATCAATTTAAGTAAGGATCCGCTATATGGTTCAATCCTTCAGAGTATTAAAAGGGGAAGGAACTCCGAAATAGACTATATAAACGGAGAGTTTGTCGCTCTGGCTAAAAGGAATCATTTAGAAGCGCCTTTAAATCAGAGACTTATAGAGCTGGTCCATGCCGTAGAAGAGACCGGTAAATTTTTTACTAGAGATGAGCTCTTAAGTTTTACGAAAGGATTATACGATTAACATGAGCGATAAAATCGACAGCCCGTTTCCCAGATTAAAACTCACCGTAAACAAGGTCGGCGGGCATTGTTATCACGGTTACAAAATCGGCGATGAGCTGATACTCGAGGATTTCACCCACCCGCCCAAGCATTTTTGTCTGGGGCTTGCCCATGCATTATTCCCGGTTATTTATGCCTTGAGCTTCGGGGCAAAATTCCCTTTTATGGAGAATCAGCGCTCGCTCCTGGTGACTTGTCCCGACGGTGGCAAGCTGGAATTTAAGGCCGAGATCCTCGATAAAAGCGATAAGCCGGAATTCGTGCCCAAGGATCCTGACTGGAACGGGCCGAAGCCGAAAAAGATGGCCATCGAGGTGTTTAAGGCAGACGGTAAATGTTCTTTCGGTTACAAAGTAGGAGACAGGTGGGAGACGACGGGTTTAAAATGCATCCCGGGATTTTGCGGGGCAGCCTTTCATTGCGCCTTTCCGGCGCTATTTGCCTTAAACTTCGGGGCAAAATTCTTTTTTATGCAGGACCCGGATACCCTGGATACAGTTACCTGTCCGGACGGAGGGCATATTGTGTTTAAGGTCTCAAGGGTCAAGGAAGAGGAGAAGAAATAATTCATGGCTAAGCGCAGAGTTGTTATTACCGGTATAGGAGTAATCTCGCCTAACGGCATCGGTAAGGATAATGCCTGGAAGGGGATGTCGGGAGGTGTTTCGGGGGTTAGGCGCGTTGACGGATTTGATGTGGGAGTATTTAATACCAAGATTGCCGCAGAAGCGCGTGACTTTGATCCCTTTAAGCTGGGGCTTAGGCATGAAGAAGTTATGCGCATGGACAGGTATGTGCAGTTCGGGGTAGTGGCGGGGAATATGGCGGTTAAAGACAGTGGTCTGGATTTCTCTAAAGAAGACCCGGAACGTATCGGAGTCTGCCTTGCTAACGCCATCTGCGGGACAAAATACATGGAAGAAGAATTCGCCCTGGTTACTGACGACGGGAAGAGGCCTATAGACCCTTCGCGGGTCAGGCCGGATCTTTACGATGCCGCAATGTTTAATACTCCGTCGATAGAATTGAGTTCGAAATACGGATTTAAGGGGATATGTAATACTCTCTCTACCGGCTGTACCGCAGGAACCGATTCCATGGGCTTCGGTTTAGAGGCTATCCAGGACGGGGAGCAGGATATTATGGTCTGCGGAGCGGCAGAAGCACCCATAACCCCTATTACTTTCGGGGCATTTGACGTAGTTAATGTTTTATCGGTGCGTAATGACGAACCGGAGAAGGCGTCTCGGCCATTCGACAATAAACGCGACGGATTTGTGCTCTCCGAAGGCGCAGGCATATTAGTATTAGAGGAATTAAGCCATGCCTTAAAGCGCAACGCCCGCATCTATTGCGAGGTAATGGGTTTCGGGACCAGCTGCAATGCCTTTCATATGACTGATCTTCCCGGAGACGGCGATGCTATGAAGAACTGTATCTCTCTGGCTTTAAAAGATGCGAATATGAAACCTACGGAGATAGATTACATTAATGCCCACGGTTCCTCAACACGCATGAACGATATCTTTGAGACTAATGCCTACAAAGCAATATTCGGCGATTATGCATACAAACTGCCTATCAGTTCGCTTAAGTCAATGATCGGCCATCCTCTGGCTGCCGCAAATGCCGTAGAATTTACCATCTGCGCCATGATTTTTGAGAAGAATATCCTGCCTCCGACGATAAACCAGGAAGAGAAAGACCCTCAGTGCGATCTTTATTATATCCCCAATCAGGCAATAGCTAAGAAAGTCAATATAATCCTGAAAACCTCAAGCGGATTCTCCGGGATTCATTCATCTCTAATTTTAAAAAGGTTCGGTGGCTAATGGAGAAGATTGCTGTTACAGGCACAGGCATAGTTGCTCCTTCCGGTATCGGTAAGCGCCAGTTTTGGGCGAATATCAAGGCCGGAAGGTCATTTGTAAAGAAGATTACGAGATTTGACGCATCTGCCTACCCGTCGCATATCGCCGGGCAGATCGACGACTTGGAAAAATACACCCATGTTTCCGAAAGGCTCCTCAAAAAAATAGATGCCTTCTCGCATATGGCCCTGATTGCTTCCGAGATGGCGCTTCAGGATGCCGGCATTGATATAAAGAACGAGGACCCTAATCTTATCGGAATATTCTTAGGCAATGCTATCGGCGGATGGCTATATGCCGAGACTGAATTACGTGATTTATATATCGAAGGCCGGGAAGGGGTCTCGCCTTATATGGCTTCCGCCTGGTTTCCCGCTGCTCCCCAAGGTCAGGTTTCGATTTATTACGGAATCAAGGGTTTTAGTAAAACAGTAGTGGCTGACCGGGCGAGTTCGCTTATGGCTATCGGTTATGCGCGCAAGGTTCTTTCTAAAGATAAGTTGAACATGATCCTCTCCGGCGGCATGGAAGCCCCTGTTACTCCGTATGCTTTATTATGCTGCAACACTTATGGTGCATTGTCCAAAAATAATGAACACCCACAGGAGGCCTACCGGCCTTTTGATAAGAGGCGCGACGGTTTTGTTATCGGCGAGGGCTCGGGCATTATGGTTATGGAGAGCATTGAAAGGGCAAAGTCGCGTAACGCCGCTATCCAGGCCCTGATTTCAGGTTACGGTACCAGCTGCGATGCAGAGGATAGAATCAATCCTTCCTCTGCCGGAAAAGAGCTGGCCCGGGCGATTAAGATGGCCCTGGATGACGCAGGCATCAGCGCGGAGAAGATTGATTATATAAGCCTCGACGGGCTGGCTGTAGACATCTGGGATAATTCCGAGATCGCGGCTATAAAAAGTGTTTTCGGCCCGAAAAACAAAGATATTCCGGTGAGCTGTCCTAAATCTATGTTCGGAAATCTACTGGGGGCTTCAGGCTCAGTAGATTTAATAGCAGCGATCCTGGCGATGGAGCATAATTTAATTCCGCCGACCATAAATCTAGATGAACCCGCGGATAATTCGCTTAATTTCGTGAAAAAGGAAGCCAGGGAACAGAAAATTGAAAAGGCTTTAATAATTTCTCGCGGCCGCGGCGGCATTAATTCCGCCTTGGTTGTGGAGAAGCCTTAAAAGGAGAAGAGTGATGAAGATTTTATTTGTCATGCCTAAAGTCGGAGCCTGGGCTACCCACGGCATACACCGTTCGCCTAATCAGCTTTACGCTCATTGGGCTTCTTATGTAAGAGAGACCCGCGGTTATTCCGATGTTGCGGTTATCGACGGAAAAGCCGACCAGATCCCTATGGATGAGCTGGTGGAGAAGGTAAAAGCCATAAATCCGGATGTGGTAGTCATGGGAGAGCAGCTACACGGCTACGGAGGTTACGGGGTCCTGAAGCATTTCAAGGACGCGGGGGTCAAAATTAAGAAGGCGCTTCCCAAGAGCAAAATTGTGTTAGGCGGGCTCTGGTATTCAGCCATGCCGGTGCATACGCTGGAGAATAATCCGGAAGTTGATTTTGTAGTAATGGGAGAAGAAGAGTCTTTCGGCGACCTGATAGAGGCGATCGATAAGAATAAGCCTTTAAAGGATGTAGGCGGAGTGACTTCTCGGGTAAACGGCGAAATCATAATGGGGCCGCATAAACCACTTATGACCGATTTAGATAAGCTCCCTCTTCCGGCGTATGATTTATTTCCTATGGATAAATATGTGGGTCATACCTATTGGAAGCCTTTCGTGGATATGGTTACCTCCCGGGGCTGCCCTTCAGCCTGTACTTTTTGTTATGAGTGGGATCAGTTTGATCCGCGCTCACCGTCGGATTTCCTGAAATGGCGCGCCAAGTCTCCGGAGAGGGTCATGGAAGAGCTCGACATTCTGCATAAAAAATACGGGGTTAAGGTTGTGGTCATCCAGGACGATAATTTTAATGTCGACCCTAAAAGGGTGCAGAGATTCTGCGAGCTTAAGAAAGCATCCAATAATCCCATTAAATGGGTTTCTCTGGGCCGGGCAATCGACTGGGTTAACTGCGAATCGATCCTGCCTTTGATGAAAGAGAACGGGCTATTTATGGGTGTATTTGGGATTGAAGTTACTACACAGTCAGAGCTTAAGAGGATAGCTAAAGGAATAACCCTCGATCAGATTAAGAAGACTATAGAGATCCTGCGCAAGAACGATATTGCTATCGTCGCTGATATCATGATGGGCTTCGATTACGATACAGAGGAAATAGTTAAACAGCGCTTTGAGTTTACTGATCAAGTCGACCCGGATATCCTCTGGGTAGGCTATGTAACGCCTGCTCCTAATTCTCCGATGTGGCGCATCGCCCTGAAAAAAGGCTGGGTTGATCCTAACAAGGTTGATTTCAGTACCTGGGATTTTTTGCATCCGGTGATCCCCACTGACCACTTGACTATCGAGGACCTGGGCCGGCTGGGCTCATGGTGCATGCGCGAGTTTTTCTCCAAGCCCGGAAGGATTAACCGTATCATGGAGAGCGATTTCGACCCGCTGGCCAAGCTTTGCTTTAAGGATGTTATGGATGGGATAAATAAATGGGAAGCAGCGGCAACAAAAGGCGAGGTACAAATATGAAGGATAAGATCAAGAATGTTTTAGTGAAATTGCTAAAAGTCAAACCCGAGGAACTGAAGGACGATGTTTCCTTACAGGACTCTATCGGCGTGGATTCCACGGAAATGGTGGAGACGGTGATCGCGCTAAGCAAGGAGTTCAATGTCAAGCTTAGCCCTAAGGACGTCACTAAGTTCTCTACCATCAGTGAGATTGAAAAAGCTATCCAATCTAAGACCGCACAATGAAAATCGTCGACCTAAGCCTTCCTATTGACGAAAAAGCCTTTGAGGTACATAAGGTCAATATCGAGCGGGTAACCCATAAGGCCGGAGTAAGAAAATTTAACCGCATTATCATGGGTAAGACCATACTCGGTAAGCTCAAGTATGCTCTGGGTAAGCGTATCATCAGGCCGCAGGACCTGCCGGATGAGGAGTTTCTTTCTCTGGAAGTAGTTCATTCTCCGGTACATATCGGGACCCACTTGGACTATTCATTTCATTACGGCTCGAAATCCGAGGGTCGCGCTTCCAAGACTGCGGACGAGATTCCTCTGGACTGGTGTTATTCTGACGGGGTAAAATTGGATTTATCCTATAAGAAACCGAATGAAGTGATCAAGGCTCAGGATCTGGAAGTTGCTCTTAAGAAGATAAATTACATACTTAAGTCCAACGATATCGTTTTGCTGGGCACCGGAGCGGATAAGCTATACGGCGGGCCGAAGTATTTTACGGATTACCCCGGAGTGGATATCTCGGCGATAGACTTCCTGCTTGATAAAGGAATAAAGATTTTCGGAGTGGATACTATGGGTATAGACCGGCCCTACCGCTTTATGCTTAAGGAATTCTTAGAGAAGCGCGACCCGAAATTGTTTTATCCCGCGCACTTTTACGGCCGCAAGCGCGAGTTTATACATATCGAACGCCTGGCGAATTTAGAAAAATTACCCGGTTACGGCTTTAAGGTTATCTGTTTTCCGGTGCGCATTAAAAACACCGGTGCTGCTTGGGCGCGGGTAGTAGCAATATTGTAGGGACTGTTCCTACCCTAACATTAGCCATCCTGCTACGGGACTGTCCCAAAGCTTGCTCTTTGTAATGAATCTGGCGCTTTGGTTTTTACGGGTCCTGTCTTGTCTGTATTTTTGCGGGGACGCTCGTTTTGCCCCAGCGCGGCAAAACTTCGCTCGGGTCGGCTGCGTCGCTCGTCCAAAAGTACCTTTTTAGCGGGGACACCGTGCCCGTTCCTTGCCGACACGCCCCGCAAAAACACAGCCAAGCCTCCCGTAAAAAGAGGGTTTGATAGGTGCTAGATTCTATTTCAGCTATTCAGTAGAGGGCAAAATGACCAATGGCATTACAATAGTCGCATTGATATTTATTTTAGTGGGGATTTCGGGTTTATTGAACGTATCAAATCCAGGCCTATTCTTTAGAACGATAGGCACCGATTGGATTGCGGTCATTATTTATTGCTCTAGCGCAGTAATCGCTTCGCTTGGCTTAATTAGCGGCATTTTTATTTTAAAGAAAAAGTCTTGGGCGCGCAGATTATTATTTATTATTTGCTTGTATAATATTCTAATTGCCCCGGTGACTATTTTCACCAAATTCGACCGCACGAAGCATTTCAGAGAGGGCCTTAAGTATTTAGACCAAAAGATAAGTGAAAAGCACTCTGCGGGTTTAACTCAGGAAGCGGATGAAATGTCAAGAAAAGCAATACATTTTAAAAGACGGATAATCGGACTATATTCAGGAATGGTGGGTATATTGGTTATTTTTAACGCGGGAGTAATTTATTTTCTTAGCAGGCCAAAAATAAGGGAGCAGTTTTAGCGAAAAAGGAGAATATAAATGGCAGGGCATACCTGTAATTCAATCATAATTAACGCGCCTTACGAGCTGATTTTTGATATTTCTAACGATATCCCGCGCTGGACGGAATTATTCGGCGGAGAATACCAGAAGGCGGAAGTAGTCGAGAAGAAGGATAATAAGATAACCTTTCGTCTGACCGATGACGAGGGTAAATCCTGGGTCTCCTGGCGCCTGCTCTTTAAGGATAAATATTTTGCCTATGCCCAGCGCCACGATCCGCTCTTTCCGTTTAAGTATATGAAGATCATCTGGCTCTATACCCCAAAGCCGGAAGGGGTAGAGCTAACTTGGATTCAGCACTTTGAAATGGATGAAAAAGCCAAGTTTAACGATGAGCAAGTCGAAGGATTTATTAATAAACATTCCAAGGAGAACTTAAGGATCTTCAAGGAAGCCATAGAAAAAGAAGCAAAGAAGTGAGAAACAGTACCTTTGCCATACTTTGTCTGGAAGGAGCAGTGCTTTCTTTTAACGTAGCCGCAGCCAGCGCGCTCATTCCTTCCATCGCGTCGGATTTTGCTCTTTCTCAATTTTCCGTTGGCCCGATAATCTGGCTCTATATGCTTCCTTACGGCCTGGCCGCATTTGCCTATGGCCCTTTGGTCAGGACGATTGACGCCAGGAGAGTTGAGCTGAGTTGTATGTTTCTGTTTTCTTCAGCAAATTTACTGGCAGGCCTCTCTAATAACTTGAGTGTTTTATTTGTTGCCAGATTTATGATGGGGCTTTTCGGAGCTTCGGTTATTCCCCTAGGGCTTATACTTATAGCTAATCATATGCCCCAGGAAAAACGTGGTCGCTATATCGGGATTTTTTTCGGACTGACTTTTGTCGCTTCGCTTTTAGGTCTTTTTTTAAGTGGAATCTTGCACTGGCGCCTCATATTTATTATTCCGGCGGCTTTAGGGTTTATCCTCTGGTTTCTTATGTTGGTCTTATTCCCGCATTTTAGAGAGAATCTCGAGGATTTCCGTATGAGCTATTTGCAGGCCTTTAAGAATAAGAGCGTAGTGCGGATTTTTATATATATCTTTGTCATCAGCTCGATTTATCATGGCCTGCAGCAGTGGCTGGGAGTTTATTTTTCCACAGGCCTTAATTTAAGCCAGTTCGTAATCAGTATGCTGATTACTTTAACTGCCTTAAGCGGTATATTCGGTGAGTTCTGGGGCGGCAGATTAGCGGATTCTGTCGGCCGCAAGAAGGTGGTTAACCTGGGGATCGCCCTTATGGTTATTTCCATATTCTCGCTGCTATTAAAATTACCTGTTGCGGTTTTGGTGCTGGTTATGCTTATCTGGGGGTTGGGTTGGACCTTTAATCATGTGGGCTTGGCAACCATGCTTACGGACCTGCCTAAAGAATTATTAAATGAAGCCGCCAGCCTGAACAGCGGAGTGCGTTTTATCTCCGGAGGCTTAGGCGCAGCGCTGGGCGGATTGTTGATGAGAAATAGTTTTAATCTGGGCTTTATTGTTTTAGGCTCCCTGTTGTTAAGCCTGCTTATCCTGGGAAGGCAGGCAGTGAACGAAAAATAGACGGAGGTAAATATGGATTTGAAGGGAAGAGTTGCGATTGTTACCGGCGCCAGCCGGGGTATTGGTAAAGCCTTGGCAGCTACCGCAGCCAGCCTCGGAATTAACCTGGCTATCGCTGCAAGGCAGTTCGGGCCGCTTAAAGAGACTGCGGATGAGATTGCTAAGAAATATAACATCGAGGTCCTCCCGGTTGAGTGCGATGTGACCAAGCTGGCCGACTTGGAAAACCTGGTGAATAAGGCCAAAGAGAAATACGGGCGTATCGATATATTGATTAATAACGCCGGAGTCTCCAGTCAGTATCCCTTTCAGGAACAGCCGATTGAAGATTTTGAGAAACTGGCCCACACTAATTATTTAGGATACGTGCGCCTGATCCGCCTGGTCATCAACGACATGATAAGGCAGAAGAGCGGAGCGATTATTAATATGGTCTCCGGTTCGACTCTCTGTGACCCCCTGCCGCGCACATTTATAGTCTATAGTTCTTTAAAGGTCGGCTTGCGCGCTTTCTTGAAAGGCTTGTTCTGGGAACTGCGGGACCACGGCATCAAAATCACTTCCTTGCTTCCCGGAGTAACCGATACCGACCTCACGGGAAAACTGCAAAATGTTACCGAAGACGCTTCAAGATTAATGACTACCGAGGCCATTGAGAACGCCTTAAAATTTGCGCTCACCGTTCCGGCGAATGTCTGTCCTCTGGAGATTGCCGTAATCAACCAGCAGACTCCGTGGGTGGCGCCGATTATACCCTATAAACAGCAACACCCGGGGAAATAAAATGGATAAACGAGATATAAAGAGCCTGAAAAAACGATATCTGGTCTGGTTCTATAAGACTACTAAAGAGGCGCTGGATAAAATCGAGCGTAAGTTTACCCAGATCGAAATTGACAAGTTTATTCTGAAAGAGCTCAAGAAGCAGAACAAGGCTAAGGGCATTGAAAAGCTTGTCGCCGGATTCGAAGCCTACATACTCGATAAAGAGATAGACGGGTTTGCCTTGAAATACGACGGTAAACAGGTCAAGCCCGAGTATTCTTTCTTGGCTTTGAAATTACAGGCCATAGAAAAGGTTATAAAGAGAGAGCTTGGGAATAAGGCCCTGGACGAAATAAAAGGTCTTTATGAAAGAGAGATGACTGAAAGAATCTTAAAGAGTACGGAACACTAATGATAATCGATGCGCACAGCCATTGGCTGCCGGATGAGATAATAAGCAATGCCCACTTCTTCCATAAGGGCTGGGGTAATATCGAAGCCCAGGCCCGAATTATGGATGAGGTAGGGGTCGATAAAGCAGTCTTAAGTTATCCTACTTCTGATGCTCATCTGAAATTAGGAAGCCTTAAAGAAGTAGCCCGCATCTATAATGATAATGTCTCTAAAATATTGAGGCGTTATCCTAAAAGATTTATTGGGGCTGCGGTTTTGCCTGTAGAAGATTCTAAAGATATGCTGGATGAATTGAAAAGGGCGCTGGACGAATTAGGGTTTAAGGCTATCTCACTGGCCTCCAGTTATAACGGAAAGTACCTTGACGACGCAGCCTTCTTACCTATATATAGGGAGGTTGAGCGGAGGAACATCCCTGTTTTTGTGCATTCGCAGATTGTCAACCCCATCGGCTTTGAGCGGGTGCAGGATCCTCTGCTAACCCCGGTAATAGAATACGTATTTGATACCACTATTTGCATCGGCAAGCTTTTAATGGCCGATATTCTTCGCGACTATTCACAGATTAGATTCGTTTTTGCATACTTTGGCGGGGTAATACCTTTTCTGACGCACCGCTTTGACGCTACCTATCAGATGCTGCGCGGAATGGATTTCGTCAAAGACCTGAAAAACAACCCTACAGAATACCTGAAGAATATTTACGTGGACACCAGCGGCGATAAATCCCGGACTAATTTTCTGGCTGCGCTAGAGTTGCTTGGACCCAAGCATATTCTTTGGGGTAGTGACTGGCCGGCCAAGAAGGATATTGTCACCTCGATCCATGCGGTTCAGAACCTTGGGATCGGCGAAGATGAGAAAGAAGGGATTTTAGGTTTAAATCTGGAATATATCTTACAAGGAGAGTAAAATGCAGATGCAGAAAGAGATTCATCTAACAGGCAAGGATCTGACCGCAATGGTGCAGCTGCGGCCGCAGGATGTGGGTAAATACGCAATTGTTCCCGGGCCGAAGGACCGGCTCGATGTTTTAATCAAGAAGATCGAGAATCCGGTAAAAAACTTTTCTTTTATGGAATACACCATGTACACCGGGACTTTCGAAGACATAAAGATAACCGCGATTAACGGCGGAAGGTTCTCAACCGACACCTCGATAACTACCGAGGTAATATGTAATGCCGGAATACCGAATATTATTCGCATAGGCACCTGCGGAGCGCTGGATGAGAATATCAAAGTCGGCGACCTTGTGGTGGTAGATAAGATCATCCGCGGAGACGGCGTTACTCCCTATTATGTAGATAACAATGTCCAAACCCAGGCGGATAAGAAAATCGCCGACCTTTTATTTGAAGTAAGCAAGGCGACGGGTGCCAATGTGCACCGCGGGACCTGCTGGACCACGGATGCGCTCCTACGCGAAACCCGCGAGCTGGTGGAAGCTAGGCGCAAAGAAGGAGCAATCGCGGTAGATATGGTCTCTTCCGCATTGCTGACTATTGCCCAGACCTATAATATCAGGGCCGGATCGATCTTGGCGGTGAGCGACAATGTTATTACCGGCGAAATGGGATTTATGAATCCGCTTTATTATATGGCGGAGTCGAATCTCATAAAAATCGCCCTGGATGTAGTAAAGAAACTGGAAGGAAAATAATGAAATTTTCCCCCTTATTTTGGCCCATTGAATTAAAAAAAGGGGTAATCTATATCCTTGATGAGACTTTGCTGCCCCAGAAGGTCAAGTACATCAAAGCCAGGAATTATACTGCCGCCTGCAAGGCAATAAAGGATATGAAGACCCGCGCCGTAGGCCAAGTACTCCTAGTATTTTATACATTCTTGCAGGCCTTAAAACAGAAGAAAGATTTAGTAAAAGTTGCGCAAGCCCTAAACAGCGCCCGTCCGACGCTGCCGTTTAAGGTTTTGACTGATATGGCAATAGACTGGATTAGGAGCGGAGCGCCTTTAGAAAAGTGCATCAACGGTTTTCTGGAAACTCTCAAGGCCAGGCGTATTAAACAGGCGCAGGATGCCGCGGATCTGCTTAAAGACGGAGACGTAATACTGACGCATTGTAATGTCAGCGGCCTGATGCCTTTAATCGCGGAATTTGCCAAGAAACAAGGTAAAAACATCAGTTTTTTTGCCACCGAAACCCGGCCCTATCTGCAAGGAGCTCGGCTGACTGCCTGGGAATTGAAAGAGGCGGGCGTACCGGTGACGCTGATCACTGATAATATGGCCGCGTATGTGATGGCTGAGGGAAAAATATCAAAGGTTATCGTTGGCGCAGACCACTTGGCCTTAAATGGCGACATCGCCAATAAAATCGGAACCTATCAAATCGCGATTATTGCTAAACACTTTGGAATACCTTTTTATGTGCTTTGCCCTCCGCCCTCAAAGGCAAGGAGCGGAGACGATATAAATATAGAGGTCCGGCCGGAGAAGGAGTTGTTGGAATTTCAGGGCAGGAGGCTTGCTCCCAAAGGGGTGAAGGCTTATTACCCGGCCTTTGACGTGACCCCGGACTCACTGATTACTAAACATATTTATCTTGAGGTGGGTTAATGCCTGACAAAGAACAGATTTTGAAAGAGGAGATTATTAAAGTGGGGAAGCGCCTGTACCATACGGGCCTGGCAGTGGCGAAATCCGGTAATTTGAGCTGCCGGCTCGATTCTCAAACCATACTTGTCACTGCCACCGGTACATTTCTAGGGGATTTGAAAGAAGGCGATATCGTTAAGGTAGACCTTAATACCGGGAAATCGGAGAGCGGGAAGAATCCCAGCTCAGAACTGCCTTTGCATTCGCTGGTCTATAAGAATTTCTCTGCTGAAGTAGTTTTGCATTGTCACCCACCGCTTATTAACGGTTATTTTGCGCTGAATAATTCCCTGAAGGCATTGACATTTGAGACCAAATTTTATTTAGGTGATGTCCCGGTAGTGGCGCAGGAGACGCCCACCGTAACTGATCCGGGAGCGGTTATAGCTGCTTTAAAAAACAACAGCCTGGTAATTCTGAAAAACCACGGGACCGTGGCTATAGGCGGTAAATTTGAAGATGCCTTAAACCTTATTGAAGCGCTGGAGGAGGCGGTAAGGAGTGCGGCTATCGGAAGGCTTTTTAATAAAGAGGCTTTTGATGAGCTGGATTCTGCGTTAAAAGAGACCCTTACTAGAGATGCAGTCGCCTATCCGGTGTTCTCGCGCGAGCATATTCAGGCTATAGTAGATCTGGTCAATAAGGATGAGTTCATCGCCGCTAAGGGAAAAGAGCTAGATCTAACCTTAAGATTAGCGATAAAGCTTGAAGGAACAGACAAGGCTTTCAAGTTTAATTTTGAGAAAGGGAAAATTGTCCGTTTGGATAATGATGCGGACGCACCCTATATTATTTCCGGGCCTAAAGAAATCTGGGAGCAAATATTTCTAGGTAAACTAGATTCGTTCGTGGCGGTGACTCAGGGTAAAATGAAACTGCAGGGTCAGCTAGGCCAGCTTTCCAAGTGGTACGTGCCTTTTACCCGGCTTTTTTCCCTGTTTAAGCAGGTAAAATTCAAATGAGCGAGAGCGTTAAAAGAATAATCAACCCTTGTAACGGCGAAACCTTGGCAGAGCTTAAGCTCTGCAGTTCGGAAGATATCGAAGCTGTGATTTCAGGGGCTAGAAAAGCTTTTGACCAGGGGGAGTGGCCGAGAATGTCTTTATCCGAGCGCAAGGATTTTATACTGAAGATTACACAAGGCATACTTGATAAAGCCGGGGAGTTGGCGGAACTGGAATCAAGAAACACCGGAAAGCCTATTAAAGAATCGACTTTCATGGATATCCCCTCAAGCGCTAAAGCGTTTGAGTTTATGGCAAATAATTTTGAGAAATATTTGAACGAAGCATCTCCGGCATTAGAAGCGCAAGCCGAAGCGAGATTGCTACGCGAGCCTCTGGGCGTAGTCTTGCTGATTGTCCCCTGGAATTATCCTTTATTGATTGCCTGCTGGAAAGCCGCCTCTGCTCTAACTGCGGGAAATACCGTGATTTTAAAGCCTTCCAGCCTGACTCCCTTGACCGCTTTAGAGCTTGAAAGGATTGTGCGTAATTCCGGAGTACCCGACGGTGTATTCAGTGTCCTGAATGCAAGCGGAGAAGCGGCAGGGCAATTGCTTTGTTCGGATAAACGTATCGACATGATTTCTTTTACCGGGAGTAACGAGGTCGGCCGAAAGATAATGGAGAATTCCTCCAGGAACGTTAAGAAATTGATTATGGAGCTAGGAGGAAAATCCGCTTCAATAATTTTAGCGGATGCGGATATTGAAACTGCGGTTAACGGCTCGCTCTGCTCGATATTCTTGAATCAGGGCCAGATGTGCACGGCAATGTCGCGCATATTTGTGCAGGAAAAGATTTATGATAAATTCTTAAATGATTTCTCGGCTAAAGCGAGGAAAATAAAATTAGGCGATAGCTTGGATCATGAAACTCAAATGGGCCCTCTGATTTCCGATACACAGCGTAAGATGGTTCGGGAGCTTGTAGCTAGCGCCCAGAAAGAGGGAGCGAAGTTGGTCTGCGGAGGGAAAATCCCGCAAGAGTCCAGGTTAGATAAAGGGTTTTTCTTTGAGCCCACAGTGCTTACCGGCGTCAAAACCGATTCACAGATATTTAGGGAAGAAGTTTTCGGTCCGGTTGCCATTATAAATGCATTCTCTTCATTGGAAGAGGTGCTGGGGTTAGCTAACGACTCTGATTTTGCTTTGGCTGCCGCGATCTGGTCTAAGGATACCGAAAAAGCCCAGGAATTGGCCGGAAAAATAAACGCCGGGACAATCTGGATCAATACTTACGGGATGTTTTATAACGAGCTTCCTTTTGGAGGATTCAAGCAGAGCGGATTCGGAAAAGAGTTGGGCCGGGAAGGATTCCTGGAATACACCCGCCTCAAGAACATTATTATAGATAAATCTGATGACGGAAAGCCGTTGGTTAACTACTGGTATGGAGGCTGATATGAGAAAGATAGCGCTACTGGTACTTTCTTTATTTTTGGCTGCTCCGGTGTACGCGGACATCATCTACTATGGCGACGGAAGCAAGTCCGAAGGCAAGATTATTAAGGAGAACGATAAAATCGTCGTAATCCGGGAGGTTGATGCAGGCGGAGTGGTATGTGAGACAGAGGCGCAGAAATCCACGATACTAAAAATTATCCGCGAATCGGGGGAGAAGCAGAAGGAGCGCGTGGTAAAGATTAAGGAGTCAAGAAAGATCAAGATTGAGAAACCCCCCAAACCTCTCCCGCCCCCCAAGCCAGTTAAAGTTAAGCCCCTTGTGGTCAAGCCGGTACTTGAACCCGTCACTGTCGTAGCTAAAGAAAAGCCCAAGCCGGCAGCAAAGGTGGTGCGCAATTGTTCATATACTTTCTCCCGGCGCGAGAATAAAGACATCACCATAGGTGACGTCAAAATGAAGAGAAGGGAAGTGACTATCATCGTCTCCAAAAAGATCCCTTATGAACAGTTGAAAGATATATTCGAATGCGTTGCTTATAGAGAGTTAAGAAAGGCCAGGAATAATCTCGATGCCCTCTGGATTATAGTCATGCGTAAGAACGTGGATACGGATGGCGTTCCTTCCGCATACGGAATCTGGGCCCCTCCCGGCGGGTGGGATGATTTCCTGCATACTAGAGACAAAACAACTTACCGCTGGGAATACAGAAAGATAAAGAAATGGATATAACCGGATTATTAAGTAAGGCAGCCGGAAACTTTCCTTCCAAGCCGGCAATTATATTCAGAGGGATAGAAATAAGTTTTAGCCAGCTTGAAGCGAATGTGCTCAAGTTTTCCAGCGGCCTTGCGGCAGCCGGGATCAAGAAAGGGGACCGGGTCGCCCTCTATATGCCTAACTGGCCGGAGTATATTTACAGCTACCTGGCGGTATGGTCATTGGGGGCGTGCGCCGTCCCGCTTGACTTTATGCTTACAGAAGACGAGATCGCCTCCTGTGTGGCACATTCCGGGGCAAAGATGCTTATTGCCAAGCCCAAGGCTAACCTTGATCTGCCCGCGGTAAAAAATAGGTGCCCTGCGCTTCAGAGTATCGTAGCTTGCAAGGACCGGATTGACGGCGAGATTTCATTTGAGGAGTTACTGGATAAGGGCGCAGAGCTTAGGCCCGAGGTAAAGATAAGCGATTCCGATTACGCCATTATTTTTTACACTTCCGGGACCACCGGAAAACCCAAAGGAGTGCTTATTAATTACAAACAGCTCTCCGCTCCCCCGAAATCCATGGATTTCTTTGTGGGAGGGATCAAGCCTGACGACGTAACCCAGTGCGCTCTTCCATTTTCCCATTTGGGCGGCCTGATTTATATCCAGAACTGCATTACGCATGGACTGACCGTAGTGCTGCTTGAGCGTTTTATTCCGCTTGAATTCTTGAAAAACATCCCCGAATACAAAATAACCTGTTTCTGGATAGTCCCCTCGATGTATTACGCGCTCCTGCAGCTTAAGGAATTCGAGACCTTCGACCTTTCCACCCTGTGCTGGATAGTTACTTTCGGAGCGTCTAATTCTCCGGATGCCCTGCGCCGCTTCCACCAATTCTGCCCCAGGGCGAGCCTCTTAAACGGCTGGGGTCTGACCGAAACCAATGCTCCGACTACCGTGATTCCCATGGGGTCAAATAACCTGGAGAGTGTTGGCCGGCCTGCCCCGTGGATTGACGTCAAGGTTTTTGACGATAACGGAAAAGAGTTGGGGCCGGGAAGAGTAGGAGAGGTGGCGGTTAAAAGCTGGGTAGTTACCGATGGATATTTCAGAGACCCCGAGCTGACCGCTTCGGTCTTACGTAACGGCTGGTTCTTTACCGGAGACCTGGGCAGGCTTGATGCCGAGGGGTTCTTGTATATAGTAGGCAGAAAGAAAGAGATGATTAAGGTAGGAGGAGAGATCGTCTTTGAACCGGAGGTTGAGAGCGTGATCCATAAGCATCCGGCTGTCGCCGAGGCGGCAGTGGTGGGCGTGGCGGACAAATTAAGAGGCGAGGTCCCCAAAGCCTTTGTGGTATTGAAAGATAATGCTGCTTTGAGTGAAGAGGACCTACGATACTTCCTGCGCGGACACCTGGCGCATTTTAAAATCCCGCATTATTTCGAGTTCTCGGCGTCTCTGCCGAAAAATCGCACCGGCAAGGTCGATAAAGAACAACTTAGAGGGACACCCTAGATGCTAATAGGTAGAGTGTCCCTAATAATATGGAGAGTGTAACAGGATTATCGCTTGGTGAATTAGAACAAGCATTAGCCGGCTGGGGAGAAGAGGCTTTTCGGGCTAAGCAGGTATTTTTCTGGATCTATAAGAAGGGCGCCGGCGGATTTACCGAGATGAGCGACCTTCCGGCCGGCTTGCGCCACCGCCTTAAAAACGAATTCCTGTTTTTTGATATCAGCATAGCTAGATCGGTAAAATCAAAAGACGCTACGGAGAAGCTGCTTTTTTCCTTGCGTGACGGGAACCTGATAGAATCAGTGAATATTCCTGCCGAGGGGAGGGTAACCGGATGTATCTCTACCCAGGTAGGCTGTAGATACTGTTGTAGGTTCTGCGCCAGCGGCCTGGCCGGATTCAAGCGTAACCTTACTTGCGCAGAAATAATCCAGCAGGCCATTTTCCTGAATAACCGTAAGAAGCTCACCCACATCGTATTTATGGGCACCGGCGAGCCGCTGGATAATTACGGCTCCGTACTTAAAGCTATACGCATCATTAACTCGAAGGACTCTTTTAACATCGGGGCTCGGCGTATCACCATCTCGACCAGCGGGGTGATTCCCGGGATAAGAAGGTTGATTAACGAAGATTTGCAGTTTGAGCTCTCGGTATCGCTGCATAGCGCGGATGATGCCGTGCGTTCGCAGCTCATGCCGGTAAATAAAATCTGGCCCTTGAAAGCATTAATGAGCGCCTGCGCGGAATATATAAAAAAGACCGGCCGTCAGATAACCTTCGAATACGTGCTGATCAAGGGTTTGAATTCGGATATCCATAACTGTCAAAAGCTGGTGGCTTTAGTTAAAGATTTAGGCCCGGTTAAAATCAATTTGATCCCGGCTAATACAGTTAAAGAATGCCACTTAGAACCGCCGGGACCGGCGGAGATCCAGTTGTTCCGTAATCACCTGTCTAAGCATAAAATTCCCGCGACATTAAGGAGATCGCGGGGAGGGGATATAGAGGCAGCCTGCGGTCAATTGAGGTTAAGCTATGGGAGAAAATAGGTTACCAGTTTTCGTATTCTTGAGCCTGTGTATCCTTGGGTTTGCCGGATGCACAAAAAAAGAGATTAAGAACATCGATTCCTCTGGGAAAAGCATTATCTGCTTCGGGGACAGCATTACTTTTGGATACGGGGCTAGTCCGGGAGAGGATTATCCGGCGGAGTTAGCCAGACTTTTGAATCGGCCAGTAATTAACTCCGGAGTGAGCGGCGATACCTCTTGCGAGGGCTTGTTAAGGTTCGAGAAGGAAGTCTTGGAACGCGAGCCTTTATTAGTACTGATAGAGTTCGGAGGAAACGACTTCATCAAAAAAATCCCCAAAGAGACTACAGTTGACAATACTCGCCGAATGATCAGGATGATCCAGGCTAAAGGAGGGATGGCGGCTATTGTGGATATCAGCGCAGGGATGTTTTTAAGGGACTACCGGGCGCTCTATTCAAGGTTAGCCAAGGAAGAAGGGTGTATTTTTGTGCCGGCGGTCCTGACCCGGTTGATCACTAACCCCAGCATGAAGAGCGATTTTCTTCACCCTAATGCCGCAGGCTACCGCATAGTCGCCCAGCGTGTTGAAAAAGTGATCCGGCCGTATCTTAAGCGCAATACGGTCTCCGGACCCTCCCAGTGATTCTTTTTTTAAATGCCGGGAGAGGGAGTTGAACCCTCATGAGGTTGCCCTCAACAGCTTTTGAGGCTGCCGCGTATGCCATTTCGCCACCCCGGCGTATTGGTCGGCAATTTTAAGTTGACGCAGGTTATTTTATAGTCTAAAATAGCAAAGGTCAATAGTTAAGTTCTGGGGCTGTAGCTCAGCTGGGAGAGCACTTGCATGGCATGCAAGGGGTCAGGAGTTCAATCCTCCTCAGCTCCACCATTCTCCTTCGAAGGAATAAGAGGGGCGGCTTAAGCCGCCCCTTTTGTTTGCTTGACGCATCTTTCCAAGTGGAGTATAATTTAAATCATCATGTTACTGGGCGTACATGTTTCGGCGGAGGGGAAAGTTTATGAGGCTACGGAGCGGGCACATAAGCTTGGTTGCAACACCATGCAGATTTTTTCCCGTAACCCGCAGCAGTGGCGTAAGGACTTTTTAGCCCCTGCCGAGGCGCAGGAGTTTGTCCAAAGGCGTAGGGATTTCCGGATCGCCCCGCTCTTTATACACATTTCCTATCTCATAAATCTAGCCTCTCCGAATAAGCGGCTTTATGAGGGTTCTATCGAGGCTTATATAGAGGATATCCTGGAAGCGCAGATGCTGGAGGCAGATTATATCGTTACGCATATGGGAAGCCATAAGGAGACCTCTGAAGGGGCGGGTATTGAGAGGCTCACCGAGGCCCTTAACCGTATCCTGGATAAGACCGGGAATACCAAGGTAGGCATACTCTTGGAAAATACCGCCGGGTCCGGTTCCTGGCTAGGATATAAGTTTGAGCATCAGAAAAAAATCATCAGCGGCATTAAGAATAAAGAACGAGTAGCTCTTTGCCTGGATTCGGCGCACGCCTATGCCGCCGGGTACGACGTATCCAAAAAAACCGGGCTGGAGAAGATGCTCGATGAGATCGAGAGCATGGTCGGGTTAAAATTAATCAAGCTGGTACATTTAAACGATACCCTGGCCAAGCTCGGCTCGCATCGTGACGTGCATTTTCATATCGGTAAAGGGAATATCGGTTTAAGCGGGATGAAGCTGATCGTCAACCATCCGCGCTTAAGGGATTGCGCATTTATTCTGGAGACGCCTAAAGACACCCCTACGGCGGACAGGAAGAACTTGGAGGCAGTAAGAAAATTAAGAAAGGATTAAGAGGAGTTTTCCATGGCCCATAAAATACTTCTGGTAGATGACGATAAAGAGATAATCGAGACCCTCGGTCCGCGCCTGCAGCGCGAAGGCTACGATGTGGTGACTGCTTACGACGGAGAGGAGGCCCTGCTGAAATTAAAGGGAGAGAATCCCGATATAATCCTTCTCGACCTGATTATGCCTAAGATGAACGGGTTTGAGGTTTTGAAAGAGATCCGCGCAAGGTATAACGATAAATGGAGGCCGGTAATCATCA
>Ga0233425_10004761_pt1 | contig 22308 bp, 17 predicted proteins | sample Watercolumn_Towu_2_FD_181712 | JGI IMG/M metagenome (GOLD analysis project Ga0233425, IMG submission 181712) | Freshwater microbial communities from Lake Towuti, South Sulawesi, Indonesia - Watercolumn_Towuti2014_140_MG | ecosystem: Environmental > Aquatic > Freshwater > Lake | place...
TTCGTGGCCGGTCATTCGTCTGGCGCCCAGCTCGCCAATCTGTTGTGTACCGACCCACGCCGCCTGGCCGACGTGGGGCTTGGTTTGGCGAACATCAAGGGCGCGATCATCTTCGACAGCGCCGCCTACGACATGCCGGCGGGCCGAGTCACATCCGGTTCCATTTACGAGAAAGCGTTTGGCACCGACCCGGAGGTTCTGAAGGACGCATCGCCCGTGTCGCACATCGCGCCGGGGCGCAACATCCCGCCACACCTGCTGGTCGGCGCGAAGCCGCCCCAGATGCCGATGGAAACGAAAGTCAAGAACCTTGAAAACGTGGCGGCGAAATACCGTGCTGCCGGAGTGCGCTGCGAAGTGGCTTGCGCGTTCTTTCGCCAGCACAACACGCTGATCACCGAGTTCGGGCCGGCGGATGAACCGGTCACCGTCGAGGTGACGAAGTTCATCCAATCCATCCTGAACAACGAGCCAGTGAATCCGCCGCTGGGTGGTCCGGCCAAGCTGTTGCAGCTACCCGGCAAGTCGCAAGAAGATGTGCAGCGCGAAAACGACATCAAATCGGCCAGGACATTGCTCAAGGCTCTGGACAAGGATGGCGACGGCAAAGTGTCGCGCGCCGAGGCCGAGGCTCGCGGCGGCGGGCACTGGTTGCGTTGGTTCCCGCTGCTCGACAAGAACAAGGACGGCTTCATCACGGTCGAAGAACAAACCGTCAACGCACAACCCTGAAGGAGAAACCATGAAAACCATCATCATACTCATCAACCTCTCAACCATCATTGCCTGCTTGACTTTCACCGTGCAGGGGGACCGTGCTTCTAGTACTCCGTCAACCTTCATTGAAAGGGTGTTGTAGGCCGTGTCACCTGACGCGGCGTTGGGGATTCGCCACGTGGGGTCACGTGGGCTACAACGGCACCCTTGGAATCAAGTTTGACAGAACACTAGCCGGTCGCGAACGAGTCCCAGTGCTTCCCCGTTTCACTTCATTCCCGTTTCACTTCGCCCTTCCCACCGCGAAGCCGACCGTGGTAGATTCCTACCCATGCAGACCATTGACCATTCTCGTTGGCGTCATGGCCGCTGTGTTCTTGTCCACAGTCGCCGAGAACGACACCGCAAACAGCGGCTGACGTGGACAAAATGAACACCGAATTGAGGTCATGAGCAGCGAATTCCAATTCAACGTCTTCCTCAGCCACAGCGCGAAGGACAAGGCGGTGGTGCGCGTTCCCTCCCTCTCCGCGTCGGTCGGGGAGAGGGCCAGAGTGAGGTGTCGAAAATATTATTTTGACGGCGGCCAGGTGGAAATTGCCGCCGAACTCGTCCACGAACTCGACGCCGACGGCAAACAACTCCGCGTCGTCAAGCTCACCGACTACACCGCCGAGAAAGTGCGGACACTCTGCGCCAGCCCGGACGAACTGCGCGCCCGCTGGGCCGATGCCCGCCAGCGCAGCTTCTCCCTCTCCGCCTCGACCGGGGAGAGGGTAGGGGTGAGGTGTCGAAGTCTGCAACTGGTCGAGCGCGGCATTGATTTCCAGCAAGTCGCCGCGCAAGCGGGCCAGCCGAACGCCGACCCGTTCGACCTGCTGTGTCATCTGGCCTTCCACGCACCCGTGCTCACCCGCCGCCAGCGCGCCGACCGCGTGAAGAAACAGCAGGCGGCCAAGTTCAATTACCTGCGCCCGGAAGCCCGCGAAATTCTGGACCTCCTGCTGGAAAAATACGCCAGCGACGGCGAACTCCAATTCACGCTGCCCGACGTGCTGAAAGTCCTGCCCATTTCCCAACGCGGCAACGTGAACGAAATCATCGGCAAATTCGGCGGCGCAGACCAACTCCGCACCGCTGTCAACCAACTTCAGTCATTGCTGTATGCGCCGTGACCATGAAAAATACCGACCAAACGCCATCTCGCTGCTATGCTTCTGTCTGTAGAAACTGATGAAACGGAGAAACGTTTATGTATATCGACCACATTGAAATCGAAAACTTTCGCACTTTCCGGAAAAGCCGGATCACATTCTGCCATGCTGACCAAGATTTTGCTGCCGCAAAGATGCCGAGGCCGCAGCATCCCAATCTGAATCTCCTGCTGGCCAACAATGGTTATGGCAAGACGTCGCTTCTCAGGGCTGTTGCCTTGGCGGCCCTCGGCCCGGCAGTTGGACGTTCTGGAATTTATCCCTACCGACTTATTCGCCGCGAGGCAGGTCAGGAAAAACTGAAACGGGCTGTCTTGAGGGCCAGTTTCAAAACCCACGAGCAAGATCATGCTCCTTTTGAACAAATCGAATCTCGTGTCGAAGTCATTCCCGAGGGTGATTTGGAACTGCTCGAGTGGACGCACAATGACCCGAAGCCGTGGCATCCAGTATTCAGTTCAGATTCGGATGCGTTATTCATGGTTGGCTATGGAGCTACGCGCCGCGTTTCAAAATCAACTCGCGTGGAACAAAGTGGAAAATCATCGCCACGCGCTGCACGCGTGATGGGATTGTTTGAGGAAGACTATTCTCTGCGCCCTCTTAACACATGGCTACCGCGATACGAAGAAAGCAAACAATTGAAAGGGCGCTACGTGCAAGTTGCGCGCCTGCTCAATCGGCTGGTGGGCAAGGGCGGATGGGAGTTTACCGGCAAACAAGACAAGGAAGACGAATACCTGTTTGGCAAGAAGGGGGCTGAAGTTCCATTTCCCGCCTTGTCGGACGGGTATCGGGCATTCCTTGGCTGGTTGGGCGACCTCCTTTTTCACGTCTGTGAAACCTGTCCGTCCGGCAAGATGCTCAGGGAAAACAAGGGCATCGTCATGGTGGATGAAATTGATCTTCATCTCCATCCCAAATGGCAGATGACCGTCCTGCAAACTCTCGCGAAGGAACTGCCCAACATTCAATTTATTGTCACGTCGCACAGCCCTCTGATTGTAGGCACGCTGGAGTGGATGAACATCATCGCCATGAAGCCCGGCCCGAGGCAATCAAGCGTTGCCAAGCGGATTGAATGGGCGGTGCATGGACTGGATGCCGATCAGGTATTGCTGACGGATTTCTTCGGGATGGATTCGACCCGCGCTCCCGGGAAAAAGCGCGCCTTGAAAGAGTTGAGCTTGAAGGCGCGAGAAGGCGACACCGAGGCTGCGAAGGCTTTGCTGGAGCAGATGAGCCAAGGCATTGAGACATCCAAGTTGGAGGTTGCCAAATGATTGGGTATCGAATTTCACGAGCGCAGTTGGAGGCGCTCATAGACGCGGAAGCGCCGGGTCGCGGGGCTAATCCCAGTTGGTTGCAACGAGCTGCTACGCGAACGGCCGGGTTTCGCAACAAGGGTTTCTATGAGGAAGACAGTTCAATCTGGAGCGAAGTGAAAGTGGTGTATATGCGTCTCCAAGGAGGCTGCAAATGCGCTTACTGTGAGAGGAAGCTGGAGGCGACGGACTTGGGCAAGGTCGAGCAGGACGTTGAACACTTTCGCCCGAAAGGAAGCGTCAAGGCGTGGAAAGCTCCCAAGGCTCTCACGAATCAAGGCATTGTATTTACGGCTGCACCGCCGCCGGGCAAAGGCTATTACCTTTTGCCGTATCATCCGTTCAATTACTCCGCAGCCTGCAAGCCGTGCAATTCCTCCCTGAAAAAGGACTTCTTTCCCATTGCCGGAGCATACGACCTGAACGGTGACGACCCTGTGAAGCTCAAGAAGGAGAAGCCATACCTGATTTGCCCGGTGGGTGATTTTGACGATCCACCAGAGGATTTGATCAAGTTTCACGGTGTTTCACCGCAGGCCGTTGCTGCGAATGGCCATGATCGCGCGCGGGCGCTGGTGACAATCCAGTTCTTTCGGCTGGATGACGAAGCAAAGCGGAAGAATCTACTGCGCGAACGCGCAGTCATCATTATCGCCCTGCATCCCCAATTGGAGAAGCTTGCTGACGGAGCGACGGCAAATGTTAAGACCGAAGCGCAGAAGGTGGTGGATGGATTTACCGCGCCAACTGCTCCTCACACCAACTGTGCCCGAAGCTTCAACAAGCTGTTCAAAAGCGACCGGGCGGAGGCAAAAGCGGTCTTTGACCGGGCTTTGAGCTTGATTACGTCAATTTCGTGATGGGCCGCTCTGCTCAAAGACTGCTGCCCATTTCACCCACCACCGCTCAATCCCTCGGCGCATTGCTGAAATCCGCGCGCGACATCATGCGCAAGGACTAGGGGTTGAATGGCGACCCGGATCGGCTGCCATTGCTCACCTGGATCATGTTCTTGAAATTCCTCGATGACCTGGAACTTCAACGCGAGGACGAGGCCAAGCTGGCCGGGAAGAAATTCAAACCTGCCATCGAACCGCCGTATCGCTGGCGCGATTGGGCGGCCAAAGCCGACGGCATCACCGGCGACGAATTGCTCGCCTTCATCAACAACGAAGAGACGACGCGGCCCGACGGCAGGAAGTGCGTGGGCCTGTTCCGTTACCTGCGCACACTCACCAGTTCCATGGCGACGACCGCCGCGATGTCATCTCCACCGTGTTCAAGGGCGTGGATAATCGCATGAAGAGCGGTTACCTCCTGCGCGACGTCGTCAACAAGATTGCCGGCATCCATTTCACCCCCAGCGACGAATTGCACACGCTGGGCGCGCTCTGCGAATCCATGCTCCGCGAGATGCGCGATGCCGCGGGCGAAGTCCGCTGGATGGAAATGCGCGATTGGCTGAAGCGAGCGAGTGACAACGGTCGGAAGCCGGTGAGGCAAGTCGTCTTCGCGGGTGAACGGTTCGACGCGATGAGCGTGCGGCGGAGTAGCAGCCGGGCAGCGCGAAAGATGATAGCCCAACTCGCGCGCCGGCAACCTGGTTCATCTCGCGCGGCCAGGTCCACTACCGCGATTTTCTCCGTAACGAATCACCGCTGCATGACGTCATATAGGCATGAACCAGCATCAACTTCGTCGCGGATGGATATTGTGTGCGGTCGTCGTTCTCGGGGCGGCATCGCTCACAGCCCAGCAACCCGAACAACAATCCCGGTCCGCTGGCGGCCTCGCCGAGCGGTTCAAGCAACTTGACGGCAATGGCGACGGCAAAGTCAGCCGCGAGGAGGGCGGTTCGTTGCAGTTCTTTGACGCGGCCGACAAAAACAAAGACGGTTTTCTGACCATCGAGGAAGTGCAGGCGTATTTCGCTGGACGCCGGACGGCGCGACCTGCCGCACCGGAACAACCGTCAGCCCCGATGGGGACCGGCGAGCTCACCGCAGTGGACGCGGTGTTCGAGCTTTGCGTCCGCGATGTCGAGGCGTGCGCGAAGTTCTACCGCGACGGCATCGGGATGCGCGAAGTCGAACCGGCAAACGCAAGCAAGGGCGCGTTGTTGGAATGGGCGGGCAGTTACCTGCGCTTGCGCAAGGTGCCGGGCGAAAAGCCTGCCACGGCCACGGGCAACCCAATGAAGCAGATGCTCTCGCAGAACGGCTTCCGCTGGTTCTCGCTCTGGTTCAACAACCCGGCGGCCATCAGCGAGCGACTGGAAAAAGCCGGTTATCCGGCGCCGATGAAGGGCGGCAACGTCAGCATGACCCGCGATCCCGACGGCAATGTCGTCGAGATCATGGGCGTGCCGCGCGGCGCGCCGGGCGAGACGTTCACCTGGGGCATGGCCGTCAGCGACGACGCAGCGGCGCGAAAGTTCTACGGCGCGGTGCTCGGTTTGGCGGAATTCGATCCGTGGAACCTGCCGCCGCCGTTCAGCATGAAGATGTTTCTGTTCGCCACCGGCGCAGGCCGCGTGAAGTTTTCCGCGCCGCAGGGTCAGCGTTCACGCGAGGCCGACGCCGGACCGGACGCGCCGGGATTGCGGAGCGTGACGTTGCGCGTCGCTGATCTGGCCGCCGCGCGCGAGGGGTTGACGAAACGCGGCGCGAAAATCGAGGGCGACAAACGGTTGTTGCTCGCTGACCCGGACGGCAACCGCATTTACATCGAGCAAGCGCCGCCCGATGCGATCAAGGCTGCCGCGTCGCGACCGAAAACCACGTCGTCGAGCGCGCCGCAGCGGCAACGACCTGCCGACAGGATTGCGGCGCAATACGGCGACATCAAGCCAAAGGAACACAAGGAGGAAATCGCCGAGCAACGTCCGGGTGAACCGCCGTTGAAGAAGATGCCCGACGGCGATGCGTCGCGTGACGCGGCGGGACGCGGCCAGTTGTTCGAGAGCATCTGCGTTGCCGGGCTGACCGACATTCAGGAAGGCATGAACGGCGTCGCCATTGTGGATTTGAACAAGGATGGCCGGCTCGACATCGTGGCCACGTATTCCGCGCCGCGTGGCACCGGCGGACGTTGGGGAGCCGGTGAGAAATTGCGCGTGTTCATCAACGACGGCAGCTTCAAGTTTCACACGCACGCGATCAAGCTGCTCGACTCGAAAGTTTCACTGGAAAGTTTTGGGCGCGGCCAAGTGCCGGTGTTGGCGGACTTCAACAACGACGGTTTTCTCGATTTGTTTGTCACCCGCCACGCGCAGATGCAGGGCGGCCAGTCGAATCCGAACGACCAGAAGCTCGGCAACGGCCTTTACCTCAGTGAGGGCGCTTGGGACACGTTCCGCGATGTGTCGGCGAAGATGGGCATCCAGAACGAGAAAGCCTACAACCGTCAGCCGTCATTCGGCGACGTGAACAAAGACGGCTGGCTCGACATCGCCGTGGGCTGCGACAATATCAAGAACGCGATGGGTGGGTTCCCGCACAGCCGGCTCTACATCTTCAAACCGAACGGGGCAAAATTCGGGGACGCTCATTTTGAGGACATCGGCGGCACTGCTCTCGCGCCGGACTTCGGCGGGTTCTACCACGACAGCGCGAAGGACAAGGCCGGTCCCGACATCAACCTGCGCGACCTCGACGGCGACGGCAACATTGATCTCCTCCAGAGCTATCACGTGGACGTGCTCGACTTGGCGTCGCCGTATTCGCCCATCGAATATCGGCAGGGCGTGTTCTGCTGGAAGAACCTGCTGGCGAAAACCGGCAAACTCCAGTTCGAGAAAATCACCGGCAACGGCCTTGCCTGCGAAGCCCACCTGAAACTCAGCGCCGACAAACAGAGCACGGAGCCGGTCGGCAAAGCGCCGGGCCTGCCTTACATCTCGCTCGCTGACGTTGACAACGATGGTCTGCCCGACGTGCTCGACATCGGCCCGGCGAGTCCCGGCTGGGCGCCGCGCACCGAATACGTCAGCGGCCGGTTCTGGCGGAACAAGGGCAACTTCCAGTTTCAGGAAGCGACCGATGCCGCTGGGTTATCGGCATTGAACTGGGTGTATCGCGACTGGTTCAAATTCTTCGATGCCCCACTTCCACCGGGGCGTCCGGGGGCGCGGATTGCGCCGGGCGATGGCCGTCCGTATTTTGCCGCGATCATGTTTGGCGACTTCGACAACGACGGCTGGGTGGACCTCGTCGTCCAAGACCACAGCGAGCGGCAAGGCGAACCGGCACGGGCGATCCTGTTCATGAATCGCGGCGACGGCACGTTTGAAGTGAAACCGACGACCTTCAGCGGCCTCGACTCGCACGGCATTTGCGGCGTGGCAGCCGATCTCAACAACGACGGCCTGCTCGATCTGCTCTTCGCCGCCGACCCCGACAACACCGGCGTCGTGTTCAGCATGGACCGCTACGAGAGCAAAGTGTATTGGAACACCGGCGCTCAAGGCGCGCGCAGCAATCACTGGCTGCGCCTGCGTTTCAGCGGCGTGAAGGACGCCGAGTTGATCGGCGCAAAAGTCGAATTGCTTGCCGCCGGCAAGAAACAATACCGCTGGATTCATCCCGATCACTTCTACAAGAGCGGCTGCGCGCTCGAAGCCCACTTCGGCCTCGGCAAAGCCACGAGCGCAGATCTGAAAGTCACGTTGCTCAACGGTAAGACCGCCACGTTTGCCGGCGTAAAGGCCGATCAGCTTCTTGATTTGAACCTCAACACGTCGCAATCAGCTCCCGTCGTCATCAAGGCCAAACAGTGAAACGGGTCTTTGTTATTGCCAAGACGTGCGCCACGCAACGAAACGACCTGCGAGGTGTTTCTTAAGAAAGGAACAAACATGAAACACATCCTCACACTCCTCGCCGCCCTGCTGCTCGCGCCGCTGGCCGCGCTGCACGCCGCTGACTCGCCGATTCAGAGGCCCAACGTCGTCTATCTGCTCGCCGACGATCTCGGCTGGAGCGACATCAGCGCGCATCCGGGCGGCACGATCCAGACGCCGCACATTGACCGGCTTTTCCAGCAGGGCGTGGAGCTGCGCAACTTCATGGGCTGGTGCGTGTGTTCGCCCACCCGCGCGATGCTGCTCACCGGCAGGCATCCGTTCCGCGTCGGCACTGGGCCGGAGACGGGCGGCGAACTCGCGAAGGAGGAGACGACCATCGCGGAGGGCTTCAAGGCGCATGGCTATCGCACAGGCGTCTTCGGCAAATGGCACAATGGCGAAGACCCCGCTACGCCGGAGTTCCGGGCGGCGATGAAGGAAGCGTTCAAGGACCGGCCGAACAAGACCGTGAAAGGCGGTCTCGGCGCGAATGAGCACGGCTTCGATGAGGCGTGGGTGTATTACGGCGGCGGTGCGGACTACTTCACGCGGAAAATCAGCGGCGGGCGAGGGCCGGTGAGCTGGTGGCACAATCGCGAGTATCGCCCGCAGGACGCGGGCTACACGGAGGACCTCATCACGGGGCATGTGCTCGATTTCATCCGCGAAAATAAAGCGCGTCCGTTCTTCTGCTACGTGCCGTTTCACCTCATTCACGCGCCGATGCAGGCGAAGGACTCGGACCTCGCGGGCGTGGACGCGAAGGTGACGGACCAGACCAAGCGCGTGTATGCCGCGATGGTTCATGCGTTGGACAAGAACGTCGCGAGCATCCTCGCCGAACTCGACAAGCTCGGTCTGCGCGAGAACACCATCGTCGTCTTCACCAGCGACAACGGCGCGACGCGCGACGGCAGCAATCTCCCGCTGCGCGGTGGCAAGCACTCGGTGTTCGAGGGCGGCACGCATTTGCCGACGGTCATCCATTGGCCGAAGGGCAAAGTCGTCAGCGGCAAGTGGGACGGCTTGTGCGGCGCGCTCGATATGTTCCCGACACTGATGGCGATGGCCGATTTGAAAATGCCGCAGACACGCCCGCTTGATGGCAAAAACATCTGGCCCGCGTTGCGCGAGAATGGCGCGAGTCCGGTCGAGAGCTACTACTGGGCGTGGCGCAATGAAGACGCCATTCGCACCGCCGACTGGCGCATGCACCGCTTCGCCGACCACGCCGAGCTTTACGACATGAAGAAGGACATCGGCGAAACGACCGACGTAGCCAAAGAGCATCCCGATGTCGTCGCGTCGCTGAAAACAAAGATGGACGCATGGGCGGACTCGATGGGCGCGGCGCTCACGCACCTGCCACCGCCCGCGAAGCTCGACACGAAAGCCGCGCCCGAAGGCGAAGTGCTCGAAATCACCGTGACCGTCGCGGGCAAGCCGAAGCCGAAGGATTCTCTCGTTGTGCCCTTCGCGCGGTGGGAGGGCCATGTCTTTGCGACCGACCACATCGAATACGACATCGCTGTCGCACCCGGCAGCCCACTCAAAGGCTTCTACTACTCGCCCTTCAAAGGCAACGACAGCAAGGGCGCGGAACTCCACTTCAAGCGCGGCGAAGGCATGGATCAGTTTGGCCGCGAGCAAATCTCCGGTCCCGAACCGAAAGGCGGAGCAGGCGTGTGGGAGCATCGCATCATCGGCCTGTGCAGTTACGGCCCCGGCATCGCCCCCGGCCATGCGCTCGTTTTCAAAGGCGCCAAGCCCGGCACTTACAAAATCTATCTCGACAACCTCCGCCTCCGCCACGCCGACGGCAGCACCACGCCGATTTGGCAAAGCGGCAAGGATACGAAGACCTCGCGCAAGATGGAGGACACCGAGCTGTTCAAGGACATCAAAGTGCGCGCTGTTGATGTTTCGGAATTCGGCAAGTGATCGCGTCGCTGAATGCTCTCATCCAAACAAAAACGCCTTGAAATCAACCACACCCCGTCTCGTCATCCTCTCGTTGCTGCTCGCGCCGCTGGCCGCGCTGCACGCCGCCGAACCGCGCGCCGCCGCGCCGGTGGTGCCAGGACAGCGTGTGCTTGTCACGGGGCATAGTTTTCATGCGCCTGTGGCGCCACTCATCGAACAGGTTGTGAAAGCGGCGCGGATCACAGGGCATGAGTTGGTGGGCAAGCAGGTGATTGGCGGATCGCGGGTCATGCAGCATTGGAATCTGCCGGATGAAAAGAACATCGCGAAGACCGCCCTGCGCGCCGGCGGCGTGGATGTGATGACGATGTCGCCGAACCGGTTCGTGCCGGACGAGGCCATCGAGCATTTCGTGACGCTGGGCCTGGAGAGAAATCCGAAGCTGCGGGTGATGGTTCAGGTCTCCTGGTATCCGTGTGATGGATCGAACCCGCCGCAGAAGGTCGCGAAGAACGAAGACCGCGATGCCAAAACCGTCGCCGATCTGCGTGCGGTGTATGATCCGTATCGCGACACGGTCCGCACCCAGCTCCGCGCGATTAACGCGCGTCATGCCCGGCCCGTGGTATTCCTCGTTCCCGTGGGCGAGGCGGTGCTGCGGCTTCGGGAGAAGGTGATCGCAGGGAAAGCGCCCGGCATCACGCGGCAGTCCGAGCTGTTCGGCGACCAGATCGGCCACGGCAAACCTCCCATCCTGCAACTCGCCGCCTACTGCCACTTCGCCTGCATCTACCATCGCAACCCGGTGGGACTTGCCTGCTTCGAGAAGCCCGGCAACGACGAATCCCACAAGCTCAATCATCTGCTGCAAACCATCGCTTGGGACGCTGTTCGCGACGAACCCCTCGCAGGTCTTCCGATGGCGGTGCCGTCTTTGAAGAAACCTTGAAACCCACCCTCACACTCCTCACCGCCCTGCTGCTCGCGCCGCTGGCCGCGCTGCATGCCGCGGAGGCACCGCTCACGACGGTGGAGGAACTGGTCGCAGCGGCACAGCGCGCGGAGCGTCGCGTCATCGAACTCGCTGCGGGCACATTTCGGTTGTCAGGGCCGCTCGATTTGAAGGCAGGCGTCACGCTCAAGGGCGCGGGCATGGGCAAGACCATCCTCACCCACGATGTCGCGTGGAAGGCTGCCACGGACACGCTGCCGGACCCGGAGACAAACGTGAGCAAGTTCGACCGCGGCGGCTACCTCCTGCGCCTCGAAAACAAGGCGGGCGGCATCACCATCTCCGGCATGACGCTCCGGGGTCCGCAAGTGCATGGCGCGATTTTTGGCTCCGGCAACGAACACGTTCATCTGCATGATCTGCGCATCGAGGATTTCATGTCCGCCGGCATCCGCAGCTACTCGTGGAAGAACGCGCGGATTCACGACTGCACCTTTGTGGATGCCGGACGGCGTTGGGCGAAGGGACAACCGGGAATCAAAGGCGGCATCACCGGCGGCGGCATTTTCGCCATTTGGATCAGCGACAGCGCGATTTGGAACAATCGCTTCCTGCGGACCAAGACCGCGCCGAACGAGCACTACTACGGCATCAAGGGCCGCCAGGGAAAGCGCCTGCGCATCCATCACAACACCATCGAGGTGAACTTCAGCATCGAGTTCCCCTTTGAAAACGACGAAGACATCGAGATCGCCCACAACGTCCTCCACGGCACCGTCTCCATCCCGAAACACGGCGGCGGTGCGGTGCCTGCCAGCGGACGCACCTTTCACCTTCATCACAACGTTTTCACCAGCAGCTACGCCATCGAGTTCCCCCGCAACGGCGTGGAGATCGCCCACAACCTCTTTGATTGCGATCCCGCGAAGGACGTCGGCAACCTCATCAGCGGCTTCGGCAAAGAGCCGGCTCCCGGTCCGGCCAGCTTTCATCACAATCTCGTCCGCAATCCCGGTCGCGGCGTGATCTGGCTCAACGCGCCGTTTGCCAACTTCGACATCCACCACAACCACATCATCGCGCGCACCACTGCCACACCGCGCACCGACGGCCTCTTCGGCTTCAACGAACGATGCGATTTCAAAACCCTCCGCATCACCGACAACCTCATTGAGTGCGAAGGCCAGCCGCGCCCTTTGCTACGCAACGACGCCAGCGCCGCCGCAACCATCGAAAACAACCGGCTCACCAACGTCTCCGACATGTCCCGATACGACAATCCGTCCAGCGGCCAGCCGGCGGAACTCGATCAGCCGTTGAAGTTCCGCTGCGGCGTAAACGACGAAACTACAGTGGACGGCTGGCGTTCCATCCCCACCATGTCCCAGCCTATGAGTTTGTCCAGAACTCAAAACCAACACCGAAAGGAACCAACGCCATGAACACACACAACGAACAACTCACGCGTCGTGAGTTTCTGGCGGCGGCAGCGGCTTTCGCTGGCCTGCCGCTCATCGCCAACGCCGGCGAGGCAGTGGCTCCACGTCGCTCGCGAATCTCCTACTGCTGTAACGGCGAGATCCACGTCAACGTGCCCGGCCAGCCGGAAGGGAAGCCGCTGACGACGGGACACTGGGACTTCAAGCCGTCGTGGTCCAAGTCCGGCGACATGCTCGTCTGTTTCCGCAGGCTCAAGGACTCCTGGAACCCGACGAACTGGATCACCGCCATTTTTATCATCAACGTGGACGGCACGGGGTTTCATCAGCTTTCGGGTGGCACCTTCACCGACTTCAATCCCACGTGGACGCGGGACGGGAAGAACACGCCCGTGTGGAACCGAAAAAGCTCGGGGATCGGCGGTTTCTGCATCATGGCGAACAAGCTGGGAGGCAAACCGGGCGAGGAAGTGGCACTCACCGACAAGCGTTACCATTCCTGGGTCCACTCGGCCCTCAACGATGGCAGGCTGTTTGTCGGGGCGGAGCCCCCGAAGCTCGGCTCCGGCTTCTTCCTGATGACGCCGAACCCGGGCGGCGATCCGAAGTTCGAGGGGATCGAGTGCGAGTTGGCGAAGAAGGGCCTGATGGCCCACGTGAGCGTGTCTCCGAGCGAGAAGAAGATCTGCTTCGAATACAAGACTGGACTCATGCGCATAGGTCTGACAGGCCGCAAGCTGTACATCGCCGATTTCGATGTCCGCAATCGCACCATCACGAACCCCAAAGCCATTGCCAACGAGGCAGGCAAGCCATTCTGGTTTGCCTATCCACGCTGGATCGATGGCGAATCCGCCATAGTTTACCAATCCGGCGAGGAGAGGGATAAGAATCAACTCTACGTTTACCGACTGGAGGATGGTTCGACCAATCGCGTATCCACCAACCCGAAAGCTGACTACCGGTATCCACACGGCGAAGCGGCTCCCTGCTGAAGAAAGGCGATGTCCAATGAAACCACAAACCACTCTCGGTAGACGTGAATTCCTGAAGAGCGCGAGCCAAACCGCCGCCGCGGTTGCCATCGGCTGGGGCCTCGTGCCCGCCGCCGCACCGGCTGGACCCCCAACATCTTCTGCGGGCGAGCTTCCCGTGCGGACGCTCGGCAAGACCGGACTGAAGCTCCCTATCCTCGGCTACGGCGGCGCGGCCTTGGTTCAGAACTTGGGCACTCTGCTGTCATTCAAACTGCTGTCATTCAAAGATCGCGTGACCCTGTTCCGTTATGCCTTCGACCGTGGCGTGCGTTACTTCGACACGGCCGGCAACTACAGGGAAAACCATGCGATCCTCGGCGAGGCCCTCAAGGATCGGCGTCGCGAGGTGTGTCTGGTGACCAAGATCGAGACCACCAAGCCCGAAGAAGTGCGCAAGGCGGTCGAGAAATCGCTCAAGGAATTGCAGACCAATTATCTGGACATCCTTCTCATTCACGGCACGCCGGGACTGGAGCAGATGAGCGTCGAGCAGGCGATGAAGATCCACGCCGAGCTGGTCAAACTGCGCGACGAGAAGATCACGCGGTTCATCGGGTTTTCCGCACACGGCTACTTCGAAAAGGCGCTGGCCCTGATCAACTCCGGCGGGTTCGACATGTGCATGTTGTCCTACGGCTACATCCCGGTGGGCCTTCAGGTGTGGAGTGCCCGGCTGACCAGACTGCGCGACACCTGCCTGGCCAAGGCTCACGAACTTAACATGGGGATTGTTGCAATGAAGGTGATGGGTGCCGGCTTTCTCGGCGCCCAAGCGGGCAAACTTGTGCCGGATTTCAACAAGCAAAAGCTCAAGCAACTGCCGGCTGCCGCGATTCGCCACGTGCTTCAGGATCAGCGCGTCCACATCCTAGCTATCGGCATGCGCCTAAAGGAAGAAGTCGATGCCAACCTCAAGATTATTTCCAGCGGTGGCGCCTGCACCCCGGCTGACTGCGCCCTGCTGGCGGAGGCGTCCGCCAGGCTCCATGAAACCGACTTCTTCAAGAAGAGGCGGATTGAGTGACTGAAGGAGAATACCATGACAATGATTCTGGTTCCTTTGCTGGCGGCGGCGCTGTCCGCTGTGGCCCAAGCACAAGATAACTGGCCGCAGTTTCGCGGGCCGGGGGCGCGCGGCGTGGCCGATGGCGCCACGTTTCCCGATCGCTGGTCGGCTACGGAAAACATTGGCTGGAAGACCGATCTGCCCGGACGCGGCTGGTCGTCGCCGGTCGTTTGGGGCAAACACGTTTTTCTCACCACCGTCGTCAACCACGGCGTGTCGGAACCGCCGCAGAAAGGACTCTACCTCGGCGGCAACCGGCCGCAACCGCCGCCCAGTGTTCACGAGTGGTGGGTTTATGGCCTCGACTTGGAATCGGGCAAAGTTCGCTGGAAGGAGAAGGTGCAGGAAGGGCCGCCGCCGTCGGCAATCCATATCAAGAACAGCTATGCTTCCGAAACGCCGGTGACCGACGGTGAGCGCGTCTATTTCTACTTCGGCAACATCGGCGTGTTCGCCTACGACCTCGACGGAAAACGCGTCTGGTCCAAGGCGATGGAACCGCATACGACACGTTATGGGTGGGGCACGGCGGCGTCGCCCGCGTTGCACGGCGAGAGGCTCTACATCGTCAACGACAACGAGGAACAGTCCTTCTTGTTGGCGCTCGACAAGCGCAGTGGCAAGGAACTCTGGCGTGTCGCGCGTGACGAGAAGAGCAACTGGTCCACGCCCTTCATCTGGCAAAACAACCTCCGCGCCGAGATTATCACGCCGGGCACCGGCAAGGTGCGCGCCTACGGTCTCGACGGCAAGGAACTCTGGTCGCTTCAAGGCATGTCCGGCATCACCATCGCCACACCGTTCGCCGGCGATGGACTGCTCTACATCAGCTCCGGCTTTGTGGGGAGCCGGCTGCGGCCCGTGTATGCCATTCGACCCGGCGCTGGCGGGGACATTTCGCTGGCGCGGCCACAAACGTCGAACCCGTTCATCGCCTGGTGCCAATGGCTCGCCGCTCCCTACAATCCCAGCACGCTGCTCTACCGCGACAAACTCTACGTGCTGCTCGACCGTGGGATGCTCTCCGCCTACGACGCGAAAACCGGGCGGACCTTTTTCGAGCGCGAGCGGATTCCGCAGGGGGGCGGCTTCACCGCGTCGCCGTGGGCCGCCAACGGGAACGTATTCTGCCTCAACGAGGACGGCGTGACGTTCGTTTTCCGCGCCGGCGAGAAGTTTGAACTGCTCCACTCCAATCGCCTTGCCGATGACGACATGGGCATGGCTAGTCCCGCCATCGTCGGCGACAAGCTTCTACTCCGGACCTCCGCCCGCCTCTATTGCATCGCAAAATCATCAAAGGCGAAGAACCCATGAAGAACACCATGATCAACCTCTCTGGCATTCTCGCCTGCCTGACTCTCTTCGCGCAGGAGTCACCCCGGCCCGCCGGCGGCGGCAAGGCCCACAATACCGCGTGTATTTACAAAGCGACGCTGAGGTAATAGTAGCCCTCACGCTCCGCGTGAGGTTCGCCCCCCAAAATCATCACGCGGAGCGTGATGACTACTTTCCCTGTAACAGAAACTCCGTGCCCGGCGTCTGAGAAGTATGCACCATTGTATCCAGCCTGTTCTGTTTGCGGCCATCGTCGGCGTGGCCGCTTCACTCACAGCCCAAAACACAGCACGTCCCACAGGCGACCTCGCCGACCGCTTCAAGCAACTCGACAAGAATGGCGACGGAAAGCTCACGCGCGACGAGGTGACCGATGCCGCTGCTTTCGCCGCTGCCGATGCGGACAAGGACGGCGCGGTGACGGTCGAGGAGTTCCGCCGCTACGTGGCCAGCCGGCAACGACCGCAACCCGCGCCTGCCGCCGCGAAGCCTGCTTCCCCCACGCCGCCTCCCGTCAATGGCCGGCCAGTGCTCAAACAACTCCCCGACTCCGACGCCGTCCGCGATGCCGCGGGCACGGGGCAGCTTTTCGAGTGCGTCCACGTCCCCGGTTTCACTGACGTGCGCAAGGGCATGAACGGTTTCGCCATCGCGGACCTGAACCACGACGGCCTGCCGGACATCGTGGCCACGCTCACGCCTCCCATTGCCGCGGCGGGAGTCGAACTCGCGGCCGGCAACGTCGAGCGCGTGCCGCTGCGTCAGGCCGTGGATCAACTCCTCGTGCTCATCAACGAAGGCGGCTTCCGGTTTCGCCCGCACACGCTGGAGATTCACGGCTCCGCGCTCACGACGGAGCGGTTCGGCCAGCGGTCCCAAATCCCCAACCTCGTGGACTTCAACGGCGACGGGCACCTCGACATCTTCATCACCCGCAGCGCCGCGATGGCTGCGGGAAAAATGCGTACCGGTGTCGTGGGCGGCGGCAACACCTTGCTGGTGAGCGACGGCGCGTGGGACAAGTTCCGCGACCTCTCGGACAAACTCGGCGCCGCCAACGCGACCGGCTACAACCGCCAGACCAGCATCGGCGACGTGAACCGCGACGGCTGGCTCGACATCGCCATCGGCTGCGACAACATCGGCAACGCCCAAGGCGGACTGCCCTACTCGCGGTTGTTCGTCTTCAAACCCAACGGGACGAAGTTCGAGGACGGCAAGTTCGAGGACATCGGCGGCACGGCTCTCGTGCCGGACTTTGGCGGCTTCTATCACGACTCCGCGCGCGACAAATCCGGCCCCGGCATCACGCTGCGCGACATGGATGGCGATGGCGACCTCGACCTGCTCCAGTCTTTTCACGTGGACGTGCGCGAGCCGCTGCTGCCCTTCTCGCCGGGCGAGTATCGGCAGGGCTTGTTCTGCTGGAAAAACCAGCGCGCCGAAACCGGCGCGTTGAAGTTCCAGAAGGTGACCGGTAACGGCTTCGCCGCCGAGGCGCGCCTGCGCTACAACCGCGAGAAGCAGCTCTACGAGCCTGCCTCCGCTGCGAAAGCGCCCGGCCTGCCCTACATCGCCGTGGCGGACGTGGACAACGACGGCCTGCCGGACATCTTCGCCACCGGACCGAGCGATGTGAGTTGGTCGCCGCGCGTCGAGTATGTGGGCGGCCGGTTCTGGAAGAACCTCGGCGGATTCCGGTTTGAGGAGCGGACGGAAGCGGCGGGCCTTGCGGCCATCAACAACACCTACCGACAGTGGTATGCGTTCTTCGACTGTCCGCTCTCCAGCTTTCACCTCAACTGGAAGCCGCGCGTCCCGAAGCTCTCCAGCCAGCCCGGCCTCGCGCCCGCCAATCCCATTGATAACCGTCCCTACTACGCCGACGCGATTTTCGGCGACTTCAACAATGATGGCTGGCAGGACCTCATCGTGCTCGACCGCCGCGAATCTCCCCGCCTTGTCGCCCGCAGCATTCTCTTCTTGAACAAAGGCGACGGCACGTTCGAGCCGAAGCCGACGACGTTCAGCGGTCTCGATGCCAGCGGCATCGCCGGTGAAGCCGCCGACCTTAACAACGACGGCCTGCTCGATCTCGCCATCGCCGCCGACCCCGACAACACCGGTGGCGCCACCGACATCGCGCGCTACGAGAGCAAAGTCTATTGGAATACCGGCGCTTACGGCGCAAAAGAGAACCACTGGCTGCGCCTGCGTTTCAGCGGCGTGAAGGATGCCGATCTAATCGGGGCGCGCGTTGAACTGACCGCCGCCGGCAAGAAGCAATACCGCTGGATTCACAGCAACCACAGCTACAAGAGCGGCGGCGCGCTCGACGCCCACTTCGGTCTCGGCAAACAAACCAAGGCTGACTTGAAGGTCACGCTTCCCAGCGGCAAGACCACGACGTTTGCCGGCGTGAAAGCCGATCAGTTTCTCGATTTGAACCTCAACACATCACAATCAACCCAAGTCGGAAAGGAACCAGCACCATGAACACACACAACGAACAACTCACGCGCCGTGAGTTTCTGAAAACGGCGGCGGCGTTAGCCGCTCTGCCGCTCATCGTCCGTGCCGGCGAGGCAGCGCCTTCGCGCCGGTCGCGGATCTCGTATTACTGCAACGGGGAGATTCACGTCAACGTGCCCGGCGAGCCGGAGGGAAAGCCGGTCACAAGCGGTCACTGGGACTTCAAGCCGTCGTGGTCGAAGACCGGTAACATGTTCGTCTGTTTCCGCCGGCTGAAAAATGACCCCAACGTCAGCAAATGGATCACGGCCGCCTTCATCGTCAACGTGGACGGCACCGGGTTTCACTTCTTGAGCGACGGCACGCACACCGACTTCAACCCCACGTGGACACGGGACGGCAAGAACACGCCCTTGTGGAACCGCAAGGACCCGGCGACCGGCCGCTACTGCATCATGGCCAGCAAGGTCGGCGGCAAACCCGGCGAAGAGATTGCGCTGACGGACAAACGCTACGGCTCCTGGGTCCACTCGGCGGTCAGTGATGGCCGGCTGTTTGTCGCGTCCGCGCCCCCGAAACTCGGTCACGGTTACTACCTGATGACGCCGAATCCGGGCGGGGAACCGAAGTTCGAACGGATCGAGTTCGAGCTGGCGAAGAAGGGATTGCTGGATCGCGTCAGCGTGTCGCCCAGCGAGAAGAAGATCTGCTTCGAGTACCAGACGGGATTCAAGAGCAAGGGCATGACAGGACGCACGCTCTACATCGCCGATTTCGACGTGCAGAAGCGCGCGATCACGAACCCGAAGCCGTTCGCCAACGAGGCGGGCAAGCCGTTTTGGTTTGCCTATCCGCGCTGGATTGATGGCGAGTCGGCGGTGGTCTATCACTCCGGCGAAACCGGCAAGAACCAACTTTATGTGTACCGATTGGACGATGGCTCGACCAAGCGCGTGTCCACGAACGCCACCGCCGATTACCGGTATCCACACGGAGAAGCCGCGCCATGCTGAAACGACGCGAGTTCCTGAAGAAGACAGCGCTTGCGCTGGCTGCGTTGAGCGTCTGCGAGAACATCACGGCGGCGGAATCTTCCGTCGCAATCCCCATTCGCACCCTCGGCAAGACCGGATTGAAAGTGCCCATCCTCGGCTATGGCGGCGCCGCCCTGCCCAAAGCCTGGCGCAGTCCACTGTCATACGAAGAGCGCGTGGCACTGATCCGCTACGCCTACGACCGGGGCATCCGCTACTTCGACACGGCCGGCAACTATTTGGAGAGTCAGGCTATTATCGGCGAGGCGCTCAAAGACCGGCGTCGCGACGTGTGCCTCGTGACGAAGGTCGAAACCACCAAACCAGAGCAGGTGCGCAAGGCGGTGGAGAAATCCCTGAAGGAACTCCAGACCGATTATCTGGACATCCTGTTGATTCACGGCACACCGGGACTGGAACAGATGAGCGTCGAGCAGGCGATGAAGATTCACGGCGAGTTGGTCAAACTGCGCAACGAGAAGATCACGCGGTTCATCGGGTTCTCCGCGCACGGTTACTTCGACAAGGCGATGGCCTTGATCAACTCCGGCGGCTTCGAGATGTGCATGTTGTCCTACGGCTACATGCCACGAGGCAGCAGTCAGGTTTGGAGCGCCCGGATGACCAAACTGCGCGATGATTGTCTGGCCAAGGCGCACGAGAAGGGCATGGGCATCGTGGCAATGAAAGTCATCGGCGGCGGCTGGCTGGGCCGGTGGTCGGGATACCTTGTGCCGGGATTCGACAAGCAACGGCTCGCGCAACTGCCCGGTGCGGCCATTCGCCACGTGCTGCAGGACAAACGCGTTGATCTGTTGGACATCGGCACGAGTCTGAAGGAGCACGTTGACACCAACATCAAGATTATCTCCAGCGGTGGCGCCTGCACACCGGCTGACCGCGCCTTGCTCTCGGAGTTCTCCGCCAAGCTCTATGAAACCGACACGATCAAGAAAATGCGGATTGAGTAAACAAGAACAAATTAGAATGGAGACCAAACCATGAAGAAGAACCTCATCATCCTCACATCGTTCTGCCTGCTCGCTTCGTCGTTCGCCGCCGAGCGCAAACCCAACCCGCCTCAGCGGGTAAACGTTATTATCTTCCTCGCCGATGACCTTGGCTATGCCGGCCTCGGCGTCACCGGCTGCAAGGACATCCCGACGCCGCACATTGACTCCATCGCCAAAAACGGCGTGCGGTTCACCGACGGCTACGCGACGCACTGCGTCTGTTCACCGTCGCGCGCGGGATTGATGAGCGGGCGTTACCAGCATCGTTACGGCTTCGAACACAACTCCGGGCCGGAACGGTATGCGGCGGAGAACTTCGGCCTGCCTCGCACCGAGCCGACACTTGCCGAGCGGCTCAAGGCCGCCGGTTACGCCACCGGCATGGTCGGCAAATGGCACATCGGCTTCAAGGAAGGACTGCGCCCGCACGAACGCGGTTTTGATTATCACTACGGTTTCCTCAGCGGCGCGCGGACCTACATGCCCGGCAAACCCGACAACGATCCGCTCATCCGCAATGGCCAGCCCGTCACCGACGAGAAAGAATATCTCACCGACGCGTTCGCGCGCGAGGCCGTCGCGTTCCTCGACCGCAGCAAGGACAAACCGTTCTTCCTCTACGTCGCGTTCAACGCCGTCCATTCGCCGCTGGAGGCAACCGAACCCTACCTGGCCCGGTTCCCCAAGCTCACCGGCACACGCCGCATCCACGCCGGGATGGTCGCGGCGATGGACGATGCCGTTGGCCGCGTGCTCAGCAAGGTGCGCGCGCTCGGCCAGGAGGAGAACACGTTGATCTTCTTCTACAGCGACAACGGCGGCCCGACGCCGCAGACCACGGCGAGCAACGAGCCGTTGCGCGGCTACAAAGGGCAGTTCTACGAAGGCGGCATCCGCGAACCGTTCGTCGCGCAGTGGAAAGGCAAGCTGCCGGCGGGCGCGGTCTATCGCGAGATGATCATGGGCTTCGATTGTCACGCCACGGCGCTCGCCGCCGCCGGCGTACCGTTCCCGACGGATAAACCGCTCGACGGCGTCAACCTCCTTCCGTTCCTGACCGGCAAACAGACCGGCCGACCACACGACCAACTCTTCTGGCGTGCCGGCGAAAAACACGCCGCGCGTGTCGGCGATTGGAAGCTCGTGCAGGAGCGTGACGGCGAGGCACAGCTTTTCAATCTCAAGGACGACATCGGCGAGAAGACCGACCTCGCCACGAAGGAACCGGCGAAGCTCAAGGAACTTCAAGCTACCTACGCCGCGTGGGACAAGCAGATGATGCCCGCGCAATGGCGTCGGCAGGACTCCCGGACCGAGGGCGCCAAGTCCGGCAAATCCAAAGCCGGTGGGATCGAGGAGCGTTTCAAGCAATACGACAAGAACGGCGACGGCAAACTCACCCCCGCCGAATTCCCGTTGTCGTCGTTCAAGCAGGTGGACAAGAACAACGATGGTGTCCTGACGCTCGACGAAGTGAAAGCCTACTACAGTGGTCGCCGCCAGAAAGCCAAACAAGAGGAATGACAATGAAAAAGTTTCTGATTCCATTCATCATCTGTGCAGTCGTTGCAGTCACTGCACAGGATGTTTCCGTCGAGCAACGCTTCAAGCAGTGGGACAAGAATGGCGACGGTAAGCTGACGCCGGACGAAGTGCCGGGGGCACAGCTTTTCAAGATGCTCGATAAAAACGGTGACGGCATCGTCTCCAAGGAAGAGGCGAGCGCGTTTCGCGGCGGACGACAGACCAAAGCCGCGCCTGTGACGAAGCTGCCGCCGGCGGAGAACTTCAAACCGCGCCCGCACGGCGACGGGGCGAAGGCCGCCGGGTTGAAGCCGGACGTGTTGGAGAAGATTGATGTCGAGATGCAGCGGCACGTCGCCGCGCCGGATGTCGCCGGGATCGTGGCGCTCATCAGCCGACACGGGAAGATCG
>Ga0233425_10004762_pt1 | contig 22301 bp, 14 predicted proteins | sample Watercolumn_Towu_2_FD_181712 | JGI IMG/M metagenome (GOLD analysis project Ga0233425, IMG submission 181712) | Freshwater microbial communities from Lake Towuti, South Sulawesi, Indonesia - Watercolumn_Towuti2014_140_MG | ecosystem: Environmental > Aquatic > Freshwater > Lake | place...
CTCCATCGTCAGCCAGTGGCGGTAAGCCTTGAGCCGCATCTCCAGCATGAACTCCGGCTCGTTCTTCTTCCGGGAGATGAGGCGGATGATGTCCTCACTCAGCCCTGGCGGGGCCGTGTCGGTCTCGACGTCCGTCGTGAATCCGTATTTGTAATCGGACTGGACGAACTGCTCGATTGTCTTCTCTGAATCGCTCATAAACGAATCCGCTGCTAAAAGGCGCTACAACTTATTTGGAACTACTCTTAATTGCACGCGGAATGTAGCAGAGAGTTGTCCCACGTCAACGGAGGCGGGAGGGATGTCCCTGTCGCGCTCTTGCCAGCGGCATATGGACGCAGTTCCTGCGGCATGGTTTCCGCCTTGTTTGGCCAGCGAGCGGCGGCATAATCTGCGGGCCATCAGTTTGAAACCATCATTCTTGCTTCTGGTTGCGCTGCTCTTTTCCATCCGCGGCTTTGTGTCGGCTGCGGTGGAAGACCGGGTCGCGGGCGATTTCATCCTGCCCGCTTACGTCAACCTCGACATGGCCACGTTGGTCCTGCAAGCGACGGAGCGGCTGACGAAGCCGTTGAATCTCCGCATGGAGTTCGCCGCATGGGTTGGTGGCCGAGTCCCGCGCGGGCCGATGCTTGTGACGTTGCGGTCGGGCCAACGCATCGAGTGCCGCGTGGACATTGCGGATTGGCCGGATGGCGACTACCGCGTTACGATTGCGGCAGACGAGCAAGCGTCGCTGGTGCGGTGGATTCGAAAGCAAACGCTCGCAGCCTCGCCGCCGCCGAACAAACCGATCCCTGTGGCAGGCTGCTCCACGTTGTTCGTGGATGACAGATATCTCGCAAGGCAAACGGGGCTGGTTGCGCGCCGGCAGTTGGCAGAACCTTTTGGCGTGGTGACAAACCTGCTGTCGCCGGACAGCCGCCAGATTCATCCAACTGGCGGAGTTGAATTGTTGAAGGACGGTTCGTTTCGCGTGGGCATCCGCGACGCCGATACCGACGGGGCGGTGAATTACTACACGGCGCGGAGCAGTGACGGACTGAAATGGAATGTCACCGCGAACAAACCAAACGTCGCGACGCCGTATGTGTCGCCGCCATCGCTCTACTGGCGGCCACCGGCGACGCCGATGAAGCCCGTCGCGAGAAGCAAGGAGGGGCAGTTCCGCTACTACGAAGCGAAGCGGGATGGCGCGGTCGCGCTCGATCAGGTGGAACTCATGTTCACGGGCGCAAGTTCGCAGAAGAAGAACCAGTGGGGCAACCTGACGATGCCGTTCCGCTGCACGTATCCGGTGTGGCAGAAACCCGACGGCGAGTCGCTGATCCTCACCCGCGAACCGCTCACCGCCGACAATCACCGGCAGCCGGACGCCAGCCCCGGCGATTGGCGCGACACGAACGACAACTGGATTCGCCCGCCGTGGCGCAGCGCGGATGGGCGGACGCTCTTCTACGGGCACTCGCGCCTCATCATGCGGCACGATCCGTTTCGCATTTCCTACGACCACCAGAAAGACGTCCTGATGGGCAACTATAACCGCATCATGGTGCTGTGGCAGACGACGGACGGGCTGCGTTGGAAACCGTTGTTCTTCGACCCGCAGCGCGAGAGCGATCCCGTCGGCTGGCAGGGCTACGGCGGCAACCAGTTTTACGCGGAGGGCGGGCGGCTGTCGCTGTGCTGGTTCTATCGCTACAACTCGCGCACGCAGCAGATGTGGCCGGAGCTTTTGTATAGCCGCGACAACCAGCGATGGAACCGCCTCGCCGACCACGGGCCGCTGGTCGAGAACGGACCGTGGGGCAGTTGGAACTGCGGGCGGATGCTGGGGCTGCACGGCAACCCGGTGGAGAAGGATGGCTGGATGTATCAGTTGTTCGGTAACGCGGACAGCCGGCCGCATTTGTATTCAACCTTCATCGGCCATCGGCGGCGCGTTGTGACGGGCGAGTTTTTGAAAGGCCGCTTCGATGCGGGCATCTTCCTGTGGCCGCACTGGCAGCGACTGGGATCGTGGGAGGGATTTGCCGCGGACGCGCAGACGCATTGCCGGACCGTCGGCGGGATGCGCTATCGCAAGAACGGCTGGGTCTGTCTGCGACCAAAGCGCGACAGCGGCGTGTTCGAGACGCGGACGCTACGGGCAGGATCGGGCCTCGCGCTCAACGTGCGCACGCAGCCCGGCGGCGAAATCCGCATCGAAGTGCTCGACGCCAACGGACGCGAGTTGGCCGATTACTGCGGCCAGAACGCCGCCACATTCTCTGGCGATTCTGTGGACGCGCCGCTGCGTTGGAAAAACGGGATGCTCGGCCAGATGCCGGATGCGCCGCTCCGTCTGCGGGCGCGCTTGGAGAAAGCCGATCTGTTCGCGTTGAACTGGAAACTATGAGATCAGAACGACGAACCATGAAATCACCGGTAATCTTCAGCACCGTTCTCCTCACAGTGTGTTTCAGTTCCATGCAGGCCGGCGCAGCGGATTTGATCAACGCCCGCGACTGCGGCGCGTCCGGCTCCAAGTTCGAGACGACGGCGGCGACCACCGACGGCTCGAAGCAGATCACGGTCAAGAACGTCGGCGACTTCAAGGTCGGACAGGGCGTGATGGTGTCGAACTGCAACATCCGTTATTCACGTATCCAGCTTTGGGGAACGGGCGAACCTTATTACAACACGAAGCCACTGAAAGATTCCGTGGAGGTGCGCAGCTACGACGGCAGCGCTGGGAGTTGGACGGTCTATATCCTCGACATCGAGCCGTCTGCGTCGCCGACGTTCCGATGGACCGATGACCTCGGCCGGACGTGGCAGCCGAAGGTGCCCATCACGCACGACTGGCAGCGGCTGAGCGGCGGTGTCGAGGTGAAGCTGAACAAGCGCGACTGGGAGAACGGCTACGTGATTGCGTTCGGCGCGCGCGACCAGCTTGTGAGCCGCATCGAGAAGATCGAGGGAAACGTCCTGACGCTGAAGGACGCGGCAAACCGGACGGTGAAGGACGCCGTGGTCCGGCACAACGACACGCTCGCGCTCCAGGCCGCCGTGGACCAGGCGCTCAAGGAGAAGCGTGGCGTTTACGTGCCGGCGGGGCATTACCGGCTGGCGCACAGCATCCGCGTGAACAAAGCCGCCGCGATCACCATCGAAGGCGCGAGCGCAGTGGACACGTTGCTCGACATTAGCGAGGGCGAGGGCGCGTGTTTCACACTGGCGGGCGGGACGGAGGTGACGCTCCGCAACTTCCGCATGACCGGCTTCATGGGCTTCGATGAGCGCGACAAGGCGGGTTACATCAACACGCGCGGTTCGACCTATATCTGGGGCTTCGGCCTCAAGCACTGCAACGCCGTCACCATCAGCGGCACCGAGCGCGTGCTAGTCGAGAACTGCCACGCGAGCCGGATGTCGGGCGAATGTTTCGTGTCGGGCGGGCCGAGCCGCGGCACGGTGAAGCCGGGCCAGACGTATTCGCAGTGGATCACCTACCTGCGCTGCTCCGTCACCGACTCCGCGCGCAACGCGTTCAACGACGTGATGTGCGGCACCGAAAACACCAGCGTCCTGCACTGCCGCATCGTGGACGTGGGCGGCTGCTCATGGGAAGGCGCGTCGCGATTCGTGAAGTTCGTCGGCAACTACGTCCGCAACGGCGGAACGGTGGCGATGGGCAACCTCGGCCCCGCCAACCGCGACAAGACCTATCCCGACCTCGGTGCCGGCCAGCACATCGTCGCCGACAACGTCTTCGAGGGCGGCGTGCCCTACGGCAGTTGTGCCATCCGATCCGCCGTCGGCGCGACACAGGTCATCATTCGCAACAACCAGTTCATCAACTTCAACTCCTCCGCCGTCGATGCATCCGGCGCCACCGAACATCGCCATTACGCCTCCGGCAACACGCTCATCGCTGGCAATATCTTCGACATGACCTGCATCGGCGCGAAGCCGCTGTCGCGCACCGCCATCAACGTCAGCGCCAACGACACCATCGTCAGTGGAAACCAAGTCTATGTCCGCGGTGACGCTGACTCGCAGCTCACTGCCATCAAGCTCAAGGAACCGGCGTTGAACGTGAACGTTCACGGCAACCTGCTCCGCAACTGCGGCACCGGGATCGTCACCGAGCGCGCGCCAGCGCGCGTTGGCGAAGTCGTGGACGACCGCACCTTCACGCGTTCTTTCTCGCCCTACGGCCTGCCGCTCGACCGGCTCCAGCCTCAAACCTGTGTCGGCTGGAAGCTCATATGGCTCGACGGCAAATCCAAGCCTACTGGCGCCAGTTCCATCATTGCGTCCTTCGACCCCGAAACCCTCCGCTTCAAGCTGCGCGAGCCGCACCCGATGAAACCCGGCGACCGTTTCGAGGTCATCGCGCCGTCCCTGAACTGGCTCATCCACGACAACACCCTCACCGGCTGCCGCCAGCCCGTCGTTCTCGACTCTCACGGCAGCGACACCTCCATTTTCCGCGACAACATCATCGAGCGCAGCGGAGCGACCAACGCGACGCAGGCCATCGCCGGCAGCGGCAAGTTCAAACTCACCGGCAACCACATCGCCGGCTTCGATGAGAAGTGAACGCTCGCCAAACCGGCTCGATAGAAAACAGCTTCCGAAGTTCGTCCTACTTGATCAACACCGCGTCGCCGACCTTGAGCACGAGGCGATGCTCGCGTCCTTTCCAGTGCAGCGTGGCGAGTTGTTGCGTGGAGGTGGCGTTGACGGCGATGACGGATTCGCTGCCGTCGGGCGCGCGCCATGCGTTGTGCTGGACAGCGGAGAACGGTTTGTTGCCACGCCAGACAATCGTCTCCGCTGCGAGCTTCGGCGGATGGAGCATCCGGCCAAACTGGAGGTATGGCCGGCCCTCGCCGTGATAAAGCTCCACCCACCGCCGCATCAGCTTGTGGTCGGGCGGAGTGTTGGGACGGAGCGCGGCGCGTGGCAAGCCGTCGGGCAGGACTTCCTCCAGCGTCATGTCGTCCACCCACACTTTCGCTTTGCCTTCGATGTGGATCATGATGCGCAGCATCGCCGCACCTTCTGGCACCGTGAACTCCGCCGAGCCGCGCGTCCAGCCCGCGCCTGCCGCTGGGAACGCGAGCCGGCCGCCCGCGCCCGCGCTCGCCAATTCCGGCTTGAGCATGGCAAAACCGATGCCGTTGAGCCGCGCCATCACGCCAGTCTTCATCCAAGCGCTGAGCCGGTATCGTTTGCCCGCGACCAAGCCGTCGCCAACGATGATGTTCTGCGAGACCTGCACGACGTCGGAGGCGACGGTGTTTTCCAACCGCAAGCTCGCCGCGCCGTCGTGTTTCTCGGCGTCGTCACGGTTGGCCTTGCCGTTCCAAACGCGCCCTTGGTAGCCGCTCAAATGTTCCCAGCCAGAGACGAAGCTGCGCGTGGAATTGGTTTCCTCGAAGCCGCCGTTGATCAGCGCCAGCCCGCCGGCGCGGAACGACGGCACGAGATGCGGGATCTGGCCGTTGGCGAAACAATACGCGGCCATCGCCGTGTCGCCTGCGCGCGGGTTGCTCTGAAACGCCGGCAGAAACTCGTGGTAGAGATAGTTGAACACCGATGCTGGCTCGTGCGGCGTCTCGCAATCGCGGTAGTCCTGGATGCCAGCGAGATGGTTGAAGCGTTCGTTCGGCTCCTCGTAGCAGACGATGGAATCGCGCTCAATCTTCCGGCACACGCTGAACATCGTCCGCAGTTGCTTCGCGAGAACCTCCGTCATCCACAACCCCGGCCCCGGCGGATGCGCGTGGGCGCGGCTGTAGCAAAATGGGAATCCGCCGCCGACCACCTGGTCCACTTGGATCATCTCGCAGCCACGCCGGGCCAGTGGCGCGCAAGTGTCCTCATTCCACCAACGGACCGTCCACGGGTCGCCGGGGCACATCGTAGCCGTGTCGCCGCCAGCGAGCCAGCTTGGCGTGCGGACGTAAAGCGAGCCGTCGCGCTTGCAGACCGCATGAGGACGCGCCATTTCATCGAAGCGTTTGCGGTCGTCCCAGTAAAAGCTTCCGTCGTCCTGCTTGCGATACATCAGCGTCCAGTGGTAGCCCGACGGCCACGGGAACGCGTGGCAGCCGAGCGCGCGCGTCCGGGCCACGAGGTTCGTGAATTGTTCGTCCGACGGAAAGAGCGGGAAGTAGTCGGGCGTCACCCAGTAGCCAATCTTCTCCCAGCCCCAATAGGCGGTGACGAGTGGCGCTTCGGGAAACTCCTTCTTCCAGTAATCCGCCAGCCATTTCTCGATGCGCTCCGGCTGCGCGAGCCAATCGCGCCCGAAGCGCACCATTGCCGGCCCTGACTTCATCCACGCGGGGATGTCGCGGCGTTTGTCGAACGTCGTCGCGCACCACGGCTGCCGCAGCGCCCACTCCTTATATATATCGGCGGCGTCGCGCCAATCGGTGGGCGTCGCTTGGTCGGCGCTGGCGAAGGTCGTCATCACCACATCAAAGTCCATCGCGTAGATCTCCGAGGCGAAACAATGCGGGTTCCAGCCCATCTCCACGCCGTCGGCCGTGCGCCGCATCTCGAAGTCCTTCGGGTAGCCTTTCGCGTCATAGGTCGCCGTGTAGAAACCAGCGCGCGCGTCGTAGTAGCAGCCGAACTGCGCCGCCAGACTGCCCGGCTGCCGGCCGTAGACGCGCGAGCCGACCTTCATCGCGCCCGGCCGGCGGATGACGCCGCCCTTGGTGTGGCCAAACACCGCCGCATCGTCCTCCAAGTTGCCGCCGAGCGGCGCGCGCAACGTGACGAACGGGAATTGCACCTCCTCCAGCGTCAGCTTGTCGGGGATCTTCACCACAAGCCGCCAGCGCACGAAGGGGTCGCCCGGTTTCACGCGGGCTGTGCAGGTTACGCGCACCGGCCATTCGCCCAGCCCGTTGTAGTCGAGCGTCGCCACGCCGTTTTTCGTTTCGGCGGAGAAACTCTTTGCATCGCCGCTGGAAAGATAGAACCGTTCGCCGCTGGCATCGGCTTTCTTTGAGAACGCCAGGCTGAACAACCGGTGCGTTTTCTGGGCGGCGGCAAACTCCTGGCCGCTCGCGTTGTCCACGAGCGAAACGATGGCGCCTTTTTCGGCGCGGCCGAGCGCGAGCGTGAGGCGGTCGTTGCGCAACATGATGCGCGCGGCGGCGTCAGCAAGGGCGAAGTTCCCGGCGACAGCGAGCAGTGCGACGAACGTGAAGAGAGCGGAGCGTTTCATGGATTGAATTTTAGTGTGGCTTTTAACCACCGGAAGCGCGAGCGTAAACCCAAATCCGCACGGCCGCCTGCGGGCGGAGTGCGGCAAACAAACTTTCAGACCAAGGCAATGAAGTCGCCATGAAACAAATCTTGAATCAGTTGGTCCAGTTGCAGGAATTGAACTTTGCGTTGTCCGAGCAGAAGACCTCGAACCCCGAGGCGCGCCTGACGCAGTTGGAGGAATCCATCGCCAAGCTTTTCGAGAAGCTGCCGGAGGACATCGGGAGCCGTTACCAGCGAATGCAGCAGCGCGCGCCGCTCGTGGTCGTGCCCATCGCCCCGAACAACACCTGCGCCGGCTGCGGCATCGCCGTGCCCGTCGCGCTCGTCAACGAGGTCCGCAAGTCGGAGCAAATCTATTCCTGCCAGAACTGCGGCCGGTTCCTCTACTACCAGGAAAAGTCGCCGCGCCGCGTGCCGAAAGCGCCTGGCGCGAAGACCGAGTTGCCGCCCGGCATCGCGCGTTTCTCGGACGTGGCGCTGATGCTGCCCAAACTCACCGCCACCAACCGCGACGACGCGATCACGGAGCTAGCCACGCTGATGACCGCGCAGGGTTTCGTCGAGGAAAGCGACAAGCTCGCCGACCTGGCGCTGAAACGCGAGTCGGTGATCAGCACAGCGGTGGAAGGCGGTCTGGCCTTCCCGCACGTCCGCAACGTCGAGGGCGGCAGCTTGACGTTCGCGCTCGGCCTGAAGGAGAGCGGCCTGAAGTTCGGCGCGCCCGACGGCGAGCCGACAAAGATCGTCTTCTTCATCGTCATCCCGACGCCGGCGAGTGCGTTCTATCTGCGGCTGCTGGCAGGGTTGGTGAAAACATTCCGCACCGCCAAGGCCCGCAACGCGCTGCTGAAGTGCAACACGCCGGAAAAGATGTGGCAGACGCTGACCTCGCTCACCAGCGAGACGATTTCCTGACCAGTGACGGCGGCAGCCGTTACACGTCGCAGATTTGGATGGACTGCCGCAATGAAGTGAGCGGGTCGCGCTTCGGGATGAACTCCTGGCCGACGAAACCCTTGTAGCCGGTCGCCACGATGGCGCGGCAAACGGCTGCGTAGTCCACCGTCTGCGTGCTGTCAATCTCGTTGCGGCCCGGCACGCCGCCGGTGTGGAAATGGGCGATGTAACGGATGTTCGCTTGGAGGGTGGGGATGATGTCGTCGCCCATGATCCGCATGTGATAGATGTCGTAGAGCAGCTTCATCCGCTCCGAGCCGACGCGCTTGCAGACCTCCACGCCCCACGCGGTCTGGTCGCACTGGTAATCCTTGTGGTTCACCTTGCTGTTGAGCAACTCCATCACGATGTTCACCTTCTTCTCCTCGGCGAGTTTCATGATCCGCTTCAAGCCGGTCACGCAATTCTCCAGGCCCTTCGGGTCATCGAGGCCCTCGCGGTTGCCAGAAAAACAAATCAGGTTTGGCAGGCCGGCGTTGGCGACGACGGGAATCATCTGCTCGTAAGCCGCGACGAGCTTGTCGTGGTTCTCGACACGGTTCCAACCCTTCGGGATGCTCCAGCCGGCGGGGCCGTTGCACATCGCGCAGGTCAGGCCGTGCTTCTGCACCGTCTCCCAATCCTTCTGGCCGAGCAGCTCGACCGATTCAATGCCCATCGCCTTCACGGCGCGGCAAAACTCGTCGAGCGGGATCTTCCCGTAGCACCACTTCGAGACCGAGTGGCGGATGTTGCCCTTGAGCTTCGGGGCGTCACCCTCCGCGGAGGCGAGCGTGCCGGCGGCAGCGGCGGCCATCGTGGTGATTGCGGAACGGCGGCTGATCTTCGTGCGTGTGTTCATGATCTGGGTCTCTCGTTTCGGGGGCGACTATAGTCAAAGCTCCAGGTTTCGGCGAGCGAATCATTCCTTCATCAGGAACAGCGCGTCGCGCGGGCCGACCGTCACCGTCGCGCCGACGGCGGAGCCGTCATTGTGTTTCGGGTCTTGCTCCGGCGAACCACGGAGGCGGCGGAGCTTCGCGTTGGGAAAGAGCTTCGCGACTTCGAAGGTGAAAGGTCGCGTGGACGGGTTTGCCAGCACGACGCCGTGTTCATAGTCGCGCGCGATGGCGTCGGGCGCGGCGTGTGCGGTCAGGCCGGCCAGTTGGACCGGCTCGCCGCCCTCGAACTCGAACGTGAGGTCCACGGTGCGCGGGCCGAGGTCGCGGAAATAAAAGCCGGACTCGAACCACCCGCCGTTGGCCCACGTCATGATGCGCTGCGGCGTGAGGGCGAGCTTGTCCCGCCCCGCGACGTTGGATTCGCCGGACTCGACGCGCACGTCGCCCCAGAACGCGTGGTCGGCAACGGTGTTGCCGGCGGGGCCGGGGTCGGTCGTGAACCGGAGCCGCACCGTCTGGCCGGCCCAGCGCGAGAGGTCGGCGGAGCGCGCCACCCATTGCTTCTCGCGATGGAGCAGCGCCAGCACTTCCTCCGCGCAGTTGTCGCGGCGCACCTCGACCTTCAGGCCGACGCCGTCGCTCTTGCCCTTGGCCTTGTCGGTCAGCCCGCTGAAGAAAGTCAGCCGCGGCTTGTCCGCTGGGATGGTCGCCATGGTCTCCCAGAACACGCTGCCTTTGGCATCGCGAAATGGCGGATGCACGCCGTAGGCGAGATGAGTCTCGCCAGCAACCGGCACCACACTCGCGGGGCGGAACGCAGTGCCCGTCTCGGCGCGGATCGGCTCGTCCTTCTGTCCGGTCAACGTCATGCCCGTGGCGAGCGGCGGTTGTTGCATGAGGTCGCCCGCGTGCCGCCAGCCGACCCATGCGAGCCGCGGGATCGCCGCCGGATAGCCTTTCATCGGCTCGGCCTTGATGCGGAAGTGGACGAACAGGTCGCCCTCCGGCAACGCCAGCGCGGGCACCATGAGCGTGAGGTTCTCCGCGCCCGGTTTCGGCGCGGTGATCTTCAGCGCGCGACCGTTGTCGCACGTCTCGATCTTCGCCTGCTCTGCACGGAGCCGTTGCGCAGCCTTCCCGCCGAACAAGTCCGGCGCGCACAACGCGAGCCGCACGGGCGGCGCGAGCGGTTTGCCGAGCCAGTGCAGCCGGTTCGCCGCGCCCATCTTGAGTTCGTCGAAGATGCCGATATGAAAGCGGCCCGACTTGGGCGGCAGGATGCAGTAGGTGAACGCCGAATCGGTGAAGCACCCGCCGGCCATGACCAACCGCGTGATGTTCAGCGGCGGCTGGATCATGCGCTCGTCGTCCTTCGCCGTCTTGCGCGGCTCCATGAACTTGTGGTTGATGTAGTTCAGCGCCGGTTTGGCCGCGTTGCGCCGCCAGAACTCATGGCGGTTCAGCCCGCCCGACCAGTCCGTAATCTCCGGGTCGCCGAGATGCGGCCAGCCTTCGCTCTCGATGCCGTTGAGGATGCCGGCCGACCGTTGGCCCCGGTGCGAGTAGCCGTCGGCCATGATGAGGCGGTCGGGGCCGAGTTTCCCGCGCAGTTGGCGGCAGAACTCATACACGCCAACGCCGTAGGCGTTGACGCCGTCGAACACCGCGGAGTCGGCTTTGCCGTCGGCGTCGGCGTCCGCTTGCCGGCCCCGCTGCCCGCCGAGCGGATGGAAGTGCAGCACGTCGAACTCCAGCCCGTCGAACGCCGCGAGCGCGCCACCCGGCAGGAACCGCCGCGCGATGTCCTCCACAAGCACGTCGCTGCATGTCCGGCCTTTCGCGTCGCGTGGGCAACGTGTGCTGTAGTTGTAGAGCCAGAGCAGGTTCGACTTCTTGCCCCACGGGCCTTCGGTCATGTGCGCGGCGACGTAAGCCTTGCCCGCGGCGAACGCGTGCGGCGCGGTGCCGAACGCGCCGCGTTTCACGCGCAGCGTCTTCGCCTTGACGTCCACGGCGACCAGTTCGAGTTGCTCGGAACGGCTCCAGTCCGGTTTGCCGTCGTCGCCGAGCGCGCAGAGGCAGATGTCTTCGTTCTTGTCGCCATAGCGGCCCATCTCCGTGCGGAACAGTGCCGGGTTCTCGACGGCGATGACGGCCTCGCCGGGCTGAGCCGGCACATCCGCGGTGACGCGGCAGCCGTTGAAGTAGAGCCAGTGGCCGGCGAAGAAGTTGCCGCATTCCCAGCGCGGGTCGCGGGAGTTGCCGTTGAAATGGAGCAGCACGGCCTGCTTCGGGTGCGCCTGTTTGAAGCGGGTGAAGGCCGGGATGTTCGGCGCCTGTGTGCCGGGCACCTCCTCGTCGAGCGTCTTGCCCATGATGCCATCGAGCCGCAGGAACATCTGCTCCCATTTCTCGAACGTGAGCCGTCCGCTGCGGGCGAGTCCCTCGGATTGGCGGAAGAAAAACGCGCGCGGCTCGCTGTTGCGGAAGATGTCCAACTCTTGCAAGTCAGCAGCGTGGCTAGCGGCGGCGGTAAAAGCTGCCACTAAAACCGCAGGAAGAAGCCGCCACGTAGCAAAGCGACAAGAATCGTGTGTCATGGGTTGTTCTCGACCATCGCGCGCGGCGCAGATACCGGTATCTGCGTGAAACAGGCGCGACCCAATCCGCATCGGCATCGCGAGCGTCGCAGCATCGGAACTTGTGGTCAAGCTGAAGCAGTAGCAGACACCCGCACCGCAGCGAAAAATCGCCCTGAAAGCTTCCTCTTGGACGCTGTTTCCAAGCCCTGCCCAAACCGCCTCTGCGGGGCACCCGCGCCAAACTGACACGTCCAAAGGCTTTCCAGGTTGGCTCTTGTTCCGAAACCAGATTTTAAGTTGACACTTATACCATGCACCGATACAAGTTGGTGGCGTAGGAGAAGGTCTTTGGCCGAGAGCACAGGCGATGTTGATTACGCATTGCGGTGCATGGTGACTTGGATGTTGGATGAATATTGCGGGTAAGGAGAGTCAAGTGAATACAATTCAGACATATCACGCGACGACAGGAGAGGGGCGGACGTTGGCCGGCGGTGTCATGGCTTATCTGATTGCTGCCTTGATAGCGATGTCAGCCATTTCTGGCGTCGCCGAGGCAGCACAGCAAGCGACTGCTGTGACTGCTGCATTGCTGGATCAGAGCGGCAATACGATGACGCTGGGCCAGCTTGCGCTGAAGTTCGCCCGCAGTCTTACTCCCCCCTTCTCGGGCACCAGAGAGGCAGACGCAATCTTTTGGTTGGGGGGTGGTCAAGTAGGAGAACAGGCGGGCCACCAACCGCCGTTGTCACCCATCGGTGGATGGGGAAGTAGTTCAAGGAACGCCACCGTGGGAGACCTGACTGTGCTCTTGGTGCAACAGTTCAATATCACCCCAACGGCTGCTTCAGGCGGATCACCGACGGCGCAAGATTACCAAAATGCTCTGGTGGGTTATACGGGATCAGCAACCGTGGCGACTTATAACAGCCTTGCCAGCCTTTTCAACAGTTGGGTCAGCCCCACGATTAACCCCTTGGGTCCCCAGCCGAGTTCGGGACAACAAACCCGGTCGTCGCCCGGAAGCAGCGGCTCGTAATCAAGTTTCCCGTTCCGCAGAATGGCGATGGCGGTCCAGCAGTGAATTACCGAAGAATTTGATGAGGAGAGCAGATATGACTAGGCAGCCGATCAAACTGGTTGTATTGGGCGCGTTGACGATCGCGTGCGCGACATCCGCACAAAACCAGGATATCCGCCAGAACATGGAACGGAACCTGCAAGGCGTGGTGAAGCAGCGGGCTTTTGCCTACGGCTTGACGTTGCGCGAGGGATACGACAGCAACATCTACAGCCGGTCCGACAACGTCAAAGGCAGCTTCAGCACCACCGCGTCGCCGGACTTCCAATTTGGATGGAGCAATTCGGACACGGACCTCACCGCCCACTATTCCTATTCGGCGGTGTATTACAACAGCCGCCCCGAAAAGTCCATGGATCAGTCCCACAACCTCAACGTCAGCGTTGGGCACGAGTTCACGCCGCGTTTGCGACTGGTGTTCTCGGACGACTTTGCGCCAGGGTTTGAGCCAGACATTGAGGAAGGCACAAGCCAGCGCAGCGCCGACTACATCCAGAATACTGCAAGGTTGACCGCCACCTACAAGCTGAACAGCCAATGGGACATGACCTCGGCGGTGAGGCATTATTTCATCAATTACAACGATAATACGGTATTGCCGGTTTTCCCGGGAACACCGACCTCACAAACGATGAACCGGCAGGCTGTTGATGTGAGCGCGGGCGTCAATTACCAACCACAAGTGGCAACGACATTGGGTGCGGCACTGTCATATAACGCTGTTGCATACACGGGAAATAACCGTGATAATTCCGGCGGGACCGCAGTCTTCAACATCAGGCATATCTTCAACCCGCGCTTGTCTGCCGATCTGGCCGCAGGTATGTCACTGCAAACCTTCGATGCTATTGGTGGCGTGTCCATAAACCCAGATATCAACGGCGGCATAAGCTATCTGTTGACTTCTCGCACGAGCTTGTTCGGGCGTTTCTCCACTCGCATGCAACCCACGGAAGTCTCGGCATACGCGGAATCACAGACCTTCATGCTCAGCGGCGGCGCCGTCCACCAATTCACATCCCGGCTGATGGGCACCCTGAGCGTTATGTATGTGCCGACTGAATACAACGGCAGCTTGCTGATGCCCTCCGCCCCCCCAGGCTCGCCTACTGGCAACAATTCCGAAACATCCCTCGCCTCGTCCTTCTCGTTGGGCTATCAGTTTAACATCCATCTCCGCGGCGAGATTGGGTATTCATTCACGCACTACACTTCCGACTTCCTGGCCCGCGATTACGACCGCCACATGACCTACTTGCAGGCGCGCGTCGGCTTCTAGGAGTTGAAGCCCATGCGGCAGGCGTAGTGCCGGTCAGCTCCCAGCAAGCGGCGTCCCGTTGATTTTACGGATCCACTCCGTGTTTTGCCGCTGTGTTTTTCCAGCGGATATCTGGCAACGGTTTCCGAACTTGCAACTTGGCGCGCAACACCTACATTCCTCGCATGACCGGCCTGAACGACAATCTTCTGGAGTTGATTCGCCGCACATCCGCTGAAATTCCCGACGATGTCCAGCGCGTCCTCGTCGAGGCGCTCAAGGCGGAGGAGAAGCGCACCAACGCCGAGTTCGCGCTGAAGACCATCCACGCCAACATCGAGATGGCGGCGCGCAAAAGCCAGCCGATCTGCCAGGACACCGGCTCCATCCTCTTTTTCGTCCACGCGCCGGTCGGTTACGACCAGCTTGCGTTCGAGGAAGCCGCGCGCACAGCCGTCGCCGAGGCGACGAAAAAAGGTTTCCTGCGCCAGAACTCCGTGGACTCGCTCACCGGCAAGAACAGCGGCAACAACCTCGGCCCCGGCACGCCAACGTTTCATTTTACTCAATCGTGTAGTGCAACGGAGATGGACGTGCGGCTGATGCTGAAAGGCGGCGGCTGTGAGAACGTCGGCGCGCAGTATTCGCTGCCCGACCAACGCATCGGTGCCGACCGCGATCTCAAGGGCTGCCGTCGCGCAATCCTCGACGCGGTGCTGCAAGCGCAAGGCAAAGGCTGTGGCCCCGGCGTGCTCGGCGTCTGCATCGGCGGCGACCGCGCCACGAGCTACGCGTTCTCGAAGGAACAACTGCTACGGACGCTCGACGACCGCAACTCCAACCCCGAACTCGACGCGCTGGAACAGGAAATCGTCGCCACGTCGAACAAACTCGGCATCGGCCCAATGGGCTTCGGCGGCAAAACGACGCTGCTCGGCTGCAAAATTTGCGCTGTCAACCGCCTGCCGGCGTCGTATTTCGTCAGCGTCAGCTACATGTGCTGGGCCTTCCGGCGGCAAGGCGTCGTGCTGAGCGCCGACGGCGGGAAGATTGAAAAGTGGCTCTACTAGGAACGCATGGAACTCAAGACTCCCATCTCCGAAGGCATCATCCGCTCGCTGCACGTCGGCGACCTCGTTGAAGTCACCGGCGTCGTCCACACCGGCCGCGACGCGGTCCACAAGTTCCTCCACGACGGCGGCAAACTGCCGGCGGACATGCGCGGCGGTGTGCTCTACCATTGCGGGCCAGTGATGGTGAAGGAAGACAGCCAGTGGGTCTGCAAAGCCGCCGGCCCGACCACCAGCGCGCGTGAGGAGCCGTATCAAGCCGAGGTCATCCAGAAGCTCGGTCTCCGCGCCGTCATCGGCAAAGGCGGCATGGGCGAGAAAACGCTCGCGGGTTGTAGGGAGTTCGGCTGCGTTTATCTTCACGCCGTCGGCGGCGCGGCACAAGTGCTCGCCGAGTGCATCAAGAAAGTGCGCGGCGTTTCCATGCTGGAAGAGTTCGGCAGTCCCGAAGCCGTCTGGGAACTGGAGGTGGAGAAGTTCCCCTGCGTCGTCACGATGGACAGTCACGGCGGCAGCCTGCACAAGGAAGTCCTCGCGAAGTCGAAGGAAGCACTGGCAAAACTGCTGTAGCCGCAGTGCTACTTCACCGGTTTGACCTCGAACGTCGCGCCGAACTTCAGCAGCGTCTCGGCAAGGATCTCCGCCATCGTCCCGACCAGTTCCAGGCAGAACTTGTGCCGGTTCTCTCCGGCGAAATCTCCCTGCGGGCCGGTGAGGTGGTTGCAGATGATGTCCAGCGTGCCGTCGGGCCGCCGCCGCCCGCCGGGGCCGAGCGGCGCGCGTTTCTCCCACTGCGTCCGGAAGTGCGCCATCGCGGATCGGAACTTCGGCGAGACGGGGCCGGCGGGATCCGCGTCGCCGAAATACTGGCCGATGACCAACTCGCAGCCTTTGATCGCGCCGCACTCGCCGTCGCCGGTGACGCCACCGCGCCGCAACGCTTGATAGGGGCCGGCGGGCAGGTTGAACGTCAAGGCCATGCAGACGCCGCACGAGTGGTGCGACACGACTTTGCCTTCGTAAAGCACGAGCGCCTTCTCGCGCGCCGCGGCGATCAGTTCTTTTTCGTTGTGTGCCATGACGAACTCCGTTTTATCGCGCCAGACTTTGCGCGGCCTTCACGACGGCCTCCATGTCCATGCCCAGCGCCTTCATGATCTTGCCGCCCGGCGCGCTGATGCCGAAGCGGTTCAAGCCGACGACCTTCCCGTCCAGCCCGACGTAGCGATACCAAAGGTCGGAAACGCCCGCCTCCACCGCGACGCGGCGACGGCAGGCTGGCGGCAGCACCTCGTCGCGATAAGCGGCCGCCTGTCGCTCGAATCGCTCGAAGCACGGCAGCGAGACGACACGCACGCCATCGCCGAGTTGCTTGGCGGCGTCGAGCGCAAGCGAGAGTTCGCTGCCACAAGAGATGAGGATCAAATCGAGCTTCGATTTCTCTTTGAGCGCAATGTAACCGCCGAGCGCCGCGCCCTCGCGGCGTTGCTGGACGGAAACATGGTTGAGCATCGGCACCGCCTGCCGCGTGAGACAGAGCGCCGTCGGGCCGCTCGTGCGCTCCAGCGCCGCGACGAACGCGCCGGCGGTCTCTTCCGGATCGGCCGGACGGATCACGTCAAGGTTCGGCATCACGCGCAGGCTGCTGACCGTTTCCACCGGCTGGTGCGTCGGGCCGTCCTCGCCGACGCCGATGGAATCGTGGGTGAAGATATAGATTACCGGCAGCGACGCCAACGACGCGATGCGGACCGAGGGCCGCGCGTAGTCGGCGAAAACCAGGAACGTCGCGCCCGCCGCGCGGAAGACGCCGTGGTAGGCGATGCCGTTCATGATGGCAGCCATGCCGTGCTCGCGGATGCCGAAGCGGATGTTGCGGCCCGTCGGGTTATCGCGCGTGAAATCCTTGCTCGCGGCGATGTAGTTGAGCGTGGAGCCAAAGAGGTCGGCGCTGCCACTGAGCAGCAACGGCACCGCTTCCGCCAGCGGCTGGAGCACATCGCTACCCGCCTTGCGCGTGGCGATCTTCGCGTCGGCTGGGAACGGCGGAATCTTGCCGAGCAAACCAGCGGGAGCGGTGCCGCTCAGGGCGCTGTCGAGCAGCGCGGCAAGCGCCGGCCTGGCCGCGCGCCACGCTTGGTAGGTGGCATTCCATTGTTCGTAGCCGGCGATGAGTTGCTTCTTGTGCGCGGCGAAGTAAGCGCGCACGTCGTCAGAGACGAAGAAGTGCTCGTCAGACAGGCCAAGACCTTTGCGCGCGGCGTCAGCGAACTTCGCGCCGCCTTCGCCGTGGGCTTTGCTGGTGCCGGCGACTTCCGGGATGCCCTTGCCGATGAGCGTCTTGGCGATGATGAACTGCGGCTTGCCGCTGACGGCGCTCTTCGCCTTCGTCACGGCATGGACGACCGCGGCGATGTCGTGGCCGTTCACGGTCTGCACGTCGAAACCGTAGGCTTCGTAACGCTTCGCGGTGTCCTCGCTCTGCGTGGCCTTGGCCATCGCGTCGAGCGTCACGTCGTTGGCGTCGTAGATGAGGATCAGGTTGTCGAGGCCGAAGTGTCCGGCGAACGCCGACGCTTCTGCCGCGACGCCTTCCTGCAAACAACCGTCGCCCGCGAGGCAAATGACGTGGTGATCGAAGATGGTGTGCCCCGGCGTATTGAACTTCGCCGCAGCCATCTTGCTGGCGAGGGCCATGCCGACAGCGTTGCCGACGCCTTGGCCGAGCGGGCCGCTCGTGGCCTCGACGCCGGGCGTTTCGCGGAACTCCGGATGACCTGGCGTGCGGCTGTGAAGCTGGCGGAAGTTCTTCACCTCCTGCAACGGCAGGTCGTAGCCGGCCAGATGCAGCCACGAGTAGAGGAACATGCTGCCGTGGCCGGCGGAGAGGACGAAGCGGTCGCGGTTGAGCCACTGCGGCTGGTCGGGGTTGTGCTGGAGCGCGCAGCCGTAGAGGGACGCGCCGATCTCGGCACAGCCGAGCGGCAGGCCAAGGTGGCCGGAGTTGCAGGCGTGGATGGCGTCAATGGCTAGGCCGCGCGCTTGGGTCGCGGCACGAGAGAGGATGTCAGTCGCTATAGGTATAGTCATGGTTGTGACGCGGCATGGTAGGATTCGCCGCCGTGAAGTCAAGCCAGCGGACAGGCAAGCGGACGGGCTGCGGTCAGGGCTTCTTGTTACCAGTATTTCTCCGCGTGGATCTGGCCGGGCTGCTGGACGCTGTGTTCGATGAAACCCTCGCCGGTGAGCAGCGTCGTGACGGATTCGATCATGGCCGGGTTGCCGCAAAGAAAGATGTGCGTGTTTTCCGGGGCCGGCTGAAATCCCCAAGCTGCTTTCAGCGCGCCGCCGTTCCAGAGGTCCTGAACGAAGCCCGTGGGGCCTCTCCACGGAACCGGTTCGCCACGCGATTTACTGATGATGGGCAGGTAGGAAAAGTTGCGGCAAATGCGCTGAAACGTAAAAAGCTCGGTGCGATAGCCAAGGTCCCAAGAGTGATAGGCGCCGTGCAACACGGCAAATCTCCTAGGCTTGTCCGCCTCCAGATACGTCCGCAGCATGCTCATGTAGGGCGCGATGCCTGTGCCGGTGGCGATGAACACTACATGCTGGTCCTCTGGCACATTGTCTAAAGTGAACATCCCCGTCACTTTCGGCGACAGCCACAAAGAGTCGCCCAGTTCCAACGCGAACAACCTCGGTGTCAACGCGCCGGAGCGCACCAACGAGACGTAGAACTCCAGATACTCCCGCTCGATGGATGACGATGCGATCGAGTAAGCGCGGCGGATGAGTTTTCGCGGATCGGCCGGCAGCAGTTCGGTTTCGGCTCCTTCGCATCGCTTGGCCGATCCCGGCAAGGCAAGAACAGTAAACTGCCCTGGAATGAACTCTGGCAGCATCCAACCGATAGGGGCCACTCTCAAGATCAGCAGTCCCGGACTGACTTCGGTCCTCTGCGTGACCCGCGCGTTCAGAATTGTTTCAAGCATGGAGAATCTCGCCATCTTCCTAGCTGATAGCGCGACACAGCACAAACAAGTTTTGCGTCGGCTGTTGTGACGCGCAAATAACCTTTGCCTCTCGAGGCGCGCTTCGCGCAGAATGCGCCCGTGAAACCGATTCCCCTGGCAATCGTGTTGGCGGCGACCGCGACGACGCTCGCGCAGTCGCCGGTCATGGAAAAACAACTCCTCTTCGGCGGCGCGTCGGCCCAAGGATGGTCGCCCGCCGAGTCCACCGTCGAAGTTTCCACCGCGCGCGTAAAAATCAATGCGACCGCGTTGCACTGGCACGTCACCGTGGACTACTACGGCGGCGAGAAAAACTACCCCATCGGCTGGCCGCGCTTCGGCCACGCCATCCCCGAAGGCCCGCAACGCGACTGGTCCGCGTGGGACTACCTGCACGTGTGGATCTACACCGACACGACGCGCGCAACGCTCCCGAAGGAGCCGGTCGGCCTCGGCATCCAGGCCCCCGACAAAGCCACGACGTATCACCGCCCGCTGGCCGAACTGAAGAAAGGCGAGTGGGTCGAGATCACCGTGCCCGTGTCGGCCCTGCCAAACCCCGCCGACGTGCACAGTCTTCAGTTCCACATCGCCGAAGCGAATTACAAGCACGCGGACCAACTCGACCTGTTCATTGACGATCTCGCGCTGCTCCGCTATGCGAAGCCGACGGTCTTGGATTTCGCAGCGGAATCGGCGGTGATGTTCGCCGGGGCGCGCGTGGTGCCGGTGACGCTCAAGCTCGCCGGCATCGCGCCCGGCCAGCGCGCGGAACTGGCGTGCGAGCTTCGCCGTGACGGCCAGTCCGTCGCGCAAGCCACCGCCTCCGCCGAGCGCGGCCCCCAGCGCATCGCGCTCGATCTCGCCGGCAAGAAACTCCCGCCGGGCGACTACGAACTCGTCGCGCGCGTGGCCGGCAACCCGCAGCCCGTCACCGCCAAACTCCGCCTCATCGAATCGCCGTGGAGGAAATGACCATGCCCCTTGCGCAATACGCAATACGCAATACGCTCCTCCTCCTCGCCGCCTCCTTCTCGCCCACGCCGCTCCCCGCCGATCTTCCCCCCATCCGCGGCGAGCGCGCAGTGTTCACCATCAGCGACGACGTGGTGGTGGCGCATCCGCCGCGGTTCGGCGCGAACTTCCATCCGCCGGCGATGTCGCACTGGTCGGAGGAGCCGTTCCACAACCAATGGTGGCAGCATCCGAATCTGAACCCCTTCGAGGCGCGCGTGAAGCTGCTCGCCACCGGCGGCGGCGCGGACTTCATCGAGTGCCGCAATCGCCAGCAAGGCGGCAACGGGCCGGGCATGGGCTGGTATGACGTGTTCCGCGACGGCTTTTTCGACGGCGGCAACGTCGTCGTGTTCCGGCACGAAGGCGGCAAGACAGCGCTCGTGCGCGAGGGCCGCGTCAAGTCCTACAAAGCGTCGCGCGACGGCGCGAACTGGCTTTGGTTCGATGCGACCGGGCCGGAGGTGAAAGCGGGCGATGAGTTCATCGTCCGCATCACGCGCTACGACATTCCCGCCGGCACGACGCGGACGATGGAGGGCCGGCCGTTCATCATGCGCGGATTCACAATCTTCGACCGGCAGCGCGAGCGGCAGTTCGCTGAGGCCGGCGGCAGGATGGTCGTGGACAACGACGCGCCGCCCGGTGGCGGTCGCGGCAGTTTGCGCGTGACCGTGCCGGCCGCGGCGGCGCCCGTCGGCATCGGCTATTGGCTGATCTCCGGCCAACAGAGCGACTGGCCGCGTCTCAACGAAGGCAAAACCTACGAGCTGCGGTTCTGGGCCAAGCAGCAGGGCATGGCCACCGGTGGCGTGCGCGTGCGCGTGGCGTCGCTGAAGGACACCACGCTCACTGTCGGGCGCGAGTGGAAGGAGCACGTCGTGGAGTTTGTCGGCGCGCCGCCGAAACGCGCCGCGGAGCCGCTGGAGTTCGCCCTCGCCGAAGCGGGCACGTTCTGGCTCGACAACGTCGTCATCTTCGAGAAGGGCGTCGCGCCGTGGGCGTTTTATCCGGAAGTCGTCGCGAAGCTGCGCGAGTTTCGCCCCGGCCATCTGCGGCTCTGGCCGCTCCAGTGCAATGTCGGCTTCGGCCGGTCGCTCGACTCCGCGCTCGGGCCGGTGCTGGAGAACGACACCGAGTTCGGCGAGTTGAGCGGCGGCGCGCCCACCAACGCGACGGGCCTGCACCAGCAACTTGAACTCTGCGCCGCCATCGGCACGCGGCCGTGGATCGTCGTCTCCACGCTTGCCACGCCGGAGGAGCATCGCCAGCTCATCGAATACCTCGCCGGCCCCGCCGATTCGCCGTTCGGCAGGAAGCGCGCCGCGTGGGGACGCCGCGCGCCGTGGACCGACAGCTTCGATACCATTTACATCGAGTCGGGCAACGAGACGTGGAACGGCATGTTCGGCGGGCAAGGCTTCGCCGGCCGGCCGAAGGATTACGGCAGCTACTCGGAGTTGATCTTCCAGACGATGAAGCGCAGCTCGCATTTCCAGTCGGCGAAATTCAAGTTCATCCTCAACGGCTGGGTCGCCGGCACCAACCGCAAGTGGGGCTACGGCCCGTTGTCGCTCTCGACCTGTCCGAGCGCCGACGCGTCCGACATCGCCTACTACACGGGCGGTTGGGACGCCGTCGGCCTCATCAAAGCCGACGACGAGCGCAGCGGCTGGTTCAACATCCTCACCTACTCCTACCGCATGTTGCGGCCTCGCTCGTTGGAGTATGCGCAGGTCGTGAAGGACATCGCCGCCGAGCGCGGCCGGCCCGTGACGCCGATGGTGTATGAGGCCGGTCCAGGCTACACGTTGCCCGGCCCCGGCAAGTTCAACCGCAAAGAGCAGGACGAGGGCAAGTCCATGGCGCAGGCGGTGAACTCGCTCGACATCTTCATGACCAACCTCGCCGCCGGTTTTGGCGAACAATCGTTCTTCCTCTTCCGCAATGGCCACTACTGGTCGTCGCACAACCGCCGGTGGCAGGAGCACATCGCGTGGAAGGCGCTCAAGCTCCGCAACCAACTGCTCGACGGCGACCTCGTCACCGCCACCGCGCGCGAGATGGTGCTCGTGGATTTGCCGGAGGCCGACGCCGTCGTGCTCAGCCAGAGCAACAGCGCCGACCGCCGCGCGCGGAAGTTCCCCGCCGTCAAGAACGGGCCGCT
>Ga0233425_10004763_pt1 | contig 22297 bp, 19 predicted proteins | sample Watercolumn_Towu_2_FD_181712 | JGI IMG/M metagenome (GOLD analysis project Ga0233425, IMG submission 181712) | Freshwater microbial communities from Lake Towuti, South Sulawesi, Indonesia - Watercolumn_Towuti2014_140_MG | ecosystem: Environmental > Aquatic > Freshwater > Lake | place...
GCCGCGCCGCTTCCCTGCGGCGCCCCTTCGGGCCATTCCTGCTGAAAGCTGCGGTGCTCAGCGCGGCTGCAGGGGAGAAGAGGAACACGCTCATCGGGACCATGCCTCGAAATCCGACAAAGTAGAATAAGCCGTTCATGGTTCGAGAAGCTCACCACGAACGGCTCGTTTATGTCATTAGCGCCGGGTGACGCCGGTCAGAGACCGAAGCGGGCGGTCAGACCGAAGATGAATTGATGGTTGACCGATTCGGCGTTGATGGTACCGCCGTTTTTCAAGTCGGCGTCCACATTGGCATAGCTCAGTTTGTATTCCAGAAAGCCCGACAGAAAACTGGCGATATCGTAATTCAGGCCCACCATCCCGTTGACCACGGGTCCTGCACCGGCCTGGAATTCCTCCGTCTTCACCCCTTTGATTTCGGCCTCCACATGGGGAATGCTGAAACCGGCACCTAATCCGGAATAAACCTGCAGCCGGCCCAGCAGGGTATCGTCCCGCTGGCCGGTGGGAAACCACCGGTACATTCCGTTGAAGGTGATCATATTCAACCCATGAGACAGGTTGAAACTGTCGATGGTATTGGAAAACCGCTCGCGGCCGTTGACGGCCGAACCATTGCGCACACCCTTGACCCGATAGCTGTCGCCATCGGCCGCATAGGTCTTGGCGTGGGTGAAGTCGATCGCGAGGCCATAGTTGGGAGCACCCTCCAGCCAGTAGGCGGCTCGGGCTCCGTAAAACAACGGCTCGTCGAAAGATTTCTCCCGCCAGCGCACATCGTTGAACCGAATATCGGTGCCGGTAGCGCGGCTGACATAATGCAGATCGCCGTTGTCGGTGGCTTGCTGGCCGGCGAAAACGGACAACGCCACTTCGCCGCGGCACGGCACGCTCACAGCCAAAGCCGCAGGGAACAGGACATAGATACTCAGGCTCTTGAATGCATAGTCCGTCACAGTGCTCATTCGACTTCTCCGGATGGATGGAAAAGCCAAATGCTAGGGCCGAATCATGACATTCATGCGACGGACATGACCAACAACGTTCGCCGGTTACCCCCCGGAGATACTTCCAATACTTGCCAGTATGTATAAATACGCCGATTGCCCTATGGCGCGTCTCCGGAGATTCATGAACTCCCTCCATCGGATCCCTGCCGCAGGGTTCCGGCCGATTAAGCCCTATACAATAGACAGTTTCACGATACCCGCAACCCGGTTACCAACGCAGTATATCAAGACGTTCGGGGTGAAACCTTCGACAAGCCCAGGAGAGCATGAACGGCTAAACCGCCCACCCTTCGACAGACTCAGGGCGAACGGTTTAGCCTTAGGATAGGGCCGAAAACAACTTCCCGGATTCTTGGCAGCCAAATCCTTAGCTACACGGCAGCGCCCTGCCGGGCCGGTATCCGTTAGAGCAGGCCGCCCATGGCCGGATCGCTGATGCTGTCCTCGCCGTTTTCGAGATGGCCGGCCAGACGATACTCGAAGCTGGAGTCGTCATCGACGGTGACCGACAAGTCGTACCAGCCGTGGAATTGCTTGAGCGACCAGCGCCGGGTGGCGGACTTTCCGGCTGCGAGGGTCTGCTCGACGCTGTGGCCGGTGTATTCGTCATGGATGCGGACCTTGGCCGGGGTTGCGGCCCGGTTCGCGATCACCAGCCCGATGCGGCTCCGGTTCTCGTCGTAATTGAGGCTGACGTCCAGGCTGGCGGCATCCGCTCCGGCAGCAGTGGCCCTGAACTCCCGCAGGAAGCCGTTGGGACCGTGCACCGACAGCTCGTATCCGGCCCCGGCTCCCGCCGGACTCCACTCGCCGGCCAGCGTCTTGTCCGGTTCGACCGTATAGCTCCTGGGGCCTTCCGCGGGGTTGCCGGAGCGCACGTGGAACACCGCCGCAGCCTTGCCGATGTTGCCGAATTCGATCCGGAACACACCGCCGGCCACATCGACCGAGCCATGGGCGTGCAGGGCATAGGGCAGCGCGCGGGCCGGGCGCACACCCTTTTCCTGTTCCGGCACGGCCTGGTCCGTTGGTGGAACCGGCTGGTAATCGGGATGCCGTTCCCGATCCGGCGGCACATAGGCCGCGGTGCTCGGCAACCGCTTCGGCGCCGCATTGGGGGTGGCGAAGTTGAAGGCGGACGTGAGGTCGCCGACCACGGCACGCCGCCACGGCGTGATGTTGGTTTCGATCAGGTCGGGGTACTCGTCGGCGAAGCGCACTTCCAGGAAGCGGATCAGCGAGGTGTGGTCGAACACCTGGGAGTTGACCCAACCACCCTTGCTCCAGGGCGATACCACGAACATCGGAACCCGCATGCCAAGACCGTAAGGGGCTGCGGGATGGCCGGCATCGCCCGGATAGATTTCGTTGACGGTGTCCACGGTCGAGGCGCCCTGCTCGGGGAACTGGGGCGGGGTCGGCGGCACCATGTGATCGAAGAAGCCGCCTTCCTCGTCGTAGTTGACGAACAGTACCGTCTTGCTCCAAATCTCCGGATGTTCCGCCAGAATCTCGATGAACTGGGAGATGTACCAGGCACCGTAATTGGCCGGGAAATTGGGATGTTCGGTGTAGGCTTCCGGCGCGGCGATCCAGGACACCTGCGGCAGCCTGCCGTTGCTCACGTCGTCGCGGAAGATGTCCAGCAGCCGCAGGGGATCGCGGTTCCATGCCTTGATTTCGGTGCCTGACTTGGCGAAATCGTGGAGCGGGTCGCCGGGCTGGGCATTCTGGTACTGATGGAAGAACAGCAGGGAATTGTCACCGTAGTTGCCGATGTACGGATCGCCGGTCCAGCCCCACCAGTTGCCGGGCTCCGCATTCAAGCCGTCGCCGATGTCCTGGTAGATCTTCCAAGTGATGCCGGCGCGCTGCAGCCGCTCGGGGTAGGTGGACCAATCGTAGCCGGCCTCGGCGTTGGTGATCACCGGGCCGCCCCCCTGGCCGTCGTTACCGACCCAGCCGGACCACATGTGGTAACGGTTAGGATCGGTCGGCCCCATCAGTGAGCAATAGTAGGCGTCGCAGATGGTGAAGGCGTCCGCCAGGGCAAAGTGGTAGGGCAGGTCCTTGCGGCGGTGAAAGGTCATCGCCCCCACCCCCTTGTTGGGCACCCACTGGTCGTGGTTGCCGTCGTTCCAGGCGGCGTGGGTGTCGTTCCAGCCGTGGGGCGGGTCGGGCAAAAAGGTCAGACCCAGATTCTCCACGGGCGGCCGAAACGGGAGCAGGTCATCGGCACCGTTGGGCTGGTGCCACACCGGCTTGCCCGAGGGAAGCCGGACCGCGCGGGGATCGGCAAAACCGCGCACACCGCGCAGGGTGCCGAAATAGTGGTCGAACGAGCGGTTTTCCTGGGTCAGGATGACGATGTGCTCCACGTCCTTGATGGTGCCGGTGCGATGGTTGGCGGGGATGGCCAGGGCACGGCCGATGCTGGCGGGCAGCGAAGCCGCCAGTGCGCCCGATCCCACCAGCTTCAGAAAGGTACGGCGATTGGAATTCATGGATTGCCTCCCGGGGCGGGTATGTCGCAGGTTGCGGACGCGCCACGGTAGCAATGCAATATGTCGAACCGGTTTCCGCCGTATGACCGATTCGTGTCTTTCCCTTGCCGGTCTGCGCCCGGCCCGGCAGGTCGCGGACCTGTCGCACCGGGCGCCTCCCGGGTTCCGGCGTCAGCGGCGGATTGAAGGGCCGCGCTGCCAATCCAGACGCCGGTCCAGCTCGATCTTGATGAACTCGTTATTGTCCGAATTCTGGTCGCGGCCACCGGTGCCGGGATAGTTGTTGTCGTTCAGCACCAGCAGGGTGTCGGCGTCCAGGATCAGCACGTCCTCGATGGTGACGAAGGGAAAGGTGAAAGTGGTGCTGCCGTCGCCGTTCAGATCGTGCGGGTCGGCGATGTTCATCAGGTCCGCCAGCTCGGTCTTCCGCGCGAACCCGCCGTTGGCGACGCCGCCGATGTCGGCCAGGTACAGCTTCTTGAACGGCGTGCCGTTGGTCGCCGTGCCGCCGTTGCGCTCGATGACGATGAACTGGTGATCGTTGATCGCCGTCATGTCGCCGATGTTGGTGCCGTTGGCTTCCAGCTGATACAGCCAGTGGTTGGCCGTGTAGCTTTCGCTGCCGATGTCGAACTCGTTGATGCGCAGGATCTTGTTGACCGAGCCGTTGATGGAGTTGTCGCCGGTGACGGTGCCTTCCAGCAGGGTGTACAGCGTGTCGCCGGCCGGGTTGATCGCCATGCCCTCGAAGCCGCGGGAACCGCCCAGATTGGCGGCATTGCCCGCCAGGTAGGGATTCTGGGGAGACATGACCTCCGCGCCGGAAGCGGTGGAGCCCGGCGGAACGATGTTGGGAGTAGCGATTTCGCTGCGCAACACCTTGCCTTCGTGATCGGCCTTCAACAGGAACGGACCGAACTCCTCGCCGAACCACAGATTGCCGTTCTTGTCCCGGCGCACCGCTTCGATGTCGAAATCCGAGCCGGTCAGGAGGCGCTTCTTCTGTATGCCGGGGTCGACCGCGATGTCGCCGGCGCCATTGGGATAATGGGTCTGGCCGGCGACGATGGGGAAACCGACGTTTTGTTGCGGGTCGCGCAAGCTGATGAAGCTCTTGCGGGAAAAGCCGGCCAGTTTCTCGCCGCTTTCGAAATCCACCGGGGTGACGCTACCGCTGCCGGCCACTTTGGAGCCGTTCCAGCTCTTGAAATCGGGCCGCACGGCATACATGCGCAGCAGGGTGTCGGCGGAATTGCCCTTGGTGCCGAAACCGTTGTCGGGCATGACGTAGAAGGAATTCCTGGTGGGGCCGTTGAGGACTCCGGAAAAGCCCTGGACCGGCTGCCTGTCGATCAGGGGCAATCCGTTGCCGCCTGCCCCGGCGCCAGCGAACTGGCCGGAGGTGGGGCCGACCGCAAAGGTGTTGGCCGGCAACAGGGCGAAGCCGGTGAGTTCGGCGGCCTGGGCTCCCGTAGCAAGAATGGCGGCGGTGAGGGCAGAAAGTCGTGCCAAGCGAACGGTGACCTTCGGCATGCTGGTTTTCATGGGACTGGCTCTCCTGGGCTGGTCGTTGTGTCAATCGGACAGCGCGCCGCAGCCTTCGATAGCAGGCCTGCCGGCGCGCGCAGCCGATTCTAGGAGTGCCTTATTACTGCACGGTGACGCTGCTGATCCCTTGCAACCCGGCTACGAAACCGACCCAGCAGTATCATTCCCCGCCGCACACCGATTCGCTGGCGGTGTCCAGGGTGACCCCGTCCAGAATCACCGTGCTTTGCACCCGGTCGCAGCCGTTTTCGGCGGCCGGCCCCACCAGCCGCGCAGCGATCTGGTAAGCGGCGTAGTAGACCTGCGCTTCGCCATTGCGCCAGGCGGTTCGGGTCACGGCGTGGCGTAGCGCCTTGAAGTCGGCGCCCGTGGGCAGCTTGCGGGACTCCGGCACGGAACGGATGGCGGTGCCGGTGGGGCAGGCGATCCAGGTTTCGGAATGCTCCAGGGTCTGGTAGGTGACCAGGACGTTCAGGCAGGAGCCGCTCACCGCGTAGTCGGCCATCACCGGTTCGCCATAGAGCAGGCCCCGCACCGGCGTCGGCGGCCGTTGCCTGGCGATGCCGGCCAGAAACTGCTGGGCACTGCTCCGGAGAGGATCCATTGCCGCCTGGGCGGGCCGTTCCACCCGGTTGACCAGCGGCGCGCAGCCCGCCAGCAGCAGCGCCACCCCCATGACCAAACGAGGTCCTGCCCGCTCCCACGGGGACCTCATACCGGGTCCTCCTGCTTGCGATCGGCGTGGCCCAGGCTGCGTTCAGGTGCAATGCGGTCGCGCACCCGCTGCTTGAGTTCGGTGATCTCCGGGAACCGGCCTTCGAGCTTGCGCGACCACACCAGCTCGCCGTTGGCGTGCACTTCGAAAATGCCGCCGCTGCCGGGTTGCAGCGCCAATTCGGCGATCTCCTGGTCAAAGGTGGTGAGCAGTTCCTGGGCCATCCAGGCGGCGCGCAACAACCAGCGGCACTGGCTGCAATAGCGGATTTCGATGCGGTTGTTCACGGGCGGCCTCGGGGTCACTGAAATAAGGCCCCAAGTTTGCAGACGCTGGGGATTTGTGCAAGCATCGGCGCCCATTCCGGCAGCCCCGAAGGATCTCGGCCTTGCTCCGATCGCCCGATATCCGCAGGGCCATTAAACCCTATCGCCACCATCCCTCAGGAGTATGCCTCATGAACGCTGTCGCCCCACTCCCGTTGCACGCTCCCGCCCAAGCCTTCCTCGCCAAGCCCAAACGCCTGTTCATCGACGGCGGCTGGATCGAAGCGGCTTCGGGCAAAACCTTCAGCGTCGCCGACCCGGCCACCGGCCAGACCATCGCCCAGGTACCGGAAGGTGACGCGGTGGATATCGACCGCGCGGTGGCGGCCGCCCGGCGCGCCTTCGAATCCGGCGACTGGCCCTCCATGACACCCTCCGACCGCGGCAAGCTGCTGTGGCGGATCGGCGACCTGATCCTGCAATACGCCGACGAACTGGCGGAGATCGAGTCCCTCGACAACGGCAAGCCGGTCGGGGTGGCCCGCGTGGCCGACGTGGCGCTGTCGGCGGACATGTTCCATTACATGGCGGGCTGGTGCACCAAGCTGCACGGCCTCACCATCCCGCTTTCGGTGCTCTACGATCCCGGCGCCCACTATCACGCCTATACCCGTCCCGAGCCCGTCGGCGTGGTAGGGCAGATCATCCCCTGGAACTTTCCGCTGCTGATGGCGGCGTGGAAACTGGCGCCGGCGCTGGCCACCGGCTGCACCGTGGTGCTCAAGGTGGCCGAGGAAACTCCGCTATCGGCCCTGCGGCTAGGCGAGATTCTCCAGGAAGCCGGCCTGCCCCAGGGTGTAGTCAACATCGTCACCGGCTTCGGTCCCACCGCCGGTGCCGCCCTGGCCGGCCATCCCGGCGTCGACAAGGTGGCTTTCACCGGCTCCACCGAGGTAGGACGGCTGATCGTCAAGGCGGCCGCCAACGACCTCAAGAAGGTGTCGCTGGAACTGGGGGGCAAGTCCCCCAACATCGTGCTGGCCGACGCCGACCTGGACATCGCCATCGACGGCGCCGCCAACGCGATCTTTTTCAACCACGGCCAATGCTGCTCCGCCGGCTCCCGGCTGTTCGTCGCCCAACCCATCTTCGACCGGGTGGTGGAAGGTGTCGCCAACGCCGCCAGGTCCATCAAGCTGGGACATGGCCTGGACCCCGACACCCAGATGGGGCCGGTGGTATCCGAAATCCAGCTCAGCCGGGTCTGCGGCTATCTGGATGCCGGCGCCCGCGAAGGTGCCAAGGCATTGGCCGGCGGCAAGCGCCGCGAGGGAGCGGGCTATTTCGTGGAACCGACCGTGCTGGTGGACACCCGCCCCGACATGACGGTGATCCGGGAGGAAATCTTCGGTCCGGTAGTCGCCGCCATCCCCTTCAAGGAACTGGACGACGACCTGATCCGCCAGGCCAACGACAGCATCTACGGACTCGCCGCCGGGGTGTGGACCCGCGACATCAGCAAGGCCCACCGGCTGGCGGCGCAAGTCAAATCCGGCAGCGTCTGGGTCAATTGCTACAACGTGTTCGACTCGGCCCTCCCCTTCGGCGGCTACAAGCAGTCCGGCTGGGGCCGGGAAATGGGCGAAGCGGTGCTGCACAACTACCTGCAGACCAAGGCGGTGACGGTGCGGCTGTGAGCCGCGCCGCGGCCCAGCCGAACCGGTGAAACTGTTTCTGACGGTCCTGCTCGCCGCCTTCCTGGGCAACCTGGGATCGCTCTATGTGATGGACGAGATCCGCGTCCGGCGGACGGCTCAAGCGGCCGACGCCGCAGCAAAGGAAAGCGCCGAACAGCAGCGCCTGCGCCAGGAGAGAGGGGCCCGGATTCGGGAAATGCTGAAGAAGGGCCTCAAGGAGCGCGGACAAGTCCTGGAGGAAGGTCCGGAACCCGAGGGCGGGCCGACGCCCTGAAGAAGCTAAGGATGTGGCCGACAATAACTTCCCGAAAGTCCCCGACCGATATTTCTGAGCAGCCAGTCCCGATGGGGTCGCCTTGGAGCCCCTCTCCCTGCGGGAGAGGGGTTGGGGTGAGGGCCTGGGCGTGTTATGCTTGCGACAAGCTCGTTGAAACATCAAGCGTTTTGGCCCTCACCCTGCCCTCTCCCGCGGGGAGAGGGTTCCAGATTTCGACCTGAAGGGCTCTGACTCCGTCCTGCGAGAATTCGGGGAAGTTATTTTGGACCAAATCCTAAGGTTGCGGCGCCGCAACCGGCGCCGCAATCCCTGACCCCGAGCCGCTTCGGAGATCTGCAGCAGCTTACTGAACCGCAGGCAGGCCGGCCGGATCGGCGGTATTGATGCAGTTCGGATGACCGAATCCGCCCGCGCTGACGCCGGTGCCTCCGTTGGCATTCGGCGTGATGTCATAGACGATGTTGTCCGGGCGGGCGGCATCGCCGGAAACGCCGCCGACGCCGGTCAGATTGTCCAGGCCCAGGTTGTCGCGCACCCGCCAGCCGATCATGTGGTCGGCGCAGGAGGTGTCGCCGCTCACGCCGACCGCACCGATCACCTTGTGATCCGCGTTGTACAGCGCCAGACCGCCGCCGAACACGTTCACGCCGCCCACCTTCTTGCCCACCATCCCATCGTCCGCGGTGCCGTTGTCGGCCGAATCGCCGCCGTAAGCCACATTGGTCGCCACCGGATTGCTGTGTTGCAGGCCGTACAGGCTGCCACCGGGCTGCACCGCGCTGTACAGGTTGGCGGTGGACAGGGCCAGGCCGTCGAGGCTGAAAGCATTGGCGGTGTTGGCCTTCTGCGCCGAGATCACCCGGCTGCCCGGCCACTGGTCGCCGCGGGCTGCGCCGCTGAAGGCCACGGCGCACACCACGCCGTCGCGATCCACCACGCTCCCCCACATCTGGAGGTCGAGACCGCTGGCTTCCGCCGCCGTGGCATTGCTCAGCGCGGTATGCAGGGCCGACCAGATTTCGTCCGGCCCCGAGACGCCCAGGGCCGCCGCCACTTCGGCGCAGGCCCCGCGGTCCTTCTGGTGATGCTTGTCGGGGCGATCGCCCTTCTTGCCGTGGCCGCCGGCCATGGCCGCCTGGCTCCCGACACACAGGGCGGCGGCGACCGCCAAGGACAGAATTCGGTATGGTTTCATGGATTTTTCCTCAACGACATAAGTATTTCGACATCAGCGAACCCTAATAAACACCGGGTCCGCTTATCCCCCTGATGCGGGACACGCCGGCCGCAAGGTCCATCCTGATATTCCATCGGAAAACCCTTGGAATGAGGCGGTGACGGTGAGCGCTGCGCATCGGCAAGGGATTCTATCCGACGCCGGAACATTGTCAATTTATCCTTTTGGATCAAAATGTAACGATTTTGTTACTACACCATCAAAAGTCCGTAATACCGCTTAGACAGCGTGTGAAATACCCCAGACATTCCGGCGCTCTCTGGTCGATGACGATAAAGGACCGGGAATATTACCAATTTCTCATAAAACCCTTGGATGTCGCCATCACACGACAGTATCGCCGGATATCTTGGCGATCGCGACAGCGGTCGCCGCGGCAAGGACGGTCATGGAGATGCATAAAGAGAGTGGCTGGGAATGGGTATATGAGAGGCCCGTCAATTCCATTCATCCGAAATCCCCGCCGCAGCGCGGCCTGCGGGCGGGTTAGGTTGCCCCTCGACCCTCTCCGGGGCTTAATTTACAATGCCCAATCCCGTCACTGGCGGCCCCGTCGTACCCAACCGATCACAGTTAAGGAGCGATCGTCATGCGTTTGCTGGCAACCGGAATCTGCACTCTGTTGGCAGTTTCTCACTTCACCCTGGCCGAAGCGGCCCCCAAATCGACCAAGAAAATGACCGACACCAACGCGACCCAAGTCAAGTTCGAGACCACCCTGGGCAACTTCACCGTCAAGCTGGACAAGGCGAAAGCCCCCGTCACCGTGGAGAACTTCCTGACCTATGTGAAGGAAGGCCATTACAACGGCACCATCTTCCACCGCGTCATCCCCGGCTTCATGGCCCAGGGCGGCGGCTACGCGGCCGACTTCAAGCAGAAGCCCACCCACGCCGCCATCAAGATCGAGGCCGACAACGGCCTGAAGAACAACCGCGGCACCATCGCCATGGCCCGCACCGGCGATCCCAATTCCGCCACCTCCCAGTTCTTCATCAACTTCAAGAACAACGACTTCCTCAACTACACCGGCCCCACCCCGCAAGGCTGGGGTTACGCGGTGTTCGGTGAAGTGAGCGAAGGCATGGAAGTGGTCGATGAAATGGCCAAGATTCCCACCGGCCCCGGCGGCCCCATGCCGACCGACGTGCCGAAGACCGCCATCGTCATCAACAAGGCGTCGGTCGTGGGCCAGTAACGGCGCGACCGAGGGCCGCCCGGAAAACGTGCGGCCCTCGCGGGCGGAGCAGGCGATGAACCACGAAACACAGCCATCGTCGCCGGGCGGCGGAACCGACCACGGACTTCGCCTGCGGCGTCTGGAACTGGAATACGGGCTGGCCCAGACCGGCTTGAAGGGAACCCTGATCGGAGTGTTGGCGGTCATCCTCATGCTGACCATCATGGTCACGGTCAGCGCGCTGACTCATGTCAGCATACTGACCGGCACCGACATCGTCGCCATTTTCGGCATCCTGCTGGTCGCCGTGGTGGCTTACGGCGCCTTCGTCTACCGGCGGCTCGTCAGGCTGTTCGACAAGCTCGAAGCCGGAGGCATCGCACAGGAACACGATCCGTCCTGATCGCCGCGGCTCGCGGCACCCTGCCGATCGCCCCCGGCACCGCCTGCCGTCCCGTTTCGCAACCATCTCCCGGGTTCTCCCATGCCGCGGCAAACCCTGTTCATCTCCGACCTGCACCTGAGCGCCGTCCGCCCCAAGTCCGTGGCACGGTTCCTGGAATTTTTGGCCCACCGCGCGCCAACCGTCGAACGGCTCTACATCCTCGGCGACCTGTTCGACGCTTACATCGGCGACGACGACGAATCCTCGCCCAACCGCGAGGTGAAAGACGCCCTGCGCCGGCTCTCCGGATCGGGCACCGCAGTGTACTTTCAGCACGGCAACCGGGATTTCCTGGTGGGCAGCGATTTCTGCGCCCGAACCGGCGCTTTTCTGCTGAACGACTACGCCCTGATCGACCTGTACGGCCGGCCTGCCCTGCTCACCCACGGCGACCTGCTGTGCACCGACGATGTCCAATACCAGACCGCCCGCCGGAGGGTGCGCAGTGCCGGGTGGAAACGCCAGGCACTGGCCAAACCGCTGTGGATGCGCCAACTGTATGCCCGCTGGTACCGCATCAAGAGCGGCTGGGACAAGGGTGGCAAGACCGCCGAGATCATGGACGCCAATGCCGATGCCGTGGCGGCGGCGCTGGAGCGATTCGGGGTGGACTTGCTCATCCACGGACACACCCACCGCCCGGCCTTCCACGATCTGCTCGTTAACGGAACACCGGCCCGGCGCATCGTGCTGGCGGAATGGACCGACACCGGCGGCCAGGTGTTGTGCTGCCGCTCGGACGGCAGTCTCGCCGCCCAGTGGCTGGATTGAAACGACCCGAGGACCACCCTTGAAGCCCCGAGTCATCACGAACCATCGATCATGCGCGTCAATCTGAAGACCTTGGGCTGCCGCCTCAACGAGGCGGAACTGGAAACCTGGGCACGGCAGCTGCAGGCCGGCGGTGACCGCCTGGTCGGCGACGGCAGCGAAACCGACCTGGTGATCTTCAACTCCTGCGCCGTGACCGAAGATGCGGTGAAGAAATCCCGCTACCTGATCCGCAAGACCCATCGCGAGAACCCCACCGCCAAGCTGGTGGTCAGCGGCTGCTATGCCACCCTCCAGCCGCAGGAGGCCGCCGCGATCCTGGGGGTCGATCTGGTGGTGGCCAACACCGACAAGCCGCGCCTGGTGGAAATCGTCCGCGACCGGCTGGACTTCGCCGCCATGCCGGCGGCCTCCGAGGCACCGGGAGATTGCGCCCTGTTCGCGCTCGGCCGCCAGCGCGCCTTCATCAAGGTGCAGGACGGCTGCCGCTACCGCTGCAGCTTCTGCATCGTCACCCTGGCCCGCGGCGAGGAGCGCAGCCGGGGCACCGACGAGATCGTCGAGGAGATCGATGGTCTGCACGGCCAGGGCATCCCGGAAGTGGTGCTGACCGGTGTCCACCTGGGGGGCTGGGGCAGCGACCTGGGTCTGCGGCTGGAGGACTTGCTGGAAGCGGTGATCCGCCGCACCGCGGTGCCGCGCATCCGCATCGGCTCGCTGGAACCCTGGGAACTGACCGACCGGCTGTTCGAACTGCTGGCCGAACCCCGCGTCATGCCCCATCTGCACCTGCCGCTGCAAAGCGGCTGCGACGCGGTGTTGCGCCGCATGGCACGACGCTGCCGCACCGGCGATTTCGCCGTCCTGACGGAGCGGGCCCGAGCCGCCGTGCCGGATCTCAACGTCACCACCGACATCATCGTCGGCTTCCCCGGCGAGACCGAAGACGAGTGGCGCCAGTCGCTCGACTTCGTCGCAACCCAAGGGTTCGGCCATATCCACATCTTCGGATACTCGCCGCGAGCGGGCACCAAGGCGGCGACCCTGCCGGACCCGGTTCCGGACAGCATCAAGAAGGCGCGCAGCCGCGAATTGCAGCAACGACTGCGGGAACAACAGCCGGCGCTGTTGGAACGATGGCGGGACAGCGTCGTTCCGGTGCTGTGGGAAGCCGGCGAGGCAACCGATCCGACCGGCCGGCGCCGCTACTTCGGCTACACCCCCAACTACTTCAAGGTCGCCGCCCTGATGGACGAATCGGCGAGCCCCACCGGCCGCATCCTGCCGGCCCGGCTGGACCGAATCGAAGCCGGCGGCGAATTCTTCCTCGGCACCGTGGCAGCGGCTTCCCACCCGACGGAACCCGCCTGTCCCTGACGGGGCCGCTTCCCGAACCGATCCGCACCTCCGTATTCCCAGCCAGCATTGCCCTTACGGACGTGATGGCCATCCTCACCCCTCGGGAGCTGCCTGCCTGTAAACAGCGCAAGACCCCAAGAAAATTCAGTACGATAGACCGGACGGCAGCCACCGCCTCGACCTTCCGGGCATGGCCGTCCCCCTCGGCTTTTACGTCGCCGCTCCGCTCCCATACACTGAAGCTCGCCCCCATACCGAAGCGGCACGTTGCCCCGGGAATCGGAGGGGGTTCGCAAACACCGAAACAAACCCTTTGGAGGCGGCCATGTCTCGACACAACGTATTGGTCACTTCAGCCGTCCACTGCTTCGTATTGCTCTCGCGCCGCCGCGGCCATGCCGCCCTCGCCGCCGCCTTGGCCTGGCTGCCGCTCCTGACCAGCCTGCACGCTCCGGCAGCGGGCGCACTCGAAGTGCAACCGGTGCTGAGCGGCCTCACCAGCCCGGTCTACCTGACCAGTTCCAGGGACGGCAGCAACCGGATGTTCATCGTCGAGCAGCCCGGCCGCATCCAGCTGCTTTCCCCCGGAGCAAGCGCACCAGCCGTGTTCCTCGACATCACCGCCAGAGTGCGGTCGGGCGGCGAACGGGGACTGTTGGGACTGGCCTTTCATCCGCGCTATGCGATCAACCGCCGCTTCTTCGTCAACTACACCCGCCAGCCGGACGGAGCAACGGTCATCGCCGAATACCGGGCATCCGCCTCCGATCCCGACGCGGTCGACCCGGAAGAGACCGAGCTGCTGGTCATTCCCCAACCGTTCGCCAATCACAACGGGGGCATGATCGAGTTCGGACCGGACGGATATCTGTACATCGGGATGGGCGATGGCGGCTCAGGCAATGATCCGGGCAATCGCGCCCAGAACATCGACGAGCTGCTGGGGAAGATGCTGCGGATCGACGTCGACCACCGGAGCGACTCCCGAGCCTATTCCATTCCGCCGGACAATCCGTTCGCCGGCGAACTGCCTGGGCGCGATGAAATCTACGCCGTGGGGCTCAGAAATCCGTTCCGGTTTTCGTTCGATCGCGCTCGGGGGCAGCTCTTCGCCGGTGATGTGGGCCAGGGAGCGCGGGAGGAGATCGACCGGATCAAGCGCGGCGGCAACTACGGCTGGCGGGTGTTCGAGGGCTCCCGCTGCACCGGTCTCGATCCAGCAGCCTGCGGCCTGCCCGGCTTCGTGGCTCCGATCGCCGAATACGGACACGGGGGCGGCCGCTGTGCGGTCATCGGCGGCTACGTGTATCGCGGTGCCCGCTCGGCTTTCGAGCGGGGAGCCTATGTTTACGGCGACCTGTGCAGCGGCGAAATCTTCCGGCTGTTCCCCGCCAGGAGCGGCGGCAGCCAGAGCGTGGCACTGGACAGCGGCCTGCGCATCGCGTCCTTCGGGGAGGATGAGGCGGGCGAGATCTATGTTCTGGGACTGGGCGGCGGCACCATCGACCGCCTCACCGCCAGCCCGCCGCCGCCGCCCTGCAGTTTTGCGATCGAACCGGGCGGCCAGGAATTCGGCGCCAAGGGCGGGAAAGGCTCCCTGCAGCTATCGGCTGCCAGCGACTGCCGCTGGCTCGCCGCCAGCCACGCCCCCTGGATCCGCCTCGTCACATCCGAAGCCGGCAGCGGCGAGGCCACCCTCTTCTTCCGGGTGAGACCCAACCCCGGGAGCGGACCGCGGGAAGGAATCATCACCGTCGCCGGGCAGAGCTTTGCCGTCACCCAATCCGCCTGCGACCGGCGGGAGCGAGGGAGCGGCAAGGGGCGCGGCGGCCGTGACCGACGCCCCGAACGGAGCGAGGGCCGCGGACCCTCGTGAAGCCGGAGCTATTCCCCGGAGTTCGGGGCGATGGGGCCTGAGCGCCTCGGTGTCCAATCGCGGGGCGGCTTCAGCCGGCCGGCAAGGCATTCTTGCGCGCCGCGCAATACAGGGCCGCCCCGGCCACCGCCGCCGGCGGAACCAGGATGTTGAACACGGGAACCGCCAAGCCTGCCAGCACCAGGCCGCCGAACACCAGCACCTCGCCGCGGCGGCCCCGCAAGAACTCTTTTTGGGCGGCGAACTTCAGTCCCAGGTTGTCGAGCGGATAGGACAGGTATTCCAGCGCCATCGACCAGGCGCCGAACACCATCCACAACGCGGCGGCGACCAGGTTGATGCCGGGGATGGGGAACATCACCAGGATCGGCAAGGCTCTAAGCCCCAGGTAACCCAGCCGGTGCATTTCCAGAGCCAGCGCCGCCATGGCACCCTGCAGCGCCCCGGCGGCGGCCGGCGCCACCGCCGCCGCGCCGTCCAGGCTGCTCACCTTGGCCGACAGCGCGCCGTAAAAGGGAGACCCGATCAGGTTGGCGACCACGGTGAAGGTGAAGAAGCCGATGGCCACCAGGGCCACCGCGAAGACCGGCCACAACAGCCAGCGCAGCCAGTCCAGCCAGCCGGGCAGCAGCCAGTCCATGGCGGCGCCGAAGTAATGACCCGCCAGCCAGAACCCGAGCGAGTAGACCACCAGGTTGATGAGCAGCGGAACCCACACGAAGGAGCGCAGCTGCGGTGTGGAAAGAAGCTTCAGGCCCCGCAGCAGGCAGCCTACCACCAGCAGCGGGTCGAACTTGCGTTGGGAAGTCATGTTCACGGGAACGATCCGGGCAAAAAGCCAACGCTATCAGCCCGTGCCGGGGAGGTAAAGAGCGGCCGGCAAGACGGAGCCCGCCTGAGCAGGCGGTAGGACTATGGCGGCTGATTCGTGGCTAGCGCCCGCTCCCAAGCACTGTCACGGTCTTTTCGGGACTCGCCGGATCGTCGGACGGAATGGTGACGGTCCCTTCGGCCGGTCCCGGAGCGTCCGGACTGAACAGGACCCGGACGGTGCAGCGCCGGCCCGGCCCCACGGCGCTGCCGGAGCAGTTGTCCTCGGCCAGGCTGAATGGCCCACCCTCCCCGCTCAGGGCGATGGTGCCGATGTTGAGATCCTGCCGCCCCTTGGCAGTCTTGTTGGCGATCCGGAACACCGCGATCTTGTCACGGCCGACCGGAATCGTGCCCAGGTTTTTCCTGGCGGGACTGGCCGCGATAGTGGGCTGGCTGGTGAAGTGGGCGGTGACGCTCTGATCGCCGTCGACCCGGACCCGGCAGCGCGGGCCCTTGCCCGTGCAGGCGCCCGACCAGCCGGCAAAGGCCGATACGGGGTCGGGCTTGGCGGTCAGCGTCACGCGCCTGGCCTTGGGGTAGCTGCGGGAACAGTCGGCATGGCCGGAGCCGCAGTCGATGCCCTTGGGCGCGCTGCGCACCCGGCCGACGCCAGCGCCTTCGACCGCAACTGTCAGACGGTTGGCGAAAGCCCCGGCCTGGTTGACCACGAACAGCTGGTCGGCCAGATGCAGAAGGCCGGTGCGGGGCTCGCCCCCGGTCTGGGCCTCCACGCTGTAGGCGATCTCCCCATTGCCGCTGCCGGAACGTCCCTGCGGCGTGCGTATCCAGGCATCGTCCAGGCCGGCCAGCCACTGGCAACCGGCCGGAGTCGCCGTGACCGTGACGGTGCCGCTGCCACCGGCTACCGGCAGCGACACCTCGGCGGGCGTCAGGGTGTAGCTGCAGGCCGCCGCCTCCTGGACATAAGCACCCGGCGGTCCGGGCGGGGTCCGGGGATTGCCGTCGCGATCGGCCGGCACCGCATTGATCAGCGTCCCCTGCGGGACATCCGGGGCGGAGGGAACGTCGGCCCAGGAGAAATCGGGGATGGTCGCGGTCGCCGCCTCGAACACGGTACCACTCGCCTTGGGACGATAATTGCCTTGGTCGGGATCGACCAGCTGCGGCTCGCTGGTATTAATGGTGTTGTCCTGCCGCAGCTGGTCGGGGTTGCAGCTCGGGTTGTCCTGCTGGCAGCCCTGGCCCGCCTCTTCGATGCCCAGGGGATGGCTGGCGGGTCCGTCCCAGATCATCGAACCGCGCAGCACCAGGTTGTCGTCGGTGCGGGCGGGATCGGCGATGTTGCGGACATTCTGCGGGATCGCCGCCGGCCCCGGCACGTTGAAATGGGCGTAGAGGGTCTGGCTGCCGGCCGGGTTGTAGAACAGGTTGTTGTAGATCCACACGTTGCGGTTGGAGATCACCGGCACCGATTCCATCACCACCACCGGCCCCCAGCCGCCGCCGTCGGCGAATTCGCTGCAGCGCGCCGCCGGGTTCTGAATATCGTCGGTCGGGGTGCAGTTGCGTTCCCCGAACACCGCCTGGAACAGGCTGAATCCGTTGGCGGTGGAGGTCGCCACCCGGTACAGGGTGTTATAGCCCACCAGGATGTCGTAACCGCCGGAAACGCTGACCGGCACGCCGGGGATGTCGTGCAGCAGGTTGTTGACGAACTTGACGTCGTAAGCCTCGTAATGCAGCCAGGGCGACAGCATCACCGCCAGGTTGGCCGACTGGCCCGCCTGGAAGCCGAGCTCGCAGCGGTGCAGCACGGTATCGCCGCTGCGGAAGCCGCCGAATTCGTTGCCTTCCACCCGCAGATAGCTGGTGCCACCCTTGACGTACATGCACCACTGGCCGGCCGAGTGCACCCGGTTGTCGATGAAATGGCCGTATTGCACCACCATGTAGTCGACGGCGCTGTGCCAGGCGCCGCCGATGGTGCTTTGCTCCACATAGAGGTACTGGGTCTGGTTGACCTTGAGCACCTCCTGCAGGTTGTTGCAGGCATCGGTGATGCAGGCCGGACCCAGCAGCGACAGCTGGCGCAGCAGCACGTGGTCGCCGTCCTCGATGTGCAGCAGGTCGTTGCCGGCGGAGTTCACCGGCAGCGGCGTTCCGCCCACCAGATCGAGGCCGATCAGATACAGATAATCGACGCTTTTGATGTTGAGGCCGCCGCGCAGGGTCACGCTACCCGGACCGCCGGTGGCGCTGACAATCAGCGGATGCTCGTAGCTGCCGGAACGGTCCGAAAAATAGTTCTGGCAGTTGCTGTCTTCGGGACCGGGCTCGCAAGGGTAGATCCCCGGCCGCAGGTTGATGCGGTAGCCGGTGGTGCCGAGCTGTCCGGGCACCTTGCCCCAGGCCGCCGTGAGGGTCTTGAGGGGGGCATCGGCGGTGCCGGCATTGCCGTCGCCGCCGGTTGCCGGGTCGACGTACAGCTCGCTCAACACCGGGCTGCCGATGTCGTAGCCGGTGGCGGCGCATGCGGCCGAGGCGGCGAACACCGCCGCCAGGACGAAAAAGGCGGCCCCGCAGAGACCCGCCCCGTGGGAACTGATCCGAGATTTCATGATGCCCTCCCATCGACAACACTGGCGGCCGGCCGGCACGCTTCTGAAGTCTAGGGCATTTTGTCCGGTTCCACCGGGTTCGGGCGGTGGCCGTTCCCGAACCTCGCCGTGGCATGGCGTCTGCCATGCATCCCGGATCTGGCCGCCGCCGCCAGCCCCCCCCGCGCAACTCAGCTGCTCTCCGCATCCTGCCGCGGCCGGCGCTTGCGGACTCTCGCCTGGCGCCGCTCGCTGCGCTGCCAGTTTCGGCTATTGGCCTGGGCCGCCACCGGCGCGGCCGGATGACCGCTCGGGCCGGTGCCGTCACCCGTCACCATCCAGCGGTAGCCCGGCCAGCCTCTCACGCAGAGCCATCGCCTGAGGGGGGTCTTGATGAGGGACATGCACAGGCCGATGGAAAGCAGGCACCACACCGCCGCATGCTCGTTGGGATGGCGGGTCAGCTGATCCGCCAGGAGCGGCCCGACCAGCAGATGAAACGACACGAAACGCCAGGAACCGTACAGCAGCGGCAGCAGAAAGGCCGCGGCGAAATAGGCAAAACCATGCAGGCCGAACGGGAAGGGAATCAGATCGTCCGCATGATTGGACATCAGGCCATTGAGGGGAAGCTGCCAGGCGATATGCCAATCCCCCGAGGTCGAACAGACCGCCGGCCCGCAAAATCCTTCGTAGCCGCGCACGCAGGTCTTCGCCCAGGAAAAAGGGTAGAGCTTGATCAGCATGGCCACGGTGGCCAGCCCGCAGAGGGCGTAGGCGAGCCCCTGCACCCGCCGCTGCACCGCGGACGGAACGAAATACAGGGCGGCCATGTTGACGAAGAAGGGCTGAAAGGCGATATGCAGATAGCCCAGCAGGGTCAGCAGCTGATTCTGGGGCGTATCGCATTGGTCGATGTAGAAATAGGTCGCGGCCTGCAGCAGTTCCATGGCCGCGAAATAGGTCAGCGGCAACCACAGCTGCCTGGACTCTCCCTGGTAAGCCACATAGCCCGAGGTCGCAAACCCTACGGTGGCCAAAACGGCCGACGCCTCACCGCTCCAGCACATGACGGTACCTCCCGGCGCTGCGGCCGGCTGGACGAATCGACGGGGAATAACCCTTATTTTTCGCGGAAAGGCATCCTGCCGGAATAGCCTCGGCCGAGCCGGGGGCACTCGTAGGTATCGGCGCAGATGGTGTTGCCCTGGCGCCGCTTGGCGCGGGATTTGGCGCGCGACGCCAGTTCCGCGACCCGTTCCGGAGTCAGTCCGGAACAGCCCTGGGGCAACAGCAGCACGCCGATGGAAAGACTCATGATCGGAAACTGGCGGGTGATGCCGAACCGGTCGGCCGCGGTGATGCCGCCGCGCTCCCGGTCCTCCTCGGTGTAGTGCAGCGACACCAGTTCCCGGAAGATTTGCAGGATGCGCTGGCAGCGTTCCTGCCAGTCGCCGCCGTACAGCAGCAGGATGAAATCGTCGCCGCCGATGTGGCCGACGAAGTCGGCTTCCGGACTCACCCCTTCCTGCAGCAGCCGGGCCACCAGCCGCAGGATCTCGTCGCCGTGGGCATAACCGTAGGCGTCGTTGTAAGGCTTGAAATTGTCGAGGTCGAGGTAGGCGACGGCGAATCCGACGGCCTGCTCGATCGCTTCGGCCAGGGTCTGCTGGATCACCACGTTGCCGGGCAGCAGGGTCAAGGGATTGGCGTAGCGGGCCTTCTTCACCTGCAGCTCGGTGATCTTGCCCAGCAGGTCCATCAGCGTCCCCTTGCCCAGGTAATGGCCCTGCTCGGTGATGATGAATTCGTCGGCGTAATGGTTGAGTGCCGAGGTGAGCCTCTGGCTGATGTCCTCGAGCGAGGTGAGCACGTCCACCGAGACCGCACGCCGCTGGATGAGCTGGCGCACCGGCTTGCGGTGGTAGAGATCGCGGCCGTAACGGCTGGCCATCAGGCTCATGAAGTCGTCGCGGACGATCAGGCCCAAGGGATTCTGCTGCTCCACCACCGCCACCGACTTGAGCTGGGCATTGGACTGGAACAGCTCGCCGAGCCTGCCGATGCTGTCGTCCGGGCCAATCGACGGACAGGCCTTGAGCAGGCTGCCGGCGGTCAGGCTCTGGTGGGGCCGCGGCCGCACCGGCCGGTCGCTGAACAGCCCGGGGTCGACCTCGACCGGAGGCACCGGCGCCGGCCGCGCGAAGTAATAGCCCTGGGCCAGGACCACCCCGAGCTTGCGCAGCACCGCATATTCCTGCTTGTTTTCGATGCCTTCGGTGATGGTCTCGCAGCCCATCGACTTGGCGATCTCCAGGATCGCGCTGATGAAGCGCTGCTTGGTCCTGTCGTGATCGACCCCGGCGATGAAATGGCGGTCCACCTTGACGTAGTCCGGGTTGCTCTCCGACCACAGTTTGAGCCCGGAATAGCCTGCGCCGAGATCGTCCAGGGCGACCCTGAAACCCTGATCCCGGTAATGCCCCAAGGCGTCCTGGAACAACCCGACATCGTTGATCGGATGGGTTTCGGTGATCTCGATGATCACCCGCGCCGGATCGAGCCCGTGCTGGATCAAACAGGCCAGGGTATGGCCGTTGATCAGCCGGCGTTCGCTGAGGGTCAAAGGATGGATGTTGATGAACAGCAGGCCCGCCAAACCATGGCGGGCAAACTCGCGGATCACGGTTTCCCGGCACAGGAAGTCCAGCTCGACGAGGCGCCCCCGCCGGGCCGCGGCGGCGAACAGGGCATCGGGCGCGAACAGCGGCGATCCGGCCGGCCCCCGGATCAGGCCCTCGTAGCCGAGGATGGCGCGCCGGCCGAGGCAGACCACCGGCTGAAACACCGCGTTCAACCGCGCCGACCGCAGGATCTCGTCGAACGCGTCGTCGACGGCATGGTCCCCGGAATCCCGAGGGCTTTCCCAGAGCGGGTCCGTCAATCGCCGATCGGTCTCGATGTACAGGTTATTCATCGGACGATCAGCCTAGTCCGGCGAAATGACAGGCCCGTGACAGACCGCCGGCACGAGCGGCCCTCGAAGTCGCCGGAAGCCGGGGACTAAGGATTTGGCCGCGACTAACTTCCCGATCCGTTCCTGTGGGAGGGGGCTTTAGCCCGCGACCGGCGCCTAGTCGCGGGCTAAAGCCCCCTCCCACCATAGATCGCCGCCTTCAATGCTCGCCGCCGGTATTCGACCGGTTGAGGGCCTCCACCGCCTGAACCAGGCGTTCGGCCTGGTCGGTGACGTCGCCTCCGCCGCCCTTGGCCTGGTTCTGCAGCAGTTGGAAAGCCTGGTCCTGGGTGAGCCGCCAGCGCTCCATCAGCAGGCCGACGGCGATGCCGACGGCGCGGCCGCCGCTCAACTCCGTTTCCAGCCGGACATTGCGGGCCACCAAGTCCCGCAGCTCGCGGCCGCGCGCCAGGGCGATCCGCAACGCGGGCTCCAACCGCGCCAGATCCACCGGTTTCAGGACATAGCCCAATCCGCCCTCGGCCACCGCCGCATTCACCAGTTCCCGGTCGGCGCTCGCCGACAGAAACACCGCCGGCACCTCGTATTCTTCCCGCAGCCGCCACGCCAGTTCGATGCCGGACATCCTCAACATGCGGATGTCGACGATGGCCAGGTCGAAGCCGCCCCGGCCGGCCGCCGCCAGGGCCTCATCGCCGCTGGACGCCGAGGTGACCTCATATCCCAATCGCAGCAGGGCGGGCCCCAGGGTCTCCAGGATCAGTTCATCGTCGTCGACCAGGAGGAGACGCGCCCCTCCGCTGCTCTGTTCGCTCATCGTCGGCCCGGTTGATTGGTCAGTAACTCGGCACGGTAAATCGGCCCTGGCCGCAAAGCTAGGGGCCTTGAGCAGGCTTGATCTGTACAGATGAGTCAAGTTTTCAGGCGGCCAGTTTGGCTTCCTCAAGGAGTCGATCGATGGCTTGGCTGGCTTGAACCAGGACACGAGGTGCGGTACCGGA
>Ga0233425_10004764_pt1 | contig 22292 bp, 1 predicted proteins | sample Watercolumn_Towu_2_FD_181712 | JGI IMG/M metagenome (GOLD analysis project Ga0233425, IMG submission 181712) | Freshwater microbial communities from Lake Towuti, South Sulawesi, Indonesia - Watercolumn_Towuti2014_140_MG | ecosystem: Environmental > Aquatic > Freshwater > Lake | place: Indonesia...
CTTGCAGACGCCGTCACAGGGGGCGTCGCAGCAGTAGCCGTCCACGCACATCCCGGAGAGGCACTGGTTGGAGGCCGCGCATCCCTGGCCGTTGGCCTTCTTGGGGACGCAGGCACCGGCAACGCAGTAGTAGGCGGACGAACAGTCGGTATCCACGGCGCAGGACGTGAGACAGGCCGTCTGGTCGGGCTTGCACACGTAGGGCTGGCAAGAAGTGGAGCCCTTGTCCTGGCAGGTACCGTTGCCGTCGCACTGGTCTGCGAGGAAGAGCTGTTCTCCGAAGCAGTACTGGCTGGCGCAGGCGGTACCGGCGGACCACTTCCGGCAGGTACCGGCCCCGTTGCAGAAGCCGTCCAGCGAGCAGGTGGACTGAGCGGCCTGCGGGCAGTCGTTGGCGGGGTCCTGGCCGTCGGCCGCCAGCACGCAGGCGGTCCCGATGCCGGAGCAGACCTGGCAGAGCGGGCAGTTGTTCTCCGGGTCGGTGTTGGCGGGGTGGAAGCTGCAGGTGCCCAGCTTTCCGGCCAGTGCGCAGGACTGGCAGCCGCCGGTGCAGGCGGTATTGCAACAGTAGCCGTCCACGCAGTTTCCGGACTGGCATTCGATGGCCCCGGAGCATGCCAGGCCGTTGGCCTTCTTGGTCACGCAGGCACCGTTGAAGCAGTAGTTGCCGTCGCAGCACTGGGCATGCTGGGTGCAGCCGGTGGCACAGGCGGTACCCAGGGTGTTGCACCGGTACGGGCAGCAGGAGGCTGCTCCGCCCTCGTTGCAGGTTCCGCTGCCGTTGCACTTGTCCGGAGGATAGAGCGTCGTGTCGACGCAGGTCTGGGCACCGCAGACGGTGGAGTTGGTCCAGTAGCGGCACTGGGCATTGCCGTTGCACCATCCGTCGAGACCGCACGTCTCGGGGAGGCTCTGGCTGCAGTCATCCGTGGGATCCTGGCCGTTGGGGACCTTGGCGCAGTTGCCGGCGCCGTCGCACACCATGCACAGGCCGCACTCCCCTTCGGGGTCGGTCTGGGAGGTGTGGTTGGTGCAGGTTCCTTCCCACCCGGCGACGCTGCAGCTCCGGCAGGTGCCGGTACAGGCGGTGTTGCAGCAGTAGCCGTCCACGCAGTTTCCGGACAGGCACTGGTTGGGGCCGGCGCAGGTTTCGCCCAGCGACTTCTTGGGAACGCACTGGGAGCTGTTGCAGTAGTTGCCTGCGCAGCAGTGTGCATCGGACGAGCAGGTGGAGCGACAGCCCTCGGTGAGGCAGGTGAAGGGACAGCAGGAGGCGTCGTCCGAGCAGCAGGTGACGAATGCGAGGTCGGTAGTGGGAGTGCATTCCTCGGGCACGGTCGGGAAGAAGTCGGGATCGCCTGGACCGGTGGTGAAGGAATCCTCGGCGCACTCGGTGAGGGTCCAGATGCGCTTGCTGTCGTAGCCGCACCCGGCGCCCTGGGCGTCCCGGTTGACGAGCTCGTCGAAGGTGCAGAGCCGGCCGCCTCGTGACTGGCAGATCAGGAGCGCTTCTGCGAAGGTCACTGCACCGGAGCAGGGAGCAGCCTTGGAGCAGATCTGCTCGGAGCCGAAGTCGTCCGGCCATGCGAGCACGGCGCAGTTGTTGGAAGAGCCGACGCAGGTCCCGTCTCCATCGCAGTAGCGCTTGGCAGACAGTGCGTCGACGGCGCAGGACTGGGCCTTGCAGACGGTGCCGCCCGGCCATTTCCGGCAGGCGCCCTTGCCGTTGCAGGAGCCGTCGGTGCCGCAGGTGGTCGGGGCGCTGGCGGCGCACTGGTTCTTGACGTCCTCGCCTTCGAGTTGGAGCTTGCAGGAGCCTGCGCCGTTGCAGGCCTGGCAGAGCCCGCACTCATCGACGGGGTCGGTGCTGTTGGCAATGAAGGTGCAGACGCCGAGCAGCCCGGCCTGGTTGCAGGCCTGGCAGGTACCTGCGCAGGCGACGTTGCAGCAGACGCCGTCGGTGCAGAAGCCGGATGCGCACTCCTTGGCCGCAGTGCAGGCGCTGCCGAGGGTTTTCTTGGGCAGGCATTCGCCCATGAGACAGTAGTGAGTGGCCACGCACTCGGTATCGAAGGTGCAGGTGGTGGCGCAGGCGGTTCCGGCCGGGAGGCACTTGTACGGAGAGCAGGGTTTGACCCCGCCGTCCTTGCAGAGGCCGAGCCCGTCGCAGAGGTCGGCATAGTGCTCGGCGTTGCTGGCGCAGTAGGGGGCGAGACACTGGGTACCGGACTTCCAGAAGCGACACTTGCCCAGGCCGTTGCAGGCACCATCCTGCGAGCAGGAGGCTTCGGGCCAGACGTCGCACTCGCCGAGGGGGTCAGCACCGTCGGCCACGGGCATACAGGCGAAGTTACCGTCGCAGACCTGGCAGAGGGTGCACTCATTCTGGGGATCGGTGTTGATGAGCTGCGGCTTGCAGGTCCCCGGAGTGAGCGAGCACGAGGCACAGACGGCATTGCAGGCGGTGTTGCAGCAGTAGCCGTCGACGCAGAAGTCGGACTGGCACTCGCGCTTCTCGGTGCAGGTCTGGCCGTTTGCCTTCTTCGTGACGCAGGCGTTGCCGAGGCAGTAGTTGCCTGGAGCGCACTGGGCGTCACTGGTGCAGGCAGCGGCGCAGTTCACGCCGTCACCGGCACACAGGTACGGAGTACAGTCGATCTCTCCGGAATCGACGCAGAGGCCGCTTCCGTTGCACTGGTCTGCGGGGCTCTGGAACTGGCCCGAGCACGTGGTGGAGCTGCACAGCGTTCCGGAAATCCAGAGGCGGCACTTGCCGGCTCCGTCGCACTTGCCGTCATCCTGGCAGGTGCTCTCGGCAGAGGCGGTGCACTCGTTCTTGACGTCGGTTCCGGCCGGCTGGGCATGGCAGGCGCCGTTGCCGTTGCAGGCTTGGCAGAAGGGGCATTCGGCCTCGGGGTCGGATTCGGGGCCGTACATGCTGCACGACCCCTCCTTGCCGGCGATGCCGCAGGAGCGGCAGGCCCCGGTACAGGGGGTGTTGCAGCAGTAGCCGTCGGCGCAGTTGCCGCTCTGGCACTGAGCGGACGAGCTGCAGGTCTGGCCGTCGGGCTTCTGGGGCACGCAGGCGGTTCCCTGGCAGAAGTAGCCCGCAATGCAGTGGTTGTCCGTGAGGCACGAGTACCGGCAGTCGGTGCCGGCAGCATTGCAGACGTAGGGAGCGCAGTCCTTGGTTCCTGCGTCGGCACATACGCCGGTGCCGCTGCAGAGGTCGGGCGGGTAGAGGGTGTGGTCGTTGCAGCTCTGGGCCTGGCACTGGGTCAGGTTGTTCCAGAGCCTGCAGGCGCCGGTGCCATCGCACTCGCCGTCCTGGCCGCAGGTGGCGGTGGCCTGGGTGACGCACTCTTCCTTGGGGTCGGTCCCGGCCGGGGCCTTCCCGCAGGAGCCGGCTCCGTTGCACACGCCGCACTTGCCGCACTCGGCCGCGGGGTCGGTGTTGTTGCCGAACAGGGTGCAGAGACCGAAGAGGCCGGGCTGTGCGCACGAGCGGCAGGCCCCGCCGCAGTCGGTATCGCAGCAGTAGCCGTCCACGCAGAAGCCGGAGAGGCACTGGTTGGCGCCGGTGCAGGCTTCTCCGTTGGGTTTCTCCGGCTTGCACGAGGAATCGATATCGCACCAGAAGTCGGGGTCGCACTGGGCGTCGGTGGTGCAGGCGGAGAAGCAGGCATCGGTTGCGGCATCGCAGGCGAACGGCTTGCAGGAAGCGGTTCCGCCGTCGCTGCAGACGCCCAGACCGTCACAGTGATCCGCGTAGGAGACGATTCCGTCGACGCACTGCTGAACCTGGCAGATGGTACCCGAGGTCCACCTGGCGCACACACCGGTGCCATCACAGGAGCCGTCCAGGCCGCACGTGGCGGGGGATTCGGCCTCGCAATTGCCCTTGGGGTCGGTGCCGACCGGGGCGTCGATGCAGATGCCGGTGACGTCGCAGACGCGGCAGCCGCCACAGTCGTTTTCCGGGTCGGAACCCGGGTTCTGGAGCTTGCAGGTTCCGGGGACGATGGAGCAGCTCTTGCAGGTGCCGGTACACGCCTTGTCGCAGCAGTACCCGTCGATGCAGAAGCCGGACAGGCAGGCATTGAACTGGGTACAGGTCTCGCCGTTGGGCTTCTTGGGCACGCAGGCGTTTCCGAGGCAGTAGAATGCGTTCTGACAGTCGGTATCGTCCTCGCAGCCGTTGAGGCAGTTGACGCCGAGCGCATCGCAGTGATACGGCGTGCACGGTTTCGTGCCGGCATCGAGGCAGAGGCCCTTGCCGTCGCACAGATCAGCGGTGTAGGTGATGTCGTTCACGCATGACTGGGCGACGCACACGGTGCCGGAGGCCCAGAGCCGGCAGGCGCCGGTACCATTGCACCAGCCGTCGAGCCCGCAGGCCGAGGCGGGAGTTCCGGCGCAGTCCTCCTTGGGATCGGCATCCGCGGGGACCGGTTTGCATATGCCGGCGCCGTCGCAGACCTTGCAGGCTCCGCACTCGGAGGCGGGGTCGGTATCGGCCGCAAACAGGGTGCAGATACCTTCCGAGCCGAAGATGCCGCAGGACTCGCAGGTGCCTGCGCAAGGACCGTCACAGCAGTATCCGTCCACGCAGAAGTCGGACAGACATTCGGCATCGGAAGCGCAGGACTGGCCGGCATCCTGGAGCGGCACGCACTTGTGCTCCGGGTTGCAGTAGTAGCCGGAGACGCAGTCTGCGTGCTGGACGCAGAAGGTGCGGCAGTCGGTTCCAGCGGGGTTGCAGTTGTATGGGCTGCAGTCAGTCGAGGAACCGGCCACGCAGACCCCCTTTCCGTCGCACTGAGAGGCCTGGGACTTCAGGTGTCCGACACACGCCGGGTCCTTACAGAACATGCCGACGGCCCACAGCCCGCAGTTGCCGCTGCCGTCGCAGTTCCCGTCCGTGGAGCAGGTGGAGACGGGGCTTGCCGTGCAGTCGTCCTTGGGGTCGAAGCCAGCCGCGACGACGGAGCAGGCTCCCGCGCCGTTGCAGACCTTGCAGGCACCACACTGCTTCTTGGGGTCGGTGCCGTTCGGGACCTGGGTGCAGGTACCGACCTTTCCGACCTCGGCGCAGGACTGGCAGACGCCGCCGCAGGCGACATCGCAGCAGACGCCGTCGACGCAGAAGGAGGATGCGCACTCGGCAGCGGACCCGCACGGGCTTCCGTTGCCCTTCTTGGGCACGCAGACCTTGTTGAGGCAGTAGTGGTCCGCCACGCAGTGGGCATTGTCGGTGCACTCGGTGCGGCAGGCTTTTCCGAGCGCGTCGCAGACATAGGGGGCGCAGGAGGAGGTTCCGGCATCCAGGCAGAGACCGGTGCCGTTGCAGGCATCAGCCAGGTAGAGGGTCTGCCCGGAGCAGATCTGCGCTTGGCAAACGGAGCCGACGACGTACAGCCGACAGCTTCCGCTGCCGTTGCAGAGCCCGTCCTGGAGGCAGGTGGAGATTCCGTCGTCCACACAGTCGCCGCCGGGGTCGGTCCCTGCGGCGGCGTTGTGACAGGCACCGGCGCCGTTGCAGGCCTGGCAGTGCCCGCACTCGCCGGCGGGGTCGAGCCCGCTGCTCACGAAGCCGCAGGTTCCGGGATTGACCGCGCAGGAGCGACAGAGACCATCGCAGGCCTCATTGCAGCAGAAGCCGTCGACGCAGAAGTCCGACTTGCACTGGTTGGCGCCGGAGCAGGGAGCGCCGTTGCCCATTTTGGGTGTGCAGACTCCGCCGGAGCACCAGTACCCGGTGACGCATTGGGAATCATCCTCACAGGAGCTGAGGCAGTCGGAGGCCAGGGCGTTGCACGTGTAGGGGGAGCAGGCCGCGGTTCCGCCGTCGACGCAGAGGCCTGCGCCGTCGCAGGAATCGACGAAGGACAGGAGCGCTCCGGAGCAGGTCTGTGCTGCGCAGATCGTGCCGGGCGGCCAGAGTCGGCAGCTCCCGCTGCCGTTGCAGGTACCGTCGGTCCCGCAGGTGGTCTGGAGCTGGCTGGTGCAGTCGTTGTGGGGGTCGGTCCCGGCAGCCGCGAGAGCGCAGGCGTAGGCGCCGTTGCAGGCCTGGCAGAAGCCGCACTCTGAGCCGGGGTCGGTACCCTCGAGGTGTGCGGAGCAGGTTCCGGGGTTGACCGCGCAGGATGCGCACAGGCCGTCGCATGCGTTGTTGCAGCAGAAGCCGTCCACACAGAAGCCGGACAGGCATTGGGACGGGTCGCTGCACGGCTTCCCGTCGGGCTTTCCGACGACGCACTCGGCACCGTCGCACCAGGCGTCGGCAGCGCACTGGTCGTCGCTGAAGCAGTTGGCGTAGCAGCCGAATTCGCCGTTGCAGGCGTAGGGGTGGCAGTCGGTGGTTCCGCCGTCCACGCACAGGCCCTTTCCGTCGCAGAGGTCGGCGTTGGTCTGCACGCCCGCGGCGCAGGACTGGTTCTTGCAGACCGTTCCGGCGAGCCAGTAGCGGCACAGGCCGAGGCCATCGCAGGTTCCGTCGTAACCGCAGGAGCTCTGTTCCGATGCAGCGCAGTCCCCGGCCGGGTCCATTCCGGCGGGGACGTTCTTGCAGGCGCCGCTTCCGTCGCACACTGCGCAGTTGGTGCAGTCGCCCCCCGGGTCGGTGTTGACCGGGACGAACGCACAGGTCCCGACGAGCCCTACCAGTGCACAGCTCTGGCAGGCAGCGGTGCAGGGGGCGTTGCAGCAGACGCCGTCCGCGCAGAAGCCGGACATGCACTCCGCACCGGACGTGCATGGGTCGCCGTTGGGGCCCTTGTTGACGCATGCTCCGTCGAGGCAGGTCCAGCCCGGGACACAGTCTGCCGCTGTGGTGCAGGACGAGAGACAGCCGAGCCCGTCGGGCTGGCAGACATAGGGGGCGCAATCGATGGAGCCGCCGTCGATGCAGGTTCCGGTGCCGTTACACAGGTCCTTCTGGTACAAGGTCTGACCTTCGCACTTGAGCGGATTGCAGACGGTGTTCTTGGGCCAGAATGCGCAGGTTCCAAATCCAGTGCACTGGCCGGTGAGCTGGCAGGTGGACTGGTCGAACCCGGGGCAGTCGCCCGTCGGGTCCTTTCCGGCCGGAACGGCCACGCAGGCGCCAATTCCGTTGCAGGCGTAGCACGTGGGGCAATCGCCTTCCGGGTCGGTATCCATGGCCTGGGGGGTGCACATGCCGACGGTCCCGGGGAGGTTGCAGGCCCTGCAGAGGCCGGAGCAGGCGCTGCTGCAGCACACGCCGTCCACGCAATTGCCGGACTTGCAGTCCGCGGGGTCATCGCAGACCGTCCCGTTTGGCTGCTTGCCCTTGCAGACCCCGTTTTCGCAGTACGCTCCGGCGTCACAATCGGAGTCCTTCTTGCAGGACGTGGCGCACTCGGGCGGAGACTGGTTGCTCTTGCCGGAACAGTAGAGATCCTTGAAGAAGCCGCAATTGTCGGCCAGGACGCCGGCGGTGCAGGCCGAGTCGTCATCGACAGGAGTCGATGCGCAGATCGACTGGCTGCAGGCGGCCTCGTAGCGCTTGCCCTGGCAGGCGGACGGCTGTTCGCAGACAGCGACCATGGTGTAGTCGGCCGGGCAGGAGGCCGCCTTGTCGCAGCAGTCGCCGGAGGCACAACAGAACCCGTTCTGGCAGTGGTTGGACATGCAGTCGGAGTTCTCATCACATGCCGTCCCATCGAGCTGGTCGAGCACGCACTTGGAAGCGTCGCAGTGGGCGATCCCGTCGCACTGGCCGTCGTGGGCACAGGCGGTCTGGCAGGCGGGGAGCGGCTGGTCAGGCAACCCCTTGCAGTAGACCCCGAGGTAGAGCCCACAGTCATTGGCAAGGATGTCCTCACCGCAGGCGCTGTCGTCCTCGACCGACGAGGAAAGGCAGATGTAGTTGAGGCAGGCAGCGCTCTGGCTGTGCCCCTGGCAGGTGTTGGGGGAATCGCACTGGGGGGGGGATGCATAGTCTGCCGGGCAGGAGCCGACGAGATCGCAGCAGTCCCCGGAGGCGCAGCAGAACCCGTTCTGGCAGTGCTCGGAGATGCAGTCGGAGCTCTCGTCGCAGGCCCAACCGTCCGGGACGTCCGGCTCACACACGTCGTCGCAGTGGGCATCGGAGTCGCACTCGGCGTCGAGCACGCAGGTGGCGGGACATGCAGGAGCGGCCTGTTCGGCCTTGCCGTTGCAATACAGATCCTTGAAGTAGCCGCAGGCGTTGGCCAGGGTCTTGGTGGTGCACCCCGAGTCGTTGCTGAAGGAGGACTTGCCGCACATGTAGTTCCAGCACACTGCGGTTGAATCGTGCCCCTGGCAGCTTCCCGGGTCGTCGCAGATCATGCTCTCGGTGTAGATGGCAGGGCACCCGGCGGCGGTTTCGCAGCAGTCTCCCTTCTGGCAGCAGATGCCGCCATTGCAGTGACTGGAGACGCAGTCGGAGTCTTCGTCGCACTGGGAGCCGTCTTCGTAGTCGGGCTCGCAGATCCCGTCGCAGTGGGCGTCTGCGTCGCACTCGGCGTCGAGCACGCAGGAGCCCGGGCAAACGGGGGCCTTCTGCTCGATTGCTGAGGTGCAGATCTTGTCGAGGTAGGAGCCGCAGGAATCGGCCAGCAGGTTGTTGCAGCCCGAGTCGTCGGGGACCGGGTTGGAGACGCAGGTGAAGTTGGAGCAAGCCTTCTCCTTGCGCTCGCCCTGGCACTTGGGGTCGTCGACGCACTGGGACGGGGCGTTGAACGAATCCGGACAGTTGACTGTGATACCGCAGCAGACTCCGCTGTCGCAGCAGAAGCCGTTCTCGCAGTGACCGGAGACGCATTCCTTGTCGTTGTCGCAGGCTTCGCCGTTGAGCTTGCCCTTGGACACGGTGACCTGGAGGGTATAGAGGCCGGCCCCCCCCATGAACCCGTCCACGAAGAAGTACATCGTGCTGCCGGCCTCGAGGTAGACCTTCACCTGCTCACCGCAGTCGCCGACGCCGCAGGAGTTCGAGCAGGCTTCGGTCTTCTCGTCGCAGGTGCCGTTCAGCAGTGGCTTGGCGTAGAGGATCTGGTTGAACGAGTCGGGACCGAGCTTGGCCACCACGAAAGCCGCCCACGGAACGGTGATCTTGTAGACGCGGTCGGGGGCGTCGGCACCGCCGCAGGTGCTGGTGTGGTTCTTGGCGGCGCAGGTGGTCTCGCCCTGGAAGACCTGGGGTCCCTCGGTCGGGGTGATGACGATGGCGTCGGAGCAGGTATCGCCGGCCGCGGCGACCTGGCTCGACGTGTGCACATAGAGGGTGGCGGAATCGAGGAGTCCGGTGCTGCCGGCGTACTCGTCGCACACCTTGAGCGTCCAGGTGCCGGAAGCGATGTGCCCCTTGAACGCGCACATGTTCCCCGGCGTGTTCGGATACGAGAGCGTGAAGGTGTTGTCGAAATTCTGGTTCAGCCCGCCGCCGTTGTTCCAGATCGTGACCGAAGTGCCGGTCGGATCGGTGAGGGTGATCTCGAGGTCGGAAAGGCGGAAGTGCTCGATGGCCAGCTTGAGTTGGACCATGTCGACGTAGGAGAGGCCGCCGCCGAGCTGGAAGGTGACCGTGGCGCAGGACTTGTCCGCGACGGATACCGGTCCTTCGACTGACGCTTTGATGCAATCGGGCTCGTCGCAGATCGGCGAGCAGGTTCCCTTCCCGCTGCCGGCCGTGCCGCCGACGCAGGCATCGTCGTAGCCGCAGAGGTCGTCGCCTGCGTCGAATGCGTGGTCGCCGCCGCAGGATGCCTGGCAATACTGGACGGTCTGGCTGGAATCGCACGCACCCTTCCCGCCGTTGAGGGTCGAATCGCACACGTCGGTGGTGCAGGGGCTCGAGTCGTCGCAGGTGGGAAGGGCGCCGTCGACGCAGCCGGCGACCGGGTCGCACGATTCGGCGCCATTGCAGTACTGTGCGTCGTCGCACATGTCGTGGGCAGGCAGGTGGATCACCTGGTTGGCATCCTCGTCGCAGTAGTCGAGGGTGCAGGCAACGGTATCTGCGGTCTTGGGGGCGGCACCGGAGATGCAACCGAGGAGCGCATCGCAGGTTTCGGCCCCGTTGCAGTAGAGACCATCATCGCAGTAGCTCGAATCGGGCAGATGGAGGAAGCCGCCGACCGGATCGCAGGTATCGATGGTGCATTCGACGCCGTCGTCGAGGTCGGGGTCGGGACCGGCGAGGCAGCCGGAATCGGGCGAGCACCACTCTTCGCCGTCGCACGGGTTCTGGTTGGAGCAGAGGTCGTGGTCCGGGGAGTGGGAGACGGCCTTGGCGACTTCGCTGCACGCATCCGACGTGCAGGCAATGCCGTCGTCCAGTTTGGGAACTGCGCCGGCCTTGCATCCGTCGGTGGCATCGCACTTCTCGGTTCCATTGCAGAAGAGGCCGTCGTCGCAGGAGGAATCTTCCGGCAGGTGAACGACGGAATCAAGTGCTTCATCGCAGTAGTCCTTGGTGCAGGCGATGCCGTCGGAGAGCGGGGGAGAGGCCCCGGGCTGACAGCCGGCAAGGGCACTGCACGATTCGGTCCCGTTGCAGTAGTTGCCGTCATCGCAGGAGGCTGCGTCGGGAGTGTGCTTCACGGAATCGGAGAGCTCATCACAGAAGTCCTTGGTGCAGGCGATGCCGTCGGAGAGGGTGGGAGGAACGCCTTCGAGGCAGTCTCCGGTGAGCGGATCGCACCCCTCGGGGCCGTTGCAGAAGAGGCCGTCGTCGCACGGGCTCTTGTTGCCCTTGCACTGGCCGATTGCGTCGCAGGTTTCGGCCTTGGTGCAGAGGTTGCCGTCATCGCACGCGGTACCGAGCGGCTTGGGGGTAGCCTGGCAAAGCCCGGAGAGCTGGTTGCAGACGGATTCCAGGCAGGGATCCGCGAGCGGAGTGCAGACGACGGGGCTCCCGGCCTGGACGACGCACTTGTTGGCCTGGCAGACGAGCTTGCCGTTGCAGAGGTTGCCGTCCTGGGGGCAATCGGCGTCCGTGGTGCAGACGCACTGCGGAAGGGGGCTCGGGGCCCCGCCCACGCACTTGCCGCCTGAGCAGGCATCCCCGGCAGTGCAGATCTCTCCGTCATCGCACGGGAGGGTATTGTTCTGGTGCGTACAGCCGACGCCGACCTGGCACACATCGGTGGTGCACGCGTTGAGGTCCTTGCAGAGGTTGTGCTGGGGCTGGTGGATGAAGGTCTGGGTGACCTCGTCGCACACATCCAGGGTGCAGGTCAGGCCGTCGTCGTCTGTCGGTGCGGCACCGGGTTGGCAGCCGGCCGAGGAGTTGCAGACCTCTTCGCCGTTGCAGAACTGGCCGTCGTTGCAGTAGGTGTGGCTTGCAGTGTGGGTCACCTTGTCCAGTTTTTCGTCGCAGGTATCCACGGTGCAGCCGATGCCGTCATCGAGGCCGGAAACCGCGAGGGTGACGCATCCGAGGGTCTTGTCGCACTTCTCGGTTCCGTTGCAGAAGAACGCGTCGGAGCAGAGCTGGTCGTCGGCCAGGTGGATCACCTTGTCGATGGTCTCGTCGCAGGAATCGAACGTGCAGGCGATGCCGTCATCGACGACAGGGGCGGAACCCGACTTGCAGCCCGCTCCGACTTCGCAGTACTCGGCTCCGTTGCAGTACTTGCCGTCGTCGCACTGGGTGTTCTTGGCAGTGTGCTTGACCTGGTCTGCGGCTTCGTCGCAGGAATCCTCGGTGCAGGCGATGCCATCGTCCAGCACCGGGGCCTTTCCGGCCTTGCACCCCTTGGCCGTGTCACACACTTCGGTACCGTTGCAATAGAGGCCGTCCGAGCAGACCGAATCGTCCGGGACGTGGACGACGGCATCTGCAGCCTCGTCGCACGAGTCGCTCGTGCAGGAAATCCCGTCGCTGACGACCGGGGCGGCACCGGCCAGGCAGCCGAGGGACTTGCTGCACAGCTCGGTTCCGTTGCAGTACTTGCCGTCGTCGCAGAGGGAGTGCTGGACCTTGTGGACGACCTGGTCGATGGCTTCGTCGCAAAGGTCGAGCGTGCAGGCGATTCCGTCATCGGTGACCGGAGCGGTTCCGGCTTTGCAGCCAGCGACGGGGTCGCAGGTTTCGGTTCCGTTGCACCAGAGGCCGTCGCTGCACGGCACGGCCAGGCCGCCGCCGCAGGTCCCGGCGGCGCAGACCGTTCCCTGGGTGCAGGCATTCTTGTCATCGCACAGGGTATCGTCCGCAAACACCTCGAGAGAGCAAAGGCCTGTGGTCGGCTCGCAGGTGTTCTTCTTGCAGGGCGTATCCTTGGAGGAGTCGCACTTGACCACGGAAGCGGGATCGATGACGCACTTGCTGTTGACGCAGGTCAGGCTGCCGTTGCAGAGGTCGCCGTCCTGGGGACAGGGCTGGTTCTTGTCGCACCAGCACTCGGGGTCAGGGTTTCCGGCCGCGCACTGCCCGTCCTTGCAGACGTCGTTGAGGGTGCAGTCGAAGATCGGGAAGCCGTTGTCGGAGAAGCCGCCGTAGTTGCACGGCTCGGTGTTGTTGATGGTGACGCACCCCACGGCTTCGACGCAGAGGTTGTCGGTGCAGAGCTCCTCGTCGTCCTGGCAGAGGGAGTGATCGGGGACGTGCACGAGCTTCTCGAGGGTCTCGTCGCAGAGATCCTGGGTGCACCAGATCCCGTCGTCGAGAGCGGGGGCCTTGCCCGGCTGGCAGCCGAGGCTGGCGTGGCAGGTCTCGGTTCCGTCACACCACTTGCCGTTGTCGCACAGTTCGTTCTTGGGGGTGTGGGTCACGGTACCGGTGACCGGATCGCAGGCATCCGCGGTGCACGAAATACCGTCGGTGAGGACGGTTGCCTGGCCGGCCTGGCAGCCCACGGTTGCGTTGCAGGTCTCGGTACCGTTGCACTTGTTGCCGTCGTCGCACAGGCCGTTGATCGGGGTGTGAGTGACCTTGTCAGCGGTCTCGTCGCAGGCATCCGCGGTGCAACCGATGCCGTCATCGAGGAACGACTTGTCCGCGGCGATGCAGCCCACGCCCGCCTTGCACTGCTCCAGGCCGTTGCAATACAGGTTGTCGTTGCAGAAGACGTCGACCGGCGTGTGGATGATCGCGTCAACGGCTTCGCTGCACGTGTCGAGCGTACAGGCGATTCCGTCCGAGAGGTCGAGCGCGGGGCCGGCCTTGCAGCCGGCAGCGGAATCGCAGACCTCGGTTCCATTGCAGAACTGGTTGTCGCTGCAGACAGCGTGGATCGGCGTGTGGAAGACGACGTCGATGTCTTCGTCGCAGTAGTCGGCGGTGCAGGCGACCTTGTCGTCGACCGTCGGGGGCACGCCCGGAGTGCATCCGAGGGTCGGGTTGCACCCTTCGCTGCCATTGCACCACAGGCCGTCATCGCAGCTCTTGGGGGTCTCGAGGCAGAGGCCGGCGTTGTCGCACTTGCCTCCGGTGGTGCACTGGTTTCCGTCGTCGCACGCGGTTCCCATGGAGACGGCCTTGTACGAGCACTGGCCGGTGGCCTTTTCGCAGACGGACTTGAGACAGCCGCCGTTCTTAGGCGCGGGGCAGACGACTGCGGTGGCGGGGTCAAGCACGCAGACCCCCAGGGTGCAGAGGTACTGGCCGTTGCACTTGTCACCGTCGTCCGGGCAGTCGGAAGGGGTATTGCAGGGGCACTTGTTGGTGCCCGACTTGCAGGTTCCGGCCTGGCAGACATCGCCCACGGTGCAGGCGTTGGTGTCGTCGCAGGGAAGCGCGTTGGGGGTGTTCTTGCAGCCAGCGACCAGGTCGCAGGAGTCATCGGTGCACGAATTGTCGTCGGCGCAGACCGAAGAATCGGGCTGGTGGACCACCTTGTCTGCGGCCTCGTCGCACCAGTCCTGGGTGCACTCGATGGAGTCGTCGATGGTGGGGGACTTGCCCGCCTGACACCCCTTGGCCGGGTGGCAGGTCTCGGTTCCGTTGCAGAACAGACCGTCGGAGCAGGCGGAGTTGTCCGGGGTGTGGACCACGGCGTCGAGGGTCTCGTTGCAGCTCTCGACGGTGCAGGAGATGCCATCGTCGGAGGTGGGCGGGATGCCCTCGATGCAGCCGAGGGTGAAGCTGCACTGCTCGGTTCCGTTGCACCAGAGGCCGTCGTCGCAGAGGGAATCGTCGGCCACGTGGACCACCTGCTTGACCGTTTCGTCGCAGACGTCCGCGGTGCAGGGGTTCCCATCGTCCAGGTCGACCGGGGTACCGGCCTGGCACCCCTTGACCGCATCGCAGGTCTCGGTTCCGGTACACCACTTGCCGTCGCTGCACTTCTCGTTGGAGGGCGTGTGGATCACGACGTCGGTGGTCTCGTCGCAGTAGTCCGCGGTGCAGGAGACCTTGTCGTCGAGGGTGGGTGGGACGCCGGCCTTGCAGCCGGTCGCGGGGTCGCACTGCTCGGCACCGTTGCAGTACTGTCCGTCGTCGCAGGAGAAGGGGGCATGTGCGCAGATCTTGCCGCCGTTGGCGGTGGCTTTGCACGTGTCCACGGTGCAGAGGTTGGAATCGTCGCAGCCGAGGTCGTTTTCGCACTCGACGAGGTTGAGGAAGAGGATCCAGTTGTCGAGCGTACCGGTATCGCCGGTGCTCCAGTCCTGGGCGGCCAGGGTCCAGGTTCCGCCGCCGATGAGGCCGTCAAAGGTGCTCATGGTACCGGGGCCGGCGGGGGCATCGAAGTCGTATACCTTGTAAAGGTCGTCGGCCGCGCCGCCTCCCTGCTTGTGCAGGTAGAGGGTCTTTGTGCCGTTGGTCAGCGTGATGACGAGGTCACCGATGTAGGGGTGGGTGAACATGATCTTGACGTAGGCGTCGAGGATGATGCCCTGTCCATCCACGACGATCTGGCTCTTGACCCACGTGGGATCGCTGTCGAGCACGGTCATGGGGAAGGTATCTTCCGAGAGGTATGGTTCACCGGGGATCGGCTTGCAGGTTGAAGAGGCCTGATCACAGTAGTCGTACAGTCCGCAGTCCTTGTGAGTGGTGCACGGGGCGGTGCAGTTGAGCTCGGGCGGGTTGAGGCAGCTTCCTGTCTCGGCATCGCACTCGTTCTTGGTGCACGGTTTGCCGTCGTCGCACGCCTTGGGGGTGTGGACGCAACCGGCGTCGGGATCGCAGGAATCGACGGTGCAGAGGTTCGGGTTGCCGTCGGCGTCGGCGTCGGCGCAGTCGAGCGGCTTGAAGGTGCACCAGTCGTAGTAGCAGGTATCCGTGGTGCAGATGTCGGAGTCGTCGCAGACCTTTCCTGCGCCGCAGTAGCCATCTTCGGTCACGAGGAAGAGGCTCCACTGGATGAGGTTGCCCGAGTGGAATCCCGGGACCGTGTCGGTGACGGTGAGCTTCCACTCCCCGGCAGCGGACAGGTTGTTGAACTTGGCCATTCCGCCTGCGGGCTCGGTAGCAATGCCGAACTCGTAGGTGACATAGGCGTTGAGGGTCTTGTCGGTCGGGTCCTGGAGCTTGAGCTGGGCCGACTTGCCGCCGTGCTCGAGCTTGATGGCGAGGTCGCCCTTCCAGGCGTGGGCGATGTAGAGTTTGACCGAAGCGGAGATGACCTTGGAGGTGTTGGCGACGGTCAGGCTGCTGGTGACGACTGCGTTGCCCGGGAGGGTATCGATGGGCTTTGGGGCATCGCTGGAGTCGTTACGTGCTCCGGGGATCTCCTGGCAGATGAGGTCATTGACCGCGCCGGAGCTCTTGCAGGCTTCGTCGTCCCCGCAGTCCGAGTCGTCGGTGCACTCGACGCAGTCTGCGATGGGGGAGTTGACGCACTTCAGGTCGGCACCGCAGGTGTCCTTGGTGCAGGGACGGCTGTCGTTGCAGTAGAGGTTCCCCGCACAGGCCGGCCAGCCGTTTTCGAAGAAGTCGAGGTAGCGGTCCATGAGGTCGGTGGTATTGCCTCCGCTGTCGACGAGGGCCGCGAACGGGAGGGATGCGCCGATGGTGCGGTACTTGAGGGTGGAGTCCTGGTAGGCCACTGCGGTCGGGTGAAGGGTCTCGTCGGTCCAGCCGAGGATGGGGATTCCGCCGGGGGACTCCTCGATCTCGTCGAGGAAGTTGTTCAGCTCGTAGTCGGAGGAAGGCAGGAACTGGAGGTCGTTGCAGAAGTGGAGGCCGAGCTGGGTTCCGTCGGTGGTCTGCTCACCGCCTGCCGTTCCGGTCACCTTGAAATAGGCGTGGAGTGGAGTGGCGGGATCGTCATACCAGGTGTCGCCGCCTTCCAGGTAGACCTTCCCCCCTTGGGCCAGGTACTGGGTCAGCTTGACGACATCGGCATCGGTGAGCACGTGCTTGCTGCCGTAAATCCCGGCAGTGACGAAAACGCCGTCGAGCACGCTGAGGTCGCCGAACGGGGCCAGGTCGGTCACCACCTGGGCCGGACGTCCCGCAGCGACGATGGCGTCCTTGAGGGCCGTGGCGAGCGTGTCGGACGTGCCGTCGGGTTGCCAGACTGCGTAGCCTCCGGCGAGGAGGATCTTCACGGAGAAGGTCTGGTCGGCGTAGAGGCAGCCGTCGGAGACCCGGACCCGAACCTTGTGGGTTCCCATGTCCTGAGCGCCGGCAGGCTGGATGAGCAGGTCGGCCAGGCGGGTCTTGGTGACGACGTTGTAGGAGAGCGGTCCGAGCTTGACGAAGGAGGGGGCCTCGACGAGCTCGAAGGTCAGGTTCTCGGCGCCGTCGGCGTCGGTGGCCTTGACCTTGAGGGTCTTCTTCTGGGCCCAGGTGAGCGTCTGGGTCGGGAGCTGCTCGACATAGGACGGACCATGGCCGGGGCAGACTCGGATGCCGTCGATAGAGAAGGTCTCGACGTTCCAGGAGGAAGCGGACGTGACGTAGAAGCCGAGCCGGATTCCCTGCTCGAGGAGCATGGAGGCCGGGACGCCGTAGGAGACGGTGGCTGCGGGGAGATCCTGCTGGTAGGTGTCGAACCAGAGCGGGATCGCGTCGTCGAAGGTACCGTCCGCTGTAGCGAACAGCCCGAGGCCGACGAGGCCGTTGTAGTGCAGGTACTCCCGGTCGAACTGGACGGTGACGAAGGTCTGTCCCACCATGGAGAGCCACGGCGTGGTCAGGAACGATCCGAACGGGCCGACTTCGGGCAGCCAATTGAAGCGTGCATGGGTGTCGGGGCCGAGGGAGCCTGAGGCGCTGCACTTCCAGTTGGCAACGGTGGGCTCGTGATCGTCGATGACGTCGAAGCTCAAGGCGGAAAGGCCGCCGGGCTCGACGCAGGTGGAGAACTGCTGGGTGTAGGGCAGATCGAGGTAGCACTTGTCCAGCGGCACGTACTGGCACAGGCCAGTGGCAAGGTTGCAGGAGTCGGTGGTGCACGGGTTGCCGTCGGATGCGCAGTCGTCGTCCTTGACGCAGCAGGTTTCAGGGATGTTGGCGTCCGGAGGGGCCAGGTCGGAGGACAGGTTCCGGCAGATACCGAACACGCACTTGTCCCAGGTGCAGGGGTTCTTGTCGTCGCACTTGCCGCCCGGGAGCTCGTCCCCGGCGACGCAGCAGTTCTGGACGTCTGCGTGCTTGCACTGGAAGCTGATGCAGTAGTCGCTGGTGCAGGACTTGTTGTCGAAGCAATCCTGCTCGGTGGTGCAGCACTCGTAGTCGGGGTTGAAGAGGTCGACGGTGTAGGAGCACTTGTTCTGGGCGGTACAGGTCCCGACGTAGCAGGGGTTCCCGGACACGCAGTCGTCCTTGGTGATGCAGCAGCCGGAAACGGTGACGTGCTTGCAGGTCTTGTTGACGCAGGCATCGGTGGTGCAGAGCTTGCCGTCGTCGCAATCGGAATCCTGGATGCAGCAGTCCTGGACCTGCGTGTGGGTGCAGCTGTGGGTGGCCAGGTCACACTTGTCGAGGGTGCAGGCTTTGAAGTCGTTGCAGACCGGGTCGAGGTCATCGATGCAGCAGCCGGGGATGAAGGTGTGCTTGCACAGGCCGAGGATGAGGTCGCAGGAATCGACCGTGCAGGGGTTCTTGTCATCGCAGGAGGAATAGACAGCGTTGCAGATCACGGGGCTTGCGTCGTGGACGCAGTTGCACGACTTGCAGGAGTCGACCGTGTAGGGGTCTCCGTCGTCGCAACCTGCGGCCGAATAGCAGCAGGTCGGGGTCAGGAGGGTGTGCTGGCAGGTGTGGCTGCCGTCGCAGTAGTCGTCGGTGCAGGCGCAGTTGTCGTTGCACTCGAGATCGACCTGGCAGCAGTCGGGAAGCGCGGGGTCGGGTCCGAAGCGGCAGATGTGGTTGATGCACTTGTCGAGGTTGCAGAGGTTGCCGTCATCGCAATCGGAGTCGAAGTTGCAGCACTTGGGCGGAGCGATGGGAGTGTGGACGCACGTGCCGGTCTGCCCCTGGAGGAGGCAGGTGTCGACGGTGCAGACATCGGTGTCCTTGCACCCCTTGTCGGACAGGCAGCAGCCGGCCACGACGTTGTGCTGGCACGTGTTGGCGACGCACTCGTCGACGGTGCACGGGTTCAAGTCGGCAAGGCAGGGGAAGGCACCGGTGGCGTCGCAGTAGGACGGGTTGAGGACGTGCTGGCAGAGGAAGTCCTTGCAATAGTCGATGGTGGAGGGGTCCTGGTCGTCCCACTCCCCGCCCGGTCCGCAATCGGTGTGGACGTTGCAGCAGCCGGACATGCCGGGGTCCTGAGCGTGAGAGCAGGTGTGCTCCCACACGTCGCAGGCATCCAGAGTGCAGGGGTTGCCGTCGTCGCAGCCTTTCGAGTCGTTGCAACATTCCGGGTCCGGGACCGGTCCGTGGCGACATTCGTGTGCGATGCACTTGTCGATGGTGCAGAAGTCCTTGTCGTCGCACTTGGGGTCGGGCTCGGTTTCGCAGCAGATGGGGTCCCCGTTGGGGATGTGGAGGCACTTCTCGTTGGCCAGATCGCACGAGTCGATGGTACAGAACAGGCCGTCGCTGCAGTCCGCGTCGGAGACGCAGCAGTCGGGGTCCTTGACGTTGCTGCACAGGCCGTTCGAGCAGGTATCCGCGGTGCACTTGTTATCGTCATCGCATTCTGCGTCCGACTGGCACTGGACGCAGAGGTTGCCCGAGCACAGCCAGCCGGGGGAGCACTCGTAGCGGGAGATGCAGCACGGCTTGCCGTTGAGCGTCTTGGGACCGTAGCCGCACTTGTAGATGCCGTCACCCTGGGGGACGCAGGCCTCGATGGAGCACGGGATGCCGTCGTCGCAGGTCGTCTGGTCCATGTCGCTGATGCAGTACGACTGGATCTTGATGACGACGGTGTCGCGGGACTCGGCGTTGGCGTATTCGACCCACTGGCCATTGACGTTGGCAGCAAGGGCAACGGCCACGACGTGGTACCCCTTTGGAACATCGGGAATGACGGACGTGTTTCCGACGAGAACCTGGTCCTGGAGGACATCGTCGAGGTAGACGTTGACGGCATGGTCATCCTGGGGCCAGGCCCAGTTGAGTGCGGAGAAAGTGATGGTCACGGAGGTGACGGGAACGCCCAGGGGGATGTACTGGTTGCTGGGGGGGTCGGTGATCACGACGGTCGGGTCGTTACCAGCCCCGAGGGATTCGAAGCTCCAGAGCACGTCCAGGATCTCGGCCAGGTTGTCGGACTGAGCATCCGGTGCGGAGTAGTGGGTGGTCTCGGTGCACCCGACTGCGGCGCTGAGCGCAGCGAGGGAGAAGAGTGCGGCGAGAACCCGGGAGCGGACCGGAGAATGCCCACCTGGGAGATGATCCCCCGGACTTCTCCTTGGCGGCCCGAACGGCCCGAATTCCCCCCATCCAGTCGCTGCGATCGTCTCTTCTCGTCTCATATCGGCCTCCCGATGGGCGCCCACCGTGCGGTCCAGACCCGACCGTCGGCCACGCACAACGTGCGCGCACACATCTGCCGTTGATTCTAGTTTGGAGTTGGTGTAACTCAAAGCGTTCTTTCTCAAATCCACGGCTGGGGCCTCCGTGAGTGGGATGCCCGCGTGCGCTTCGCATACGCGGGAAGAACCTCCCGCATCCAAGCAAGGAGCGTGCCGATGAGGGCAGCCGGGGGCGCGTCCAACAAACCTCCCGACAACAGGGGAAGGACCGGGGTTCGAGTATATGATTTCAGCAGGTTCAAGCGCCCAGGATGGAACTGCGCCACCCTGTCATATCCCGTGACGAGCTAGGGCGATCGGGTCCAGAGATGGTGCAATGTTTTCCAGGTACGCAAGGATTGCGGCCTTGACCCCGGCCTGCGCTCGCCCCTATAGTCGCAGCGCCAGTTGTTGACATGGAGGGACGCGATGCTCTGGACGATTCGAGTGCTGGTCGCCTTGGCGGTGATGCTGCCTTCTGTTCCGGTACCGGCGCAGACCCCGGTGCGCGACACGGCCATCTACGAGATCGAGCTGAAGGACGAGGTGCTCGAGCAGATCAAGGAACAGGATCGCAAGCGACAGGACGAGGCGGCCGCTACGACCGCGGCCGTCCGCAAGGCCCAGGAAGAGAAGAAGACCCGGGAGCGCGATGCCCGCAAGGTGCTGCGGGCGACGTTGCCGGAGGCGGAGCTTCCCGGGCCTCCGGAGTCGTTCAAGCCGCTGTTTCACTTCGAGCCGCAGGCCCAGTATATGACGGGAACCTGCTGGTCGTTTGCCGCGACGTCGTTCATCGAGTCGGAGAGCTTCCGGATTTCGGGGGAGAAGGTGAAGCTGTCCGAGATGTACACGGTGTATCACGAGTACCTGGACAAGGTTGCCCGGTACGTGAAGGAGCGGGGCGACTCGCTGGTTTCGGAGGGGTCGCAGCACAGTGCGCTTCCGCGCATCCTGGAGAACTACGGGGCGGTTCCGCTGGATGCATACTCGGGAGTGAAGTTTGCGGACGGGCGTCACGACCATCAGGCGCTGTCCCGGGAGCTGGCTGCGTTCCTTGCGTTCGTGAAGAAAGAGGAGCGCTGGGATGAGTCGTTCGTGATGGCCGGAGTCCGGGAGATCCTCGACCGCCACCTGGGAGCACCGCCGGAGCGGTTTCTCTGGAAGGGGAAGAAGTACACTCCCCGGACGTTCCTGGACAAGGTGCTGAAGGTGAAGCCGGGGGACTACGTGGAGATGATGAGCACGCTGTCGGCCCCGTTCTTCCGGAGGTCGGAGCTGAAGGTGCCGGACAACTGGTGGCACGGAGAGCACTTCTACAACGTGCCGCTCGATCTCTTCTACGGGTCTCTGGTTTCCGCGGTGGGAGCCGGGTTCACGGTGGCAATCGGCGGTGACGTGTCGGAGCCGGGCAAGAACTATCGGCAGGGGGTGGCCTTCGTGCCGACGTTCGACATCCCGGGGGACTACATCGACCAGTACTCTCGGGAGTACCGGATCGAGAACGGCAGCACGGGAGACGATCACGGAATCCACCTCGTCGGTATGAGCACGGTGGGGGACCGGACCTGGTTCCTGATCAAGGACTCGGGGCGGAGCGCACGCCACGGCCGTTACACGGGGTACTACTTCTTCCGGGACGACTTCATCAGGCTGAAGATGCTGACCTACCTGGTCCACAAGGATGCAGTGAAGGAGGCGCTTGCCTCCATGTTGCCCGCGGAACCGGTCCCGGCCCCCGTGCCCGAGGGGGACAAGGCCCCCCGGGAAGACCGGAAGCAGTGAGATTCCGCCTCCCCCTAGCCTTCCGGATCTGCCTCTGTGCGGCCTCGTGTATCGCGGGCTGTGGGGGAGCCGACCGGTCCGCTGACGTCCTGGAGCAGAGCGGTGACGGATTGGGTTTGGATGCTTCGACCGGCCTGCCCATGTCGGCCTCGTGCCTGGGGGGCGGGGAGTGTGCGCCACCGGGGGACTGTGTTCCGTTGGGAGAGGGAGCGCTCTGCCTGGCTGCCTGCGAGAGCTCTGCGGGCTGTTCCGGCGGCACGAGCTGCTCCGACGACGGCTGGTGTGCGTGGACGGTCGGCACGGTCGGAGAGGCGTGCAGCCCGGAGCTTCCGTGCCATGGCGGCCTGGAGTGTGCCGAGATCGCGTCAGGGAGCTTTTGCACCCGCAAGTGCGATTGGGATCTGCCATGTCCGCCGGGTGAGAGCGCTCGCTGTGTCAAGCTGGCACAGGGGGGGAACTACTGCCTGCGCAACTGCCCGGAGGAGGGGGAGTGTGCGCTGGGGTTGAAGTGCACCCCGCTGACCGAGTGGCCCGGGATCGGCGTGTGCTACCCGTAGGTCGGACGGGTCGGACACGTCGGACACGTCGGACACGTCGGACACGTCGGACACGTCGGACACGTCGGACACGTCGGACCCGTCGGACACGTCGGACACGTCGGA
>Ga0233425_10004766_pt1 | contig 22282 bp, 15 predicted proteins | sample Watercolumn_Towu_2_FD_181712 | JGI IMG/M metagenome (GOLD analysis project Ga0233425, IMG submission 181712) | Freshwater microbial communities from Lake Towuti, South Sulawesi, Indonesia - Watercolumn_Towuti2014_140_MG | ecosystem: Environmental > Aquatic > Freshwater > Lake | place...
GTTGCTGATCAAGAAGGGCTCGAACCTCGATTTCGGCGCCCGGCCGTTGCGCCGCGCGATCGAGAACTTCGTCGAGGATCCGCTTTCCGAGGAACTGCTCAAGGGCGAGTTCCAGGGCAAGGACACGATCACCGTCGAGGTCAAGGAAGTGGCCGGCAAGAAGCAGTTGGTCTTCATCGGCTCGGTGGCCGATGACGCGGCCGAACAACAGCCCGTGGGCGCCGGGGCCGGCGATACGAAGTAGCTGTCAGAGGTCGGGTGCCATGCCCACGCTTGCCGTGGGCATGTGGGAGAACGCGGACAACTGATACATGCCCACGGCAAGCGTGGGCATGGCACCGTTTCCAAACGCTCTCCACAATCGAACCGAAGCAATGCGCTCCCGCTCGGAAACGGCGCTCATCTGGCTCTTGCGGTTTTCGGCCGCGGTGTTGCTCGGCGCGCTGGTGCCGGTAGTCATGCCCCATGCGTGGATGGACGCGATCCATCGCGCGCTGGGCATGGGCGAATTGCCCGAGACGCCACTGACGGGTTATCTGACGCGGTCGCTCTCGCTGTTCTACGCCTATCACGGCGGGCTGCTGCTATTCATCTCCTTCGACGTGCGACGGTATCTGCCGCTGGTGCAGTGCCTGGCAGGCATCTCGCTGGCGTTCGGGGTTGCGCTGCTGGCCATCGACGCGGCGGTCGGCATGCCGACGTTCTGGACGGCCGCCGAAGGACCGTTCGTCGTGCTCTTGAGTGTCGTACTGTTCGCGCTGGCGCGCAAGAGCGGCGAAAGATAGGCTGCCGGCGCACCCGCATCTATTCGAGGCGGACTCCGCTGCTGCGAAGCGCGCGCCGGCCCGCCCAACAGCGAGTCTGTCGCCGCTCTTACTCCTTCCGCAACTCGTCGAACAAAGGCAGGAGCCGGTGATCGACCTCGAGCATCAGCAGGTGCATGGCGGTGACGTACAGCCGCCCGCCGGCATGGCCCCAACGGTCGGGCGTGGGATGCCCGGGATGCCAACTCCCCGCCAGGTCGCCCTTTTGCACTTGACTGTTGACCGTAATCGCGAATAGACGGTCCTTCCAGGCATCCCAGTGCTCGCCGCGCATGTGGAACATGGCCTGCGTGGCGTAGTACCAGTAGTAGCAGTCGCGCGACGAGCGGTCCTTGACGCCCAACTCGGGCAGATTGGCCTTGAGGTATTCGGCCCCGGCCACCAGCCGTCGGTCGTCTCGCCTCGCGCCCAGGTACATGCGCATAAGCATCGCCTCGCCGGTCATCGCCAGACTCGGCTTGAGTCCTTCGCGCTGCTCGGTCTTGCTGCGGTCGGCGCGTGGATTGTAGATGTAGCGGCCGTTCTTGTCCGAGCCCTGGGCCGAGTCGAGCCATTGGCCGATCTTGTTGAAGACTTCGGGCGGAACATCCAGCCCGGCCATCTGTCCGCTCTTCAGGGCCATCAACTGCCAGCCGCTGACCGATGTGTCGGCCTCGCTCGAGCGGCCCGTTTTCGGATCGACTTCGTAGCGCCAGCCACCGCGCGCGGCGTGCTGCGTCTTGACGATGAAGTCGAGCGCCTTGCGGGCCGGCTCGCGAAGTTCGGGATCCTGCGTCATGCCGTAGGCCTCGCACAGGGCAATTGCCGCGATGCCGTGGCTGTAGAAGTTCGTGTACTTCGAGCCGTCGCCGAACAGTTCGCCGTTGGGCTTCTGATGCTCGACCAGCCACTGCACGCCGCGGCGGACGACCGTGCGGTGCTTGTCGTCGAGGTGCGTGTAGCCCGCACCCAGGTAGGTCAGCAGGGCCAATCCCGTGGCGGCGGTGTCAGACCGCATCTCGCCCGTTCCGTACACGAACTGCACGAGATCGTCCAGGTCGTCGGAAGCGAGCTCCTGCCCGGCGCGATACGATGCGAGTGTCGCTTCCAAGCGCGCGCGGCGTTTGGCTTCGATATCCCGCGGTCCAGCCGCCGCCAATCGCTGGCGGGCTTCGGCCGCAAAACTGTCCCTCTTGGCCTTGGAACCGCCGACGCCAGGGACGAACTCCGGCGGCATTGCGTGCAGGCTCCAGTGGCCGTCGGCGAATTGCGTGCGCGCGAAGTAGTCCAGGCCGTTTTCCACCGCGATTTCGTTGCCGCCAACGCCGGCCTGGGCGCGGGCGGCCCGCTGCCGCGCGCGCTCGCGGTGCGAGAACGACTCGGTCGGCTCGTTGACTGCGCCGTCGATGGCCAGTTCCGCGCCGCTGCGCGCGATGAGGAACCGTTGGGGCACGGGATGGACCACGTCGGCCTCGGGCCGGGCGCGGCGATTGGGGATGCCCACCGAGACCGAGCGCTCGGGGCCCAGCCCACTGGGGCCGGGGAGGCCCGCAACCTGCACGGGCAGTCCGCCGGCCTGGCGTCCCAACTCGCCGGCGCCCGAGCCGACGGTCAACTCGCCGCCGCTCCCCGGCTGTGCGGCCGTTGGGACTTCGACCGGTTGCGGCTCGATAATATCGGTCAGGCCGCGGGGCAGGCCCGGCGTGTTGCTTCGGCCCAGCGGACCGCCGCCGACGGCCGCGGCCAACGACGGCCCGCGGTCTGCTCCCTGCGGTAGGCGGCGCGGGCCGGCCGCAACGCCCGGCGTGGCGGCCGTCGGTCCCGTAACGCTTGCGCCCTCGGCGTCGGGATGTTGACTGGGCGTGCCCGGCAGTCCGGCGCGTCCGCGTTTGGCCACGGTGTTCGTGGCGTCGGGCGATGCCGCGCCTCCTTCGCCGGACGAACCGGCGGCCGGGCCGGACGCAGCGACCGACGCGTCGGCCAACGCCATCGCGGTCGGCGCGCGGGTCACTTGCCGCGCGGGGCCGGCGGTACTTGAACCACCGCTGGCCTGCGGCGCCCCATCGTTATCGTTGCGTCCGGATCGCCCTAGTTGTGCGGCGGCCGGCCGCGCGGGATTGCCGGCCGGCGATGCCAGTTCGCCGCCTCGCGGTGCGCCGGCGTCGGGCAGACCGGCACTGCCGCGGCGGTCGACCGCGGTGGCCGTTGCTTCGACGGTCGGGCCGGAGGCCGCGCCCGCGGCAGCACCGGGCGCCGCGTCGGCGGTGGCCTCGGGCACGCTGGCCACGATCGCGCCGATCGGCAACGAGGGGATCACTGTCCGGCCGACCGGCAAACTGCTGGTCTCGACCGCAACGACCGGCACGGCCTTTCCGCCGGCCCGCACGGGGCCGCCGAGCGTCGCTATGGGCGCGGTTCCAACCGCGAACTCGGCCGAGCCGCCGGGGGCCGTCTGTCGCCCACCGGGCAATTTGGCGGCCGACTTCTCTACCGTAGCGACGGCGCCCGCCTCCAGCGTGCTCGTCGCGCCGCCGGCCGTCGAAATCACGCCGCCGGCGCCGGGGGCGGCGAGGATCTCGACCGCCTCGGCAGCCGCGGGCAGGTTGCGGCCGCGGTCGGAGCGTTTCACGGTCGCGCTGAAGTCGGGTTGCACGCCGGCGGCCGCGTCGCGGCTTTGCGCGGCGGTCGCACGACGCCCTTGCGCGACCGAGAGCGGTCGGCCTTGGTCGCCGATCGCGGCCGGCGCGCCGGAGGCCGCCTCGCTCTGTTGCCGGCCGGGCAAGGCAGCCGCCTGCCGCTGGGCCGCGGTCATCCGCGCATCCAGCGGACTGCCGGCCGTCGAACCGCCGCCCGGCGAAGCCATGACCACCTCGGGCGCATCGGCCTTCAGGTCGGCGGCCAACGCCTGGCCGACGTTGGCCCGGCTCGGCTGCGCCGCGCCGCCGCCGGTGACCAGGCCCGAAGGCGTCGATTCGTCGCGCGTGACGCGGTCGGGAGTGGAAAGGCCGATGCGGTCGGCCATGCCGCTCGTACCCACGGGACCGGACCCGGGCGCGGGTCGGACGCTGGGCAACACGGGCCGGCCGCTCCGCGCGGCCGCGGTCGCCTTGGCGTTGACGGCCGGCGACGGCGGGCCGCCTGCCGTGGCGTCGGCCGGCACGCTGGCCTGCGGCCAAATGTCACTCAAGGGCACGGCGTTGCCCGCGGCCGTGGACGTGCTCCGCGCCACGCGGGCCGGCGCATTGGCCGCTAGCGCCGGTTCGCCGAGCCCCGTACCGCGGACCTGTCCCCGGCGGACCTCGACCTGGCCGGCGCCCGCGGCGAAGGCGGCCGCGCCTGCCGCGGCCGTGGCGCGGCCCGCGGGCGCTTTGGCCGCCGAGCGTTCGACGGCGGCCGCGGCGGACGCGACTTTGATGCGGCTGCCGGACGAACTGCCGGCCGCGGCCGGCGAGGTCTCCGGCGGACCATCCGTCGGCAACACGGCCGACGGGACGTTGATGCCGCGGGGCGCGTGAACGAGGCTCACCGGCTGGCTCGGCGCGCGGTCCGCATCGCCCGGCTGCTGCTGTGCGGCGGCGGATCGCTTCGCGGCGGCGCTGGGCAATTGCGGCGCGCTAGTCAGTGCGGCCAATGCTTCGCCCGCGGCGGAAGGTTGCGCAACGCTCCGCGGCGGACCGGCCGCGGCCTTGCTCACGGCGGTGCTGCCCGGTTGCGTGGCCGGGAGATTCGGTTGTTGCGCGGCGACGTTCTGCGCAACGGCCGGGCCTTCGCTCTCGACGGAGATCTTGGCCGCCGGATTCGTTCGGCGGGGAGTTGCCGCGGCAACGTTCATTAAGGGAGCCGCCGCCGAACTTGGCTGCTCGGCCCGCCGCGGCATGGGGACTGTCCCAGTTTTTGTGTCAGCAAAAACGGGACTGTCCCCTTCCGTTGCGCCAGCACGTGGGGCCGTGGCCGGCTGGCGGTTGACCGCGGCCGGCGCAGCGGCCAATTCGGTCTTGTTCGACGCGCCGGCCGCCGCGACCGCTTGCGGCTCGGCAACCCCGGCGGGCGCGGCAACGGCTTGCACATCGCGTCTAGCGGAAGACTGCGCGGGTTGCGGCACTTCCGGCCGCTTCTCGGCCGCGCGCTGCGCCAGCGCCGCGCGATCGACGCTGGCCGCAGCCAGTTCGACCGCCGCCGGTGCGGTCTGCGGCGCCGCGCCCTTGGGCGTTTCGGCCGGCTGCCGGGCGACGTCGGCTGCTCCCGGCTTGAGCGGAACGGCCGCGGCCGCTGCAACTGCCGGGGCCGGCTGCGGTACGGCGGCCTCGGTCCGCGGAACCTCGGCCACGCGCGCGATCTGCCGCTGCGGCGTGGGCGTGGCCGGCGGCTGCGGCTCGGGTTTCGGTTGAGTCCCCTGGCGAGCCATGGCCAGCAATTCCTGCGGACGCGGCGATTCCGGTTCTTGCACCGCGCGGCGCTCGGGCGTCACGCCCGGCGGGTCTTGACGCTGGAGCGTGGCCGCCGGCGCGTCGAGCGTACCGGCCGCCAGTTGCTTCTCGGCCGCGGCCGGTTCGGGCGTCGGGTCGCCGACCTGGGCGCGGAACTGCACATCCTGTCGGCGCAACTGGCCGCCGGCCGCCTGCTCCGCGCGCCGCGGCGCAGACAACTGCGCCTGGCGGATTTCGACCGGCATGGGCTCCTGCGACGTCCGCGGCTCGGGCACCTCCGCGCGCTTCGCCTCGACCGGCACTTCACGCTCGACGTCCGGCCGCTGGGGCGGTGCCACTTCGTCCTTGGGCGTTTCGGTCTCGACCGGCCGCTCGTAGGGTGATGCTTCGTCGGGCGGCAGTTCGATCTGCGTCCAGTGATACTCGTTGGCGACCTTGCGGTCCTGCGGCTCAACGACCTCCATGCGCGCGTTGGGGTTCTCTCGGACGGCGATCGCCAAGCGTTCGTAGGACAGGTACGTGAAGATGATCAGATGCGCGAGGAGGCTGAGTATGATGCACAGTTGCAGGCGGCGGAGCATCTTGCCCTGCAGCCACATCACGCCCAGAAAGAGGACGGCCAGCATCACGGCCACGCTGAACAGCCGCGCCCAGCCGTTGTAGATCAAGCGGGGATCGTCGAAGTTGCTCTTGGCAATGACCAGTCCGGCAACAAAGCCGGCCAGGATCAGAACTGCGCAATTGACCGGCCAAAGCTGGTCGTCGAAGTCGGCCGGCCGGGCCAGCGAGGGCCGGCGGATCGGAGGTTTGCGCTGTGCCATAAGCCGCCCCCTTGCGGATTATCCGCCGTCGCGGGTGTCGCGCGTGGTGATGTTGTAGTTGCGGATCTTGGCTTTCCGGCAGGCATTCAGCGCCGCGACCACGGGATCCCACTGGCAGCGGCGGTCGGCGCGGATAATCACGGTGACGTTGTGGTCGTTCACCCACGCCTGGTTCAGCTTCGCCTCCAACTCGGCCACCGCGACGATCTGCCCGGTGACGTAGTACTGGCCCGCGGCGTCGATGTTGACGAAGAACTCGCTCGGCCGGGCCGTGATGGGCTGGGCCTCGCTGGCCTGGGGCAGCGCCACGGGCAATTCCCGCTCCACCTCGGCGAACTTCGTGGCCACGAGGAAGAAGATCAGCAGGTTGAAGACCGTATCGATCAGCGGTGTCAGCGGCAGGTCGACCGGCGAGCCTTTGTTGATTTTGACGGCCATGAAAGTCCTTCACAAACGTCGGGTGGCATGCCCACGCTTGCCGCGGCATGAGACATTCCTGCGGTATTCGTCGTGCCCGCGGCAAGCGTGGGCATGGCACCGCGCTCACGTTCTCCAAGGGGGACAGCCCCATTTTCGCGACCATGCTGCGCATGGTGCCCGCGAAAATCGGGACAGTCCCCGATCACGGTACCGGTTGTTTGCGTTTCGGTTCCTCGGGTGGCAGCGGCCGGACGGGTTCCAACTCGCCGGCGTCGAATTGCTCTTTGGTGACGCGGAGTCGCCCCTCGTACCGCTCTAACTGCGGCAGGATGCCCATGACGATCTCGTCCAACTCGCGGAACAGTTTCTGGATGCGGTTTTCGAGCATGTGGGCCACGATGGCCGCCGGGATGGCCACGGTCAGCCCGGCGAACGTGGTGACCAGCGCCACGTAGATGCCCTCGGCCAGGTGTTGCGTCTTGTTGGCGCTGGCCGGCAAGTGCGCGGTGATGAAGAAGGCCATGATCATCCCCTGGATCGTGCCCAGCAGGCCGAGCATGGGGGCCACGCTCACGGCCAGGTTCTGCCAGCGGACGTTGCTGTAGAGGCTGTTGGCCTCGCGCTCTTTGGCCTCGCTGACGGCGTGTTCGACTTCGGAGTGCGGGCGGCCGGCCTTCAGCAGCATCGCCTTCACCACCTGAGCCGCGCTCGACGGGAATTCCTGACAGAGGCGATACGCCTGACGCAGGTCGAGCCCGCCCTTCTGGCCGGCCAGCCGGCCGAGCCCGGCGATCAACTCGGGCGGCATCACCTTGTGCCGCCGCAGGGCGATGATCCGCTCGACGGCGAACGCCAGGGCCACAATCGACACGAAGAAGATCGGTATCATGAGCGGACCGCCCGCCTTGGTCAGATCCCAGAGATTGATGGCGCGAATGACGGGCTTGGACGCGGCGGTGGCGTCGGCTTCGGCCGTTGTCTTGCGGTCGGCGCTTAGTCCTTCGGCGGCCTTCTTGGCGCCGGCCTCGCGCCCGGCGGCGGTCTCTTCCATGGTCGGCGGCCCCTCCGCTTTCGGCGGGGCCGCCGCTTGCGCCAGCAACGCCGGCATCTGCCACGCCACCAGCAGCATCGCCCCGCAGGCGAAGACCCAGAAGAATAGACGACGGAGGATCGGATCGTTGAAGTTCATACTGTGCTCTCACAAACCTCGTTCCCTCGCTCTGCGTGGGAACGCAAGTCTCGGACGCTCCGCGTCCCTTGGGTAACCTGTCTGCCTTGCCACACTTGTCCCGCTCCAGCGACGCGGAGCGTCGCACCCGCGCGTTCCCACGCAGAGCGTGGGAACGAGGGAGTAATCTCGTACTCTTTACGCTCCGCGTGAAGTCCGTCCTCACGCGGAGTGTGAGGAGTACTTTTCTACTTTTCCAGTTCCTTCAGCCGTTCCTTGGCCAACTGCACCTTGTCGCTTTCGGGATACTTCTGGACCAGTTCTTGATACTGTTTCACGGCCTGCGGCTTCTTGCCGAGCACCTCGTAGCAACGCCCCGCCTCGTAGGCCGCCTCGGCCTGCCACTTGGGATAGCCGTAGCCGTAAATCACCTTGTAGTAGCTCTTCACCGCGTCAGCGTGCTTCTTCTGCTCGAACTCGATCTCGCCGATCATGAACTGCGCGCGCGCGGCCACTTCGGTGTTCGTCTTGGCGATCACTTCTTCGTACAGGGCATTGGCCGCCGACAGTTGGCCCAAGTTCTGCTGCGCGCGGGCCTGCTCAAAGAGGATCTCGGGCAGGTAACTCGAATCGGCGTGCTGCTTCGCCCCCTTGGCCAGCTTGTCGAGGGCCTTCTTCCACTGCTTCAACTGCCCGAGCGTCTGGGCCGAATGCAGCATCGTGAGCACTTCGAAATCGCGGCTGCTGGGTTTCTTCACGGCGTCGTAGGCGGCCAGGGCCTCCTTGTATTTCTTCTGCTTGAAAAGGCACTCGCCCTCCATGAAGGCCGCGTCAGAGGCGAACTGGCCGTTGGGCCACTGCGCCTGTTGCTGCGCGAACGCCTCTTGGGCGGCGGCGAAGTCATCCTGATGGAAGCGGGCCCAGCCGAGTTTGTGGGCGGCCTTTTCGCCCAAGTCCGACTTGCCGGCCTTCCTAAACGCCGCGGCGTACTTCTCGGCGGCCGTCTTGTACTCCTTGCCGTCGTAGGCCGCCTCGGCCACATGGAAGAGGCCCTCGGCGGCCAGCGGGCCGTCGGGCTGCACTTCGGCCACCTTGGCGAAAGCCTCGGCCGCTTCCTTCTTCTTGTCTTGCGATTGCAGTGCCCAGGCCAACTCGTAATACGCCTTGTCGGCAATCGACGATTTCGGCGAATCCTTGAGCAACGCCTCGAACGTGGCGGCCGCCTCGGCGTGCTTCTTCAATCCAACCTGGCACAGCCCGATGACGTATTGTGCCTCGGCCTTTTCCGTCTCCGACGGATCGGCACCCAGGAACGCGCGGACGTCCTCGATGGCCGGCTCGAACTTGCCCAGTTGCTGCCGGGCGATGCCGCGGGCGTAGCGGGCCCGCGGAACCAGCTTGTGCTCGGCAGAACTCCCGACCAACTTGTCGAGGGCCTTCTCGGCGTCGGCGTATCGCTTCTCGTTGACCTTCGCCCAGCCCAAGCCGTAGAGGGCGTGCGGCGCCAGCGGGCTTTGCGGCCACTTGTCGGCCAGCAGTGCGTACTCGGCGGCGGCGGCCTTCATATCGCCATCGGTGAAACTGTATTCGCCCAAGCGGTAGTGGGCGCGGTCGAGCAGCTTGCTCTGCGGGAAATCGGCAATTAGCTTGCGGAGCGTCTCATTGGCCGCCGCGCGGTCGTCCGACTGCCCGAGCGCCAAGGCCAGGGCGAGCATCGCCTCGTCGGCCTGCCGCCAGGTTGACGAAGCCTTTAGCGATGCCTGGAGCGATTTGACGGCCGCGGCAAATTCCTTCAATTCGACCTGGCTGATGCCGATCAGGTAGTTGATCTCGGCCACGGCCGCCGGCGTCTTGATCTGTTTCAACAGCGGCTGAAGGGCCGCGATCGCCTCCTTGTATTTCTTCTGCAATTGCAGCGAGAGCCCTTGACGGATCTTCCACGCCTCGGCGTCGGCGTGACCGGCGTGCTTCTGCAACAACTGGCCGAAGAGCTTTTCGGCCTCCTCGAACTTGCTCAGTTGCAGGTTGCTCTCGGCGGCCACGTGAGTGACGTCGACGGCCAGTTCGTGCTGGGCGTACTTGGCCAGAAAATCGGTGGCGTGTTTCAGGGCCGCGTTGTAGTCTTCCTTACCAAGCGCCGCGAAGCCGGCCATGTAAAGCGCCTGCGGCGCGACCGGATCGTCGGGATGCTTCGCCGCGACGGCCGCGTAAAGGGCCACGCTGTCGCCGCGGCGGTCGGCCACGTCGTAGGTCGCATCGGCCTGATCCATCAGCAGTTGCGCGGCCAGCTTGCTGCCACCCAGTTTCGGCAGCGCCTTTTCGACGACAGCCAACGCCTCGGCGGGCTGCTTCTCTTTGAGCAGACTGCGGGCCGTCCAGTGGGCCGCCTCCAGGCCGGCCTCGCCCTTCGCTTCCAGCGCGGCGGCCAACAGCTTGCGGGCCTCGGCGTACTTGTCGGCCAGGTAGTAGCACTTGCCGCCGGCGAGATTCGCGGCCTCGACCTCTTTCGACTGCGGATACTTCGCCGGAATCGCGGCAAACAACTCGGCCGCCTCGGCGTACTGCTTCATCTGCCACAGGCAGAACGCCTGGCGGAGCGTGGCGTGGTCGGCCATCGCAAAGCCCTGCTTGGCGGACGCGGCGGCGAAGCGGGCGGCCGCCGCCTTGAAGTCGCCCGCGGCGAAGAGCGTCTCGCCGCGGCGCATGCTGACTTCCGTGGCCAGGGCGTGCTCGGGGAACTTCTTGAGGAACGCATCGTAGGTCTTGCCCGCGCCGCTCCAGTCCTGCAACTCCTCCTGGGTCACGCCCAGCGCGTAGAGCGCGTCGAGCACGAGCTTGTCGTCGGGATACTTCTCGACGAGTTCGTCGTACATCGCGGCGGCTTCCTTCTTCTTGTCCCGCGCGTAGAAGCACTCGCCGCGGCAGAAGAGGGCCTGAGCCGTGTACTTGCCCTTGGGGAACTGCTTCAAGAGGGCAGCGAAGGTGCCGGCCGCGGCGTCGTAGGAGGCCGCCTTGCCCGCGCGGCCGAGTTCGTATTGTGTAAGTCCCAGGTGGAAGTAGGTCGCCTCGAGCACGTCGGACTTGGGATAGTTCTTGACGACGCCCTCGAGCGTCTTCTGCGCGTTGTCGTATTGCTTGGCCATCAGGTAGCAGACGCCCAAGTGGTGCGTGGCACGGTCGCAGCGCGGATCGGTCTTGTACTCCTTGAGGAACTTGTTCCACTCGTCGGCGGCGGCCTCATACTCGGCCTTACCCTGCAGGGCGGCGGCCACGTTGTACTGCAGGGTCGCGGCCGGGGTCCGTTCGGCGGCGGAAGCCGGCCGCTCCGGACCGACAAGCAGCACCGCCGACAACACTCCCAACAGGACGCAAGAAAAGGAGAGCTTCATTGCTTCAACCTCGCTCGACTGGTTGTGACGCTGTTCCGGAGGCAGGGCGTTCGGGCATGTGGGAAAAAAAGGGGACAGTCCCCATTTGTGCGACGACCAACGCTGCGCGTCGGTACCCGCCTTCGGGCCGTTCCGGCAAATGGGGACTGTCCCTTTCTTCCCTGGGTCCACTTGGGCACGGTTGAGGCGGGAAGAACCGCACCTTAGGCGCATTATATCCGACCGATGCGCCGCCAGTCACCACTCCCCCCGCACTCGTAGGGCATACTCGACGGCCCGCTCGCCCGAAGCGGCCGGCATTGCCCTTGCTTCCCTGCATTATTATTTCACAACCGACGGCGTTCCGCCAGCCTTCCCGCTTGCCCACCCTTGACCCCGGCGATACACTTCTGGCAAGGGAATCCACCCCGCCCACTGCCGGCGGATCGGCCCGATACTTCACAAGGAGAGTGACCATGAGACTCGCGGCGCTGTTGGGGCTTGCACTGCTTTCGATCACCGCCTGGGGCTGCGGCGGCAAGACGACCACCGTTACCGGCCCCGACGGCGAAAAGGCCACCGTGAGCCAGCAGGGCGACAACGTCGAGGTTACAGTGCGGGGGAAAGACGGCGAGAAGGCCACCTATTCCTCTGGCCGCTCGGTTGCCCTGCCCGAAGGCTTCCCCAAGGACGTCCCGCTTTATCCCGGCGCCAAGGTCACGATGAGCGGGAAGCAGGGAGAGGGTATGATGGTGATGCTCACCAGCGGCGACGACGTGCAGAAGATCGCCGGCTTCTACGAAGGAAAGCTGAAGGAGAACGGCTGGGAGATCGAAACCTCGGCCAACATCGGCGAGGGATCGATGTTCGCGGCAAAGAAGGAGAAACGGCATTTGTCCGTCGGCATCAATCCGGGACAGATTACCCTTGTGGTGAACGAGCAGTAGGTCACCCCTCCGTCTGAAACTCCTCCGGCACCTGCTGCACCCGACCTTGGCGATCGACAACGGCCATCGTCACGTGCCCAGTGGCCAGCAATTCGTCGCCGCGGAACAACTGGTATTCGTGCTCGATCTTAGCCGGCGTCACGCGAACCACGGTGGTGCGGAGCCGCAACACGTCGTCGTACCGTGCCGGGCGATGGAACCGGCACTCAGCCTTGACCACGACCACCAGCAGTCCGGCCTCCTCCATCCGCCGGTAGTTGCCGCCGCTGGCCCGCAGCAGTTCGGTCCGGCCGATCTCGAAGTAGGTGAAGTAGTTGGCGTGGTGCAGGAAACCCATCGGATCGGTTTCCTGGTAGCGGACGCGGAGTTCGATTTCGTGCTGGCGGAGCATCTTTCCTGTCGGCCCTTTCCAGAGTGGTGAGTTATGCTTATGATAAGCTATCCGGTGTCTATGCGGAACGTGGTATTAGCGATTCTGCAATCGGAACCACCACCCCTCTTTTAGGGAGACGCGGCGTTGTTGCGGACTCACACCTGCGGACAGTTACGGAAGGAACATGTCGGCCAGCAAGTCACGCTCTGCGGCTGGGTCGATACGTACCGCGATCACGGCGGGGCGATGTTCGTCGACCTCCGCGACCGCTACGGCAAGACGCAGATCGTCTGCGGCCCGGAGAGCGGTGCGGAGGTGCGCGAGGCCGCGCGCGCGCTGCGGTCCGAATACGTCATTGCCGTCACGGGCAAGGTGGCCCCGCGGCCCGAGGGGACAGTCAATCCCAAACTCGACACGGGCGAGATCGAAATCCGCGCGGCGCGCGTCGAAATCCTCAACAAGAGCCTCACGCCGCCCTTTCAGCCGGGGGCCAAAGACCTGCCGGGCGAAGACGTGCGGCTGAAGTACCGCTACGTCGATCTCCGCCGCGCCGAGATGCAGCAGTCGCTGTTGCTGCGGCACCGGATGATCAAGATGATGCGCGACTACTTCGACGAGTTGAACTTCGTCGAGATCGAGACGCCGATGCTCGGCCGCAGCACGCCCGAAGGCGCCCGCGACTACCTCGTGCCCAGCCGCATCCAGCAGGGGGCTTTTTACGCGCTGCCGCAGTCGCCGCAGTTGTACAAGCAGATTTTGATGGTCGCCGGCTACGACCGCTACATCCAGGTCGCGCGGTGCTTCCGCGACGAAGACCTGCGCGCCGATCGTCAGCCGGAGTTCACGCAGTTGGACCTGGAAATGTCGTTCGTCAATGCCGAGGACATCATCGGCGTGATCGACGGGTTGATGGTCCGGCTGGCGAAGCAGCTTGCCGGCATCGAGTTGAAGACGCCACTGCCGCGCATGACCTACGACGAGGCCATGGAGCGCTTCGGCCACGACGCCCCCGACCTCCGCTTCGGCATGGAACTGATCGACATCGGCGACCTGGCCCGCGAGGCCGGCTTCCGCGTCTTCAAGGAGACGGTCGAATCGGGCGGGCGCGTACGGGGCATCAACGCCAAGGGGGCCGCGAGCAAGTACTCGCGCAAGAACATTGACGACCTGACGGCCTTTCTCATCGAGGATTTCGCCGTCAAAGGGCTTTCCTGGTTCAAGGTCGAGGAGGGGCGCAAGCTGACCTCCTCGATCGCCAAGAACTTCAGCGAGGAATCGCTCGCCAAGATCGCCGACCGCATGGGCGCCGAGCCGGGCGACCTGCTGTTGTTCGTGGCCGACAAGTTCGAGATCACTTGCAAGGCGCTCTATGCCCTGCGCAAGCGGTTCGGCGCGGAATTGAAACTCTACGATCCGAAGCAGATGCACTTTTCGTGGGTGGTCGAGTTCCCGATGTTCGCCTACGACGAGGAGGAGAAGTGCTGGGCGTCGATGCACCACCCGTTCACCGCCCCGCGGCCGCAAGACCGCGCGATGCTCTCCGGCGACGCGGGCAAGTGTCGGGCCCAGGCCTACGACCTGGTAATCAACGGTTCCGAGGCGGGTGGCGGCACGATCCGTATCCACGATCAGGAACTTCAGTCGCAGGTGTTCGGACTGCTGGGCATCGACGAGCCGACGGCCCGCGAGCGGTTCGGCTTCCTGCTCGACGCCCTGCAATACGGCGCCCCGCCACACGGCGGCATCGCCCTGGGCATCGACCGGCTGGTGATGCTCTTCGGCGGCCTGGAGAGCATCCGCGACGCCATCGCCTTCCCCAAGACGCAGCGGGCCACCGACCTGATGACCGGCGCCCCCGGCGCGGTCGATCCCAAGCAGTTACGCGAGCTGGGGGTCAAGACGGGGCGTTGACGAACCGCCGCCGGCGCGCGAAACTAGCGGGTGTCCAGAAGGAAATGACGGGTGGCATGGGTAAGCGGAGCTTACCCGTGAGAGCGCAACATGCGGCAGTCGGTCACGGGTAAGCTCCGCTTACCCATGGCACCCCCGGGCCATAGGAGCCAAGCCAATGCCGATTCGCAAGCATCCGTGGACGCGGTTGCTGATGGTTCTCCTGCTCGCGGCCTGCGTCGGGTGCGGGGGCAAGACCGGCGAGAATCAGACGGGCGCGCCGGACGACGGCGTACCGGTCAAGACCAAGAAGACCGTCAAGAAGACCACCCCGACCGGCTACAAACCCAAGCCCGAGGAGCCGCCGAAGATTCCCACGGTCGTATTGAGCAAGGAGTTCGAGGAGAAATGCCGCGTCTTCCAGGGCCAACAGATGCCGGACGCGGAACTGACCGACCTCGCGGGCAACGCCAAGGAGTTGAAATCGCTCTACGGCGGGAAGCTGACGGTGGTTTGCTTCTGGTCGGCCGGCGCGGCGGAGGGGCGGCAACGGATCGGCCTGCGGCAGGTGCTCGCCGACCTGGCCGAAACTACGGACAAATACAAGGCGCCGGAGGTCCAAGTGCTGGGCGTCAACGTGAAAGACCCGCCGGAAGTCGCCGGCAAGTTGCTCAAGGAGGCCAAGGTCGAATTCGCCAACATGCTCGACCCGCAAGGCGCGCTGTTCGATAAGATCGGCACCAACGCATTGCCGCGGATTTACCTCCTCGACGCGGGCGGCAAGATCCTGTGGTTCGACTTGTTGCAGTTGACTTCCTTCGACAGCAGCCTGCGGCAACTGGAGTTCTCCATTAAGATTGCACTGAAGCCGGATGGAGAAAGGGAGCACGAAAACACGAAAGCACGAAAGACGACTGAAGGGAATTAGCACGATACAAGGGGCGATGGCGTTGCGTCTTCCGTGCTTTCGTGGTTTCGTGATCTTATCGAACCTGATTATGATGGTGGGTGTTGGGTCTTGAGGGATTTCGGCAGATGGCCAAATTGCGATCCGCGGAACCGGTAGGCGAACCCGCCTCGCATGGCGACGGGCAGCCCGGCGTGTTGCGCGTGGCGATGGCGCAAGTCTCGCCGGCGCTGGCCGATCTGGACCGCAATTTTGCCCTGCACCTGCAGCAAATCGCCGAAGCCCGCCGGCAACATGCCGATCTGATTGTCTTCCCCGAGTTGTCGCTGACCGGCTATTTCGTCCGCGACATGGTGCCCGACGTGGCGTTGAATCCCCGCGGCCCGGAGGTCGCCCGGCTGATTGAGGCGGCCGGCCCCGCGGCCCTAGTGCTGGGCATGGTCGAGGAGTCGCCGCGGCATCGCTTCTTCAACACCGCGCTGTACGCCGAAGGTGGCCGCATCGTCCACTTGCACCGCAAGGTCTACTTGCCCACTTACGGCCTGTTCGACGAGCAGCGCTACTTCGCCTCGGGCGAGCGAATCATGGCCTTCGACACGGCTCGCTTCGGCCGCGTGGGCATTTTGATCTGCGAGGATTTTTGGCACCTTTCGGCCGCGGCCATCATGCAGGCCGAAGAGGTCGACTTGCTGCTGTGCGTCTCGAACTCGCCGGCCCGCGGCGTCGACGGGCCGCGGATTCGCACGGCCGAAACCTACGAGCAACTCGCACGCGCGTTCGCCCAACTGCTGGGCGCGGCCGTGATCGTGGTCAACCGCGTGGGCTTCGAGGACGGGCTGTGTTTCTGGGGCGGGAGCATGGCCGTCGGGCCCGACGGCCGCGTCGTCGCCCAAGCCCCAATGCTCGATCCGGCGCTGACGATGGCCGCGTTCGATCCGGCCGACCTGCGCCGGCAGCGCCTGATCGCCCCGTTGGCCCGCGACGAACGGCTGCTGTTGACCATCGAGGAACTCAACCGCATCAAACGACAGAAATACGAAACCTAAGTGCAATTCAACGAGATCGTATGGGTGGCATGCCTTCACGCGGCGCAGCCGCGCGTAGGCATGTCATTCGGCCGCAACATGCTCACCCGACGCTGCGCGTCGTGAGAGCATGCCACCCCGTGCAAATTACCAATGACTCCCGAGCCAGACTCCGACTTCCTGCAAATCAACTCCGAACTGGTGGCCGAGATTCTCTGCCGGTTCATCCGCAACGAGATTCAGCGGGCCGGGTTCCACCGCGCGGTGGTCGGGCTTTCCGGTGGGATCGATTCGAGCGTGGTCACGTTCCTCGCCGCCCGCGCGCTGGGGCCGGAGAACGTGTTGACCGTGACCATGCCCTACAAGACCTCCAGCGAGGCCACGCGGCGCGACGCGCAGACGGTCATCGAGCAACTCGGCGTACGTACGCTCGACGCCCCGATCACCGACCAGATCGACGCCTACTTCGGCCGCTTCCCGGACGCGAAGCAGATGCGCCTGGCCAACAAGTGCGCCCGCGAACGCATGACCGTGCTCTACGACCAGTCGGCCGCCTTCGAGGCATTGGTCCTGGGCACGAGCAACAAGAGCGAGCTGCTCTTGGGCTACGGCACGCAATTCGGCGACATGGCCTCGGCCATCAACCCCATCGGCGACCTGTACAAGACGCAGCTTTACCAACTGGCCGCCTTCCTGGGCGTGCCCGCGCACATTCTCAAGAAGACCCCGACCGGCGACCTCTGGGTAGGCCAGACCGACGAAGACGAACTGGGCTTCACCTACGCCGAGGTCGATCGGCTGCTGGTGCTGCTGGTCGATCGCCGCTACCGGCGGGCGGAGTTGGTACGCGCCGGCTTCGCGCCCGAGTTTGTCGATCGCGTCATCACGATGATCCGCCGCAGCCACTACAAGCGCCGCATGCCCGTTATCGCTAAACTCTCCCACCGCACGATGGACCGCGATTTCCGCTACGCGCGGGATTGGGGGACGTAGGGGAGGGCGGAAGGCGGAAGGCGGAAGGCGGAGGAACGAGGGGTGAAGAGTGAAGGGAGAAAGGAGATGCGAGAAATTGGAGACGTGCAGAACGTCGAGACGCAGTTGCGAAGTCGTCCGTCGCGGCGAGAGTTCATCAAGACGGCTGCCGCGGCTGCCGTCGCCGGCGCGGCCTTGGCCGGTCCGCAATCACTGCTCCGCACGGCGCACGCCGCGGGCGGCGATCTGCTCCGCGTCGGCTTGGTCGGTTGCGGCGGGCGCGGCACCGGGGCCGCGAACGAGGCCTTGCGGGCCGACAAGAACGTCAAGCTCACGGCCATGGCCGACCTCTTCGCCGACCGCTTGGAGGCGAGCCTTAGCGGCCTGAAGAAGCAAGACGGCCTGGCCGAGAAGATCGACGTCCCGCCCGAGCGGCGGTTCGCCGGCTTCGACGCCTACAAGCAGTTGCTCAACAGCGGCGTAGACGTGATCCTCTTGGCCTCGCCGCCTCATTATCGCCCCATGCACCTGAAGGCGGCCGTCGAGGCAGGCGTTCATATCTTCGCCGAGAAACCCGTGGCCGTCGACGCCCCGGGCGTGCGTGCGGTCCTGAAGACCTGCGAAGAGGCGAGGAAGAAGAACCTCTCGGTCGTCTCCGGGCTGTGCCTGCGGTACTCGCAGGGCTTCCAGGAAATCGTCAAGCGGGTACACGACGGCGCGATCGGCGAGATCCACACGCTCCAGGCCAACGACTACCGCGGCGGCATCTGGGTCAAAAAGCGCCAGCCCGACTGGACCGACATGCACTGGCAGAACCGCAACTGGTACTACTACACGTGGCTCTCGGGCGACTTCAATGTCGAGCAACACGTGCATTTCCTCGACGTCTGCGCGTGGCTGATGAAAGACCAGTACCCCGTGCGCGCGGTGGGCATGGGCGGCCGCCAAGTCCGCACCGGGCCCGAGTACGGCAACATCTTCGACCACCACAGCGTGGTCTACGAATACGCCGACGGCGCCAAGCTCTTCAGCAACACGCGGCAGATGCCCGGCTGCCGCGGCGACATGAGCGCGCACGCCGCCGGCAGCAAGGGCCGCTGCGGCATCGTCGAACGCAAGGGCGGCCTGACGATCACCGGCGCCGAGAAGTGGACCTACGGCGGCCCGGAGAACAACATCTACCAGACCGAGCACGACGTGCTCTTCGCCGGCATTCGCGCCGGCAAGCCGGTCAACAACGGCGACTACATGGCCCGCAGCACGCTCCTGGCGATCCTCGGCCGCATGGCCACGTACACCGGCCAGTCGATCACCTGGGAGCAGGCCATGAACTCGAAGGAAGACCTCTCGCCGCCGAAGTACGAGTGGGGGCCGTTGGCCGAGCCGCCCGTCGCCGTGCCCGGCGTGACGAAGTTCATCTAGATATTCAGATAGTATTCCGGCATGGAAACCACGCAGCTCAACTGGAAGCACCACCGCAAAAGCATCTTCAGCGGCAGCCCGAGCATCGCCAGCAACAGAAGGGCCGTCAGCCAATAACGGCCGCGGCCCATCTGGCCGCGAAGATCTCTCAGCAGCGTGCGGCCCAAGAGCGGCGGCAGGGCAACGAAGTACGCGGCCAGCAAGACCGCGCCGGGAATCTCCCGCCAGACGATCCAGCCAAATCTCACCAGCGGAGCAGCATCCGGCGGGATTTGCGGCAGGCCGCGGTCGAGCAGCACCGTCCAGAACCACTCCGAGAGTCTGACGTTGCTGGCTGCCGTGACGTTCTGCGGATCGCGGGCCTCATAGAGCCCGTAGAAACTCCAATTCGGCCCGCGGAAGAAGGTGCCCACAAGGATCGGCAGGATCCACAGCAGAAGGAATCCACCCAGGAAGACGGCGCAAGCGAAGCGCCGCCGGCCGATCGTGTAATGGCCGCTGCCGGCCGGGTTGCGGTCGAGATACGGAATCGCCGCCAGCCCCAGCACGATCAGCAGCGGCACAATCACGCCCGCCAGCCAGGCGTCGGAGTAGACCAGCAACTCCTGAAGCCCGACGAAATACCACGGGGCCTTCGACGGATTGGGTGTGAGCGCCGGATTGGCCGGCTGCTCGAGCGGCGCATGCACGCCGAGCGACCAGACGATCAAGAGCGTCGTCACGAGAATTGCACAGATCAACTCGATATAGACCAATTCGGGCCAGACGAACGTCTTTTCGGCGAAGTCTTTCTCCGTCGGCGGGACACCGGCCGCCTGGCGCCGGTCGTTCTCCACGGCCTGCGCTGCCGCCCACCATAGCACGAAGCCCAGGAGATAGATCATGCCGACGATTGGCAGGTTGTCGGGCTGGAGCACATTCTGAGCGAAGTTGGCGTCGGCCAGCGACAGCCCGAGGAACAACAGCGAGACGTTCAGCCCGCCGCAGGCGACCGCCGGAATAGCGAAGAACCGCCGGCCGAGGAATAGCGTCGCCAACGCGGCCAGCGAACCCAAGAACACCGACATTGGGCTCAGCAAAGAGTTGATGCCCTGCTTGAGCCACTCGGGCAGCGCCACCGGATCCCCGACAAACGCCCGTTGGCTGAGCAAGCCGAAGCCGCCGGCCACGAGCAACCACGCGGTGGAGTGAATCGCACGCCGAAGGGGCGGCAGTGCAACTACCGCCCCAACGTCTTGCGCGTGTTGCGGCAGTACAACGGCCGCCCCAATCTCTTGCACGTGTTGGGGCGGCAGTTGTACTGCCGCCCCAACTCGTCGCCAAGCCCGCCATGCCGCGCCCACGTTCAGCGCGCAGCAGCCCGCGAAGAACCAGCCCAACAACGGGGCGACTGCGTCGAGATGGTCGGGCGCGTCGAGCATGGAGGGCATTTGTGATTTATGATTGCAGATTTGCGATTTGTGACTTCAATCTGAAATCATAAATCTCAAATCATAAATCCTCTCTCAAAGCGGCCCGCTGATCCCGCCATCTTTGCGTATGCGCCAAAAGTGCCAACCCATCAGCACCGCGGCCAAGAGCGGCAGGGCCACGCAATGCAGGACATAAAATCGGTTGAGGGTTTCCTCGCTCACGGTGCGCGAACCCAGCAGCAGGTAGCGGAGATCGGAGTCGGGCGTAATCAGCTCGGCGCCGTCGGCGGCGAGCAACTGGTGGCCCGGACCGTCGGCTCCGACCAACGGGGCGGAACCGGCCATGTTTGTACCCACGGTCACGGCCCACATCGACAACTGGTCCCACGGCAGCAGGTAGCCAGTGAACGAGAGCAGGAATACCAGCACCAACAACATCACGCCGATGACCCAATTGAACTCCCGTGGCGGTTTGTAGCTGCCCGTGAGAAACACGCGGAGCGCATGCAGCATGACGGTAACGACCACCGCATGGGCGGCCCAGCGGTGCAGTTCGCGGAGCACGCCGAGCGAAACGACGTCGCGCAGATCGAGCATATCGTGATATGCCCAAGCCGCGGTCGGCCGGTAGTAGAACATCAGCAGCACGCCCGTGATTGTCTCGAAGAGGAGCAGGAAGCAGGTGATTCCGCCCATGCACCAGGTGAACCGCAGGCGCAGGGCGTGCTGGCGGATCATCGCCGGGTGCAAGTGCAATACGAAGTTCTGCAACACGGCCGCCACTCGGGACTTGTTATCCCCCGGCGGCGCATGCCGGAAGAGGCTTCTCCAGAATTGCGAGTTGCGGAGGCGACGAAACATAGTTGTCAGTTGGCAGTTGGCAGTGGACGGTGTTGGTGACAGAAGCGTAATAGTCAATCGGCAGGTTGCTGCCAGAAATCGCGGCGATGGGCCGGCAAGATTCTCTCCGTACTCCGTACTTCTTCTCATCCACCGCCTACTGCCCACTGACAACTGCCCACTCATACCTTCACAAAACTCTCTTCATCCGCCCACTGCCCCAACTCCTCCCGGAACACCCGGCCGCAGTCGATCTCCAGTTGCCCGTCGTCGGCGATGCGGATCGCGCAGCGTTCCAGCGGCCGCGGGGCGGGGCCGGCCAAGTTGATGCCTTCGCGCGAAAAACGGCTGCCGTGGCAGGGGCATTGAAACGCCTGCTGGACGGCGTCCCACAACGCGATGCAGCCCAAGTGGGTGCAAACGGTGCGGAGTGCGAAGATCTGCCGCACGCCGCGATACGTGCCGTGAACGATCCACACGCCGTGCTTCTGGGCAAACTCCGTTTCGACGTGCCCCGCGCGGTAGTCCGCCGGCCCAGCCTTCAGTCGCCGCGCCGGTTCGGCCGACGCATTCGGCATCAGGAACCGCGCAATCATGGCGGCCCACAGCGCGTGCGTCGCCGCCAGCGCCGCGAACCCCATGCCCGCCGCCGCCGCGCCGAGCCAGCGCAACACCCCGCGCCGCGGTTGCGCCGCAGCGGAGTCCGCCGGCCGGGATTTGCCTTCGACGACGCACACGGCAATGGGCTCTCGCGTCCCCTGACGTTCAGTAGATACTCAGAACCGTAATTATAGCGCGTCGCCGCGCGAGCCACCAGCCGGACGGATCGTACGTCCCCTTGCGTGCCTGGCGTTCACACTCCGTCTCCTTTCTTTCGATCCCCGCCGAACGCCGTCGGCGGGCGTTTCTCCCCTCTCCCTTCGGCCCATCCCCCCTTCCGCCTTCCCCCTTCCGCCGCCGCCGGCCAGACTCTACAATCGAGCGTTCAAACGCAGGCGGAAAAGCAACAAGGACCGGCGAATGAACGTACTGATCATTGGCAGCGGTGGGCGGGAGCATGCCCTGGCATGGAAGATTACGCAAAGCCCCCGCGCCGACCGGGTCTTCGTGGCTCCCGGCAATGCGGGCACCGACCTCGACGGCGAGAACGTGCCGATCCAGCCCAACAACTTCCCCGCACTAATCAAGTTCGCCAAGGAGAACGACGCCGAACTAACGGTCGTCGGCCCCGAGGCCCCGCTGGCCGCCGGCATTGTGGACGCCTTTCAGCAGTCGGGCCTGCGGGTCTTCGGCCCCAGCAAGGCTGCCGCCGAACTCGAAGCGAGCAAGGTCTTCTGCAAGGATCTGCTCCGCGGGGCCGACGTCCCTTCGGCCGACTACCAGGTCTTTTCCGACTTCAGCCGCGCGGTGAAGTTCGTACAGGACCGCGAGGACGTGCCGATCGTGGTCAAGGCCGACGGCCTGGCCGCCGGCAAGGGCGTGATCGT
>Ga0233425_10004767_pt1 | contig 22277 bp, 30 predicted proteins | sample Watercolumn_Towu_2_FD_181712 | JGI IMG/M metagenome (GOLD analysis project Ga0233425, IMG submission 181712) | Freshwater microbial communities from Lake Towuti, South Sulawesi, Indonesia - Watercolumn_Towuti2014_140_MG | ecosystem: Environmental > Aquatic > Freshwater > Lake | place...
GCGTTCAAGGCGCCGCGACTCCTCAACGTGGACGTGCCCGCCGGCGAATCACGGATGCAGCGAAAGCGGATCTGGTACCTCGTCTACCGCGTCAAGAACGTCGGTGGCCGCCGGGTGTTGATGGGCGAGGGGGAGGGGGGAGTCGCTGATCCCGCGAAGCGCCGCGTCGAGACGTTCGAGAAGCCGGTGCGGTTCGTGCCGCAGTTCGTCCTCGAGAGCCTCGAGCCCGTCGAGGACTCCGAGGGGCTCTCGTCCTACCGCGCGTACCTCGACCGCCTCGTGCCGTCGGCGATGGACGAGATCCGCGCCCGCGAGGATGCCAAGCGGCAGTTTCTCGACAGCGTGGAGATGTCGGCGGCCGAGATCGCCCCCGGCGAGGAGCGCTGGGGCGTCGCGATCTGGGAGGACGTCGATCCGCGGATCGACTTTTTTTCGATCTACGTCCGGGGGCTGACAAACGCCGTTCGCTGGCGGCAGCGGCCGGGCTCGGTGATCAAGGCCGACGACCCCCCGGGCAGCGACATGGAAGAGACGCTCGAGGCCCTGCGGCTCGACTTCTGGCGGCCGGGCGACCAGCGCGAGGCGGGCGATCGCGAGATGAGCGTCGGCTTCGCGGGCATGTTCGAGCGGATGGCTCTCGGCGGCCGTTTGATGGCGGCGATCGGCTGGCCGGGGCACGTCAAGGCACGGCCGGTTGAGGGGCTCGACGCCCTCGGGCTCCGCTGGTCGGACCTGGTCGAGCCCGACGCGGGGGGAGGCCCGGCGAGCCTGCTTCCGCTGGACGTCGTGCTCCGGAAGGCGGCCGACCTTCCCCCTCCGGGCGACCCGATCGCGGCACTCCGCGCGGTGTTCGGCGATCTCGGTGTCGTCGCGATCGAAGAGCTGGCGGCAGCCGCGGCCGGGCCGGTCGATCCGGTTCGCGACGAGCAGCGTCGGAAGTCGCTCAAAGCCGTCGGCCTGACACCGGAGGACGTCGGCCGGAAGCCGCTCGCGTCGCTTGCCAAGGTGATCCGCGCCCTCGAGGAGAAGCCCGACCTCGCGGCCCGACGCGCTGCAGCCGTCGCGGTCTTCGGGCCGGCGGCGCGGCGTGTCGAGTGGCTCGCCGAGGCCGTCGCCAAGGCGCGCGCGGTGGCCACGATGCGGGCGATCGACGTCGATCGCAACGCCGTCGTGGGGGGTGACGCGCTCGTGGCGTTCGACGCCTTCCGGCCCGCGATCGACGGTCTCGACGATCAGGATCGCGCCCGGATCCTCGACTCGCTCTCGTCCGACGACCCTCGCCGTGGGCGGCTTCAGGGGCTCGGTGACGAACCGAGGAGAGAGGCACTGGAAAACCTCGTCCTCCAGGGCGTGTTCGGCGCCCGTGGTCCGGAACTCTACGCCGCGGCCGTGGCGATGAACGAGGGCATTGACCATGCCTGGGTTTTCCGATACGAAGACGAGGTCGGGAGCCCCTAGGAACGCTGGGTCGGCCCCGTTTTGGCCTCCGCGGAAGCGGGCAGCGTGTGCCCGGCCGTCGCGAGGATAGACTTCCCACGGCCCTGTTCACTCGGCCGGGAGACGAGAGCGATGGCACACAAAAAAGGTCAGGGTTCGAGCCGCAACGGTCGTGATTCCAACGCCCAGCGTCGTGGCGTGAAGAAGTTCGGCGGCGAGCAGGTGCGGGCCGGCAACATCCTCGTGAGGCAGGTCGGGACGAAGTTCCAGCCCGGTTCGAACGTGGGCATGGGCACCGACTACACGCTCTTCGCTCTCTCCGACGGCGTGGTGATGTTCGACCGCGAGGGCCGCCGCGTGAACGTGGTGGCCGGAACGTCGGCCTGACGCAGCGGCGGCATCCCGTCCGGGTGAGTCGCTCGAGGTGCCGGCGTGTTCGTCGACCGCGTCCAGATCGAAGTCGCCGCCGGCAACGGTGGCCGCGGCATCTGTAGTTTCCGGCGCGAGAAGTATGTGCCGCTCGGCGGCCCCGACGGCGGCGACGGCGGCGATGGCGGGAGCGTGATCCTTCGCGCGGAGCCGGGCGTCGATTCGCTCGCGGCGCTCGCCCAGCGAAAGCAGTGGCGGGCGGCGCACGGCGAGTCGGGCGGGCCGGCCAACTGTCAGGGCCGCAACGCCGAGGATCTCGTGCTCCTCGTGCCTCCGGGCACGATCGTCGTGGACGAATCGACCGGCATCGTGCTCAAGGATCTGGCCACGCCGGGCGACTGGATCGTGGCCGCGCAGGGGGGCGCGGGCGGCTGGGGCAACCTGCACTTCAAGTCACCCACGAACCGTGCGCCCCGCGAGACCACGCCGGGCGTCAAGGGAGAGGTGCGGCGGCTCTCGCTGGAACTGAAGGTGATCGCCGACGTGGGGCTCGTGGGCAAGCCGAACGCCGGCAAGAGCACGCTGCTCTCGCGGCTCTCGCGGGCCCGGCCCGAGATCGCCGACTACGCCTTCACGACGAAGACGCCGATCCTCGGCATCGTGGCGGTGTCGCGAGACCGGTCGTTCGTGCTAGCCGACCTTCCGGGCCTCATCGAGGGGGCCCATGCCGGCGTCGGGCTGGGGCACGAGTTCCTGCGGCACGTCGAGCGGGCCGGCATCCTCGTGCACGTCGTCGAGCCGATGCCCGTGGACGGTAGCGACCCGGTGGAGAACTACCGGGCGATCCGTGAGGAGCTCGTGCGCTATGATTCGGCGCTGGGGGAGCGGCCCGAGATCGTGGTCATGAGCAAGGCCGAACTGCCGGGGGCCGATGCCGTTCGCGAGGCGTTCGCGCGGTCGATCGGACGCGATGTGATTGGCGTCAGCGCGGTGACGGGGGTGGGGCTCGACCTGCTCCTCCGAGCCGTCGTCAGGGAGCTCGATCAGCGGAGACTTCCGGCATGAATCAGGCGGACGACACGATCGTGCTGGCCGACGTGGGCAACACGCGGATCAAGCTGGCGGTGATGGCCGCCACGGACGATCACACGCACGGTCTGCCGGCGATGGCCGCTCGGCAGGATCTTCTGAGCCACGAGTTTCGCTCCGAGAACCTGCGCCGCTGGCTCGACCGCGTCGCCCATGGGCCAACGACCCTGCTGGTGGCGAGCGTGCACGACACGGCGGCCGCGCGGCTCGAGGTGGCGGTGGCCGAGGTCTCGGCGACCGGCCAGCGACCGATCCGGGTGCGACGCGTGAGCCGCGAGCACCTACCGATCGTGATCGACGTGGACGAGCCGCAGCGGGTCGGCATCGACCGGATCGCGGCGGCGGCGGCCGTGGCGGTGGCCAAGGACGCCGGGCGGCCGGCGGTCGTCGTGGACTGCGGCACCGCCACGACGGTCGATCTCGTATCGGCCGACGGCCGCTTCCTCGGGGGGGCGATCCTGCCGGGCCCGGAGCTGCTCTCGCGGGCGCTCGCCGAGGGCACGAGCCGGCTGCCGGCGGTGGCCGCGCTCGATCAGGGCGGGCTCCCGGCGATGCCGGGCCGCTCCACGCAGGCTGCGATCGCGGCCGGGATCGGGTTCGGGATGCGCGGGGCGGTCGCGCGGCTGGTGGCGGAGGCGACAGCCTCGCTCGGCGGCACGCCCGAACTGTTTCTGACCGGCGGTTCCCGCGGCATCGTTCGCGATGCCATGCCGGCGGCGGTCGAGATCCCCGACCTCGTGCTCCACGGCCTCGCGCTGGCCGTCCGCCGGCTACAATCCGCCGCATGACGAAGTCCACTCCGCCCTCGGAACCCCCCGCCGCTTCCGGCCGCGATCCCGCCCGGGATCTCGCCGTCGCCGCCGCGCGCGTGGCGGAGGAGACCCGCGGCACTGACGTGAGCGTGCTCGATCTCCGCGGCATCACGCCCGTGTTCGACTATTTCGTGATCGCCACCGGCTCGAGCCGGCGGCAGATGCACGCCATGGCCGACGAGATCGAGGCGGTGCTCAAGAAGGAGTTCCACGACCGCAAGCGGGGCGGCGAGGGCTACGAGGAGGGCCGCTGGATCGTCCTCGACTACGGCAACGTGATGGTGCACCTCTTCGACGCCGAGGCCCGCGCCTACTGGGATTTGGAGCAGCTCTGGAGCGACGCCAAGCGGGTGCCGCTTCCCGAGGCCGGGGCGGCCGCACGATGAGCGACGATGGTGGCCCACCGGCCCGCGTGAACTTCCGCGCGGCCCTGCGGGAGGCGTTTCGCGCGGCGATCGAGGGCCTGGCGGCCGAGGGCACGCTCGCACTCGGGCCGGGTGAGGTCGATCGGCTCCTGGAACAGGTCCGCGAGACCGCCGATCCGAAGTTCGGCGACTACTCGGGCACGATGGCGATGGCCCTGGCCAAGGCGGCCGGAAAGAAGCCACGCGACGTGGCTCTTGGGATCATCCGCCAGCTCGAGAAGGTGCCAGGGTACGCGGCGTGCTTCGAGCCGCCGGGCGATCCCGTCGGCCCCGGATTCATCAACGTCCGCGTGCGCGACGACGCCCTCGCGGCGGCGCTGGCCCGGGCGGTGGCCGACGACCGGCTCGGCGTGCCGCCGGTGGCCGATCCCGACACGATCGTGGTGGACTTCAGTTCGCCGAACGTCGCCAAGCCGATGCACGTGGGCCACATCCGCTCGACCGTGATCGGCGACGCGCTTGCACGGATCCTGCGGTTCCGCGGCCACCGGGTGATCACCGACAACCACCTCGGCGACTGGGGCACGCAGTTCGGCATGATCCTCTGGGGCTGGAAGCACTGCCGCGACGACGCGGCCTTCGCGGCCGACCCCACGGCCGAGCTCGGCCGGCTCTACCGGCTCGTGCGCAAGGTCGCCGACGCGAAGCCCGGGGAACTCGCGGCCGATCCCGAGGCCGCGCGGCTCGCCGCGGCCCATCCCGACTGCGGCCGCGAGGTGCTCGCCGAGACCGCGAAGCTCCACGAGGGCGACCCGGAGAACCGGGCGCTGTGGGAGCGGTTCATGCCGGTCTGCCGCGCCGAGATCGACCGCATCTATGCCCGGCTCGGAGTGTCGTTCGACCACACGCTCGGCGAGAGCTTCTTCCAGCCGCTGCTGGCCGCGACGGTGGACGACCTCGTGGCACGCGGTCTCGCCCGGGAGAGCCGCGGGGCGATCGGCGTGTTTCTTCGCGGCGACGACGCCCCGCCGCTGCTCGTGCGCAAGGCAGACGGCGCGTTTCTCTACGCCACCACCGATCTGGCCACGATCCGCTGGCGGCTCGAGCACTGGCATCCCGACCGGATTCTGTACGTCGTGGACCACCGGCAGAGCGAGCACTTCGAGCAGGTGTTCGAGGCCGCCCGCCGCTGGGGCGTGGACGGCGTCGCCGACGTCGATCTCGTGCATGTGGCGTTCGGCACGGTGCTCGGCGAGGACGGCAAGCCCTTCAAGACGCGGGCCGGCGACACCGTGGGGCTCGAGGCGCTGCTCGACGAGGGCGTGGAGCGGGCGGCGGCGATCGTGGGCGACGGCGACGAGGGCCGCGCCGGCTTGAGCGAGGCCGACCGCCGGCACGTCGCGGAGACGGTCGGCATCGGCGCCATCAAATACGCCGACCTCGCGCAGAACCGCACCACCGACTACGTGTTCAGCTTCGACAAGATGCTCGAGCTCAAGGGCAACACCGCGGCCTACATGCAATATGCGGCGGCCCGGGTGGAGGGGATCTTCAGCCGCGGGGGCGTCGATCGCGAGGCACTTCGCCGGGGCGGCCATCGCGTGCTGGTGTCGTCCGCTCAGGAGCGGGCGCTGGCGCTCGAGCTCGTGCGGTTCGGCGAGGCGCTCGAGGACGTCGAGGCCGATTCGCGGCCCAACGTGCTCACCGCCTGGCTCTACGACCTGGCCGGCGCCTACTCGACGTTCTACGACTCCCTGCCGGTGCTCAAGGCCGAGGGGCCCGACCGCGACAGCCGCCTGGCGCTGTGCGACCTCACGGGCCGCGTCCTGCGACGCGGCCTCGAGCTCCTCGGCATCGGCACCGTGGAGAAGATGTGATGGCTCGTGCGCTCGACTCCATTCGCAACATCGGCATCGTCGCCCACATCGACGCCGGGAAGACCACGCTCACCGAGCGGCTGCTCTTCTACACGAAGACCAGCCACCGGCTCGGCGAGGTGGACCGTGGCACGACGATCACCGACTTCGACCCCGAGGAGCAGGAGCGGGGGATCACGATCTACTCGGCGGCGGTGTCGTTCCAGTGGCGCGACGTTCACGTGAACCTCATCGACACGCCGGGCCACGTCGACTTCACCGCCGAGGTGGAGCGGAGCCTGCGGGTGCTCGACGGCGCGGTCGTCGTGTTTTCCGCGCGCGAGGGGGTCGAGGCCCAGAGCGAAACGGTGTGGCGGCAGGCCGACAAGTACGGCGTGCCGCGGCTCGCGCTCGTCAACAAGCTCGACCGCGAGGGGGCCGACTTCTTCGGCACGATCGGCCAGATCGAGAAGCGACTCGGCGCGAAGCCGCTCGTGCTGCACCTCCCACAGGGCATGGGGCCGCCGCACGTGAAGGATCCGTTCCGCGGGATCGTCGATCTCGTGGAGATGAAGCTCCTCACGTTCCCGCCGAAGGACGAGGCCTTGGCCGGCGGCGAGGCGCTCGGGCGGGTCACCGCGTCTCCGATCCCGGAGGAACTCGTCGACGAGGCGGCGCTCTACCGGGAGCAGCTCGTCTCCACGCTCTTCGACTTCTCCGACGAGATCGCGGAGCTGGCGATGAACGAGGCCCCGATCCCGCCGGACCTCATGCGGAAGGCGATCCGTCAGGCCACGATCGCCCGGAAGGTGGTGCCGATCCTGGCGGGCTCCGCGCTCGACTGCATCGGGATCCAGCCGGTGCTCGACGCCGTGGCCTCGTACCTCCCGAGCCCGGCCGACGTGCCGCCGGTGCAGGGCCTCGATCCGGCCGCGAAGACGCCCACGACCATCACGCGCAAGGCCGACCCCAAGGCGCCGTTCTGCGGGCTCGTGTTCAAGATCGTGGCCGAGAAGCACGGCGACCTGGCGTTCGTCCGCGTCTACTCCGGCACGCTCAAGGCGGGCAGCCGGGCCTGGAATCCGCTCAAGCAGAAGAAGGAGAACATCGCCCAGCTCTGGCACGTGCAGGCCGATCGTCGCGAGCAGATCGACGAGGCGCTCGCCGGCGACATCGTGGGCGTCATCGGGCCGCGGGCGAGCGTCACGGGCGACACGCTCTGCGATGCCGCGGCGCCGATCGTGCTCGAGACGATCCGGTTCCCCGAGACGGTGATCTCGATGGCGATCGAGCCGGAGACGAGCCTCGAACGGAAGAAACTCTCCGAGACGCTCGAGATGATGAAGCGTCAGGATCCCACGTTCCGCGCCATCGAGAGCGAGGAGACGGGGCAGACGCTGATCTCGGGCATGGGCGAGCTCCATCTGGAGGTGATCCGGCATCGCCTCGAGCGCGACTTCAACCTGAAGTGCCGCGTCCACAAGCCGCGGGTGAGCTACAAGGAGACGCTCGGGCGGGCCGCGACCGTGAGCGGCGAGGCCAACCGGCAGGTGGCCGGCCAGACGCTCGTGGCGCATGTCTCGATCGCAGCCGAGCCGACCGACGAGCAGGCCCCGGTGACGGTCGAGCAGGCGTGGTTCCCGGAGAGCGAGGCCCTCGCCGAGATCGCGGCCACGATGACGCAGTCGGTCCGCGAGAGCGCCGAGCGCGGCGGCCTCAAGGGCTGTCCGCTGTGGGGCGTGCGGATCCGGGTGCTGGAAAGCCCGATCCCCGAGCCGCCGCCGAGTGACGTGGCGATCCGGATCGCCGCGGCCGACGCGATCGAAAACCTGCTCACCGCGGCCGGCACGGTGCTGCTCGAGCCCGTCATGCGGATCGAGGTGACCGTGCCGGAGGAGCACCTCGGCGACGTGATCAACGACCTCCAGCAGCGGCGGGCGATCATCACGGCGACGGAGATCCGCGGGCCGGCGACCGTGCTCACGGCGGAGGCGCCGCTGGCCAGCATGTTCGGCTATTCAGCCGCGGTCCGGAGCGTGAGCCAGGGGCGGGCGAGCTTTACGATGGCCCCGCTCAAGTACGGCCCCGCCCCGGCGGAAACGGCCGAGGCGTTCGTCTGAAGGTCGCCGCATCAAGAATGCGGATGGCCGCCCGCAGGCGAGTTTGGCTCTGTCTCGACGGCAAACAGGCGGGGCGCCCCAGCGGTCGAGTCGGTGCCGTCGTTTTGGGCCATTGGGCCTTCGCTCGATGGCCGATTTGGCCGGGATTCTCGCGGCCCGGTTCGCGCTGTCCCGGGCGCCTGAGCGATCTGGGAGACTCACGCCAGCGAACTTGACTCCGTGTGGCCGGGAAAAACCGGTGTGTTGACACGCGCCCCGGGCAAATTTAGATTTCGCCTCTCGCCGCAGTTCTGTCCGATGAATACCGGGTCTTTTTCCGGGTTCGGAGCGGGCAGGCTCGAAACAGGGCTCCACGCGGGGCTTCTTTTCGGCAGCCAGAGGCCTCTTTCGAGGGGTTTCGGCGTGCCGCTGCGACGTGATTCAGTGCGGTGGTGTCGGGATCGTCGATTGATCCCGGGCTGACGCACGAAGCGTTTTTTGGAGCATTGCCGTGGCCGGTCCGACGCAGGAAATCATCCGCATCCGCATGGAAGCGTACGACCACGCCGTGCTCGACCAGAGCGCCGCGGAGATCGTGGACACCGCCAAGAGGACCAACTCCGAGGTGCACGGGCCGATTCCGCTGCCCACGCGGATCGAGCGCTACACGGTGCTCTCCAGCCCGCACATCGACAAGAAGGCGCGTCAGCAGTACGAGATCCGCACCCACAAGCGGGTGATCGACATCGTGCAGGCGACCGCGAAGACGATCGAGGCGCTCAACAAGTTGAGTCTGCCGGCCGGCGTCGATATCAAGATCAAGGCGTCATCGAGGTAACGCCCGCCGTCGCAACGGCGGGTTTCGGGAACGAGGTTCATCACAGGAGCGCACGACACGGCATGCTTGGAAGGCGTTGCGGGTAAGGCCGGGAATCACGATTCCTGGTGCTCCCGCAGCCGACGGCTTCGAGCGTGATCGCGAGGCAGGCCGCGACTGCAGTTCCGAAAAGGGGCTGCGGCTGGGGTGCGTGTCGCGACGGAGATCAACATGGCTGCATCGACGAAGACTCCCGAGAAGGCCGGCCGCAAGGGCCTGCTGGGCCGCAAGGTCGGGATGACCCAGATTTTCGACGCCGATGGAGCCGTGGTGCCGGTCACCGTGATCGAAGCCGGTCCGTGTCCCGTGATCACGGTTCGCTCCCCGGATCGCGACGGCTATGCCGCCGTGCAGATCGGGTTTCTCGACAAGCCCCGTCGGCTCGCGAGCCGTTCGGTGCGTGGGCAGGTCGCCAATCTCGACAGCCGCCGCGGCAAGCGGCGTGCGGAAGCGGGTGTGGTGGCGGTTGCCAAGGCCGGATGTGAGCCGAAGCGGTTCGTTCGCGAGCTCCGTGGCGTCTACGAGGGCGTCGAGGTCGGCCAGGTGCTCACGGTGGACGTGTTCGAGGGCGTGGCGTTCGTCGATGTCACGGGCACGACGAAGGGGCGCGGCACCGCGGGCGTGATGAAGCGTCACGGCTTCAAGGGCCAGCGTGCCAGCCACGGCGTGAAGAAGGTGCATCGCCATCAGGGCGGCACGAGCATGAACACCTCCCCGGCCCGCGTGTTCAAGGGCAAGCGGATGGCGGGGCGCTACGGCAACGAGCGGTCCACGATGCGAAACCTGAAGCTCGTGGGCATCGACAAGGAGCAGAATCTGCTGCTTGTTCGCGGCGCCGTTCCCGGCCCGGAAGGGGCCTATGTCACCGTGATGCAGACCAACAAGATCCGTCGCGTCGGCGGCCCGGCCGCTCCGACCGGCAAGAAGAAGGCTGGTGCCAAGTGAACCTCGCCGTCTACGACATCTCGGGCAAGCAGGTCGGCTCCTACGAGATCGATCCCGCCGAGCTCGCGCCCCGCGTCAGCAAGCAGCTCCTGCACGATGCCGTGGTGATGTACCAGGCCAATCAGCGGCAGGGCACGCAGAAGACCAAGACGCGTGGCGAGGTGGCCGGCTCCACTCGCAAGCTCTACAAGCAAAAGGGTACGGGCAACGCCCGTGCCGGTGCCCGCCGCAGCGGCACGCGGCGTGGCGGCGGCCATATCTTCGCCAAGCGGCCTCGCGACTTCGGCTGGCGGATGCCCCGCAAGGCCCTCCAGCAGGCGACTCGCATGGCGCTGGCCACGCGGATCGCCGACGACGAGGTGAAGCTCGTCGATTCGCTGGCCGTGACCGCTCCGAAGACGTCGCTCGTCGCCGGAATGCTCAAGAAGCTCGGCGTTCATGACCGCACCGTCCTCGTGGCTCCCGAGAAGCACGACGCCGCGTTCTGGAAGAGTGCCCGCAATATCGACGGCGTGTCGGTGGCCCCGGTGGCCGAGCTCAACGCCTGGTCGATCCTGCGGCCGCGGACGATCCTCATGACCACCGCGGCGATCGACGCTTTCCGGGCGTCGGCGGTGGCCGCCGTGAAGCCCGCCGTGGGCGCGAAGAAGAAGGCCGCCAAGAAGCCGGCCGGCCGTTCCGCCAAGAAGGAGACGAAGTAGGCCATGGCTGTGCCCGTCCCTCCCCCTCCCGCGCTCTCGCCGCGGCTCGGCCCCCATCAGGTGATCGTGCGGCCGCTCGTCACCGAGAAGGGCATGCATCGCGCGAACCGTCACAACGCCTACTCGTTCGAGGTGGTCGGTGAGGCCACCAAGGCCGACATCCGCCGGGCCGTCGAGGAGATGTTCAACGTCAAGGTCGAGAAGGTCGCCGTGCAGAACCGCGTGGGCAAGATGCGGCGCAGCCGGATTCGCCGCACGAGCACGAAGGCCTGGAAGAAGGCGATCGTGACCCTCAAGCCCGACTTCAAGATCAACCTGTTCTGATCCGCCGCACTCCGACTCACGAGCACCACACGATCCCATGGGCATCCGCACCTACAATCCGACGAGTCCCGGCCGTCGCGGCGCGAGCGTTTCCGACTTCGCCGAGCTGACGCCGGGCGCCGACGCGCCGAAGAGCCTCCGCGTCCGCAAGCACAAGAAGGGCGGCCGCAACAACCAGGGCAAGATCACGGTTCGGCATCGTGGCGGTGGCCACATGCAGCACTACCGGTTGATCGACTTCCGTCGCAACAAGGACGGCATCCCGGGCAAGGTGCACTCGATCCAGTACGACCCCAACCGCACCTGCCGGGTGGCGCTCGTCCACTACGCCGACGGCGAGAAGCGATTCATCCTCGCTCCCGAGGGGCTCGCGGTCGGCGCTACGGTGCAGAGCGGTGACGCGGCGCCGCCGGAGGTGGGCAACTGCCTGCCGATGATGGCCATTCCGCTCGGCATGCAGATCCACAACATCGAGCTCCAGGCGGGCCGCGGCGGTCGGCTGTGTCGGTCGGCGGGCTCGTCGGCCGTGCTCGTGGCCCGGGAGGCGCAGTGGGCCCAGATCACGCTGCCATCGGGCGAAATCCGCCGCGTACCGGCCGCGTGTCGGGCCACGATCGGCGCCATCGGCAACTCCGAGCACATGAACGTGGTGCTCGGCAAGGCCGGTCGCACCCGCTGGATGGGCATCCGCCCGCACGTCCGTGGCACCGCGATGAATCCGATCGACCATCCGCACGGCGGTGGTGAAGGTCGGACGAAGGGCGGCCGTCACCCGGTCAGCCCGACCGGCAAGAGTGCCAAGGGCGGCGGCACGCGGAAGCCCCGCAAGCCGTCTGGTGCCGCCATCATCCGTCGCCGCAAGAGCCGTCGGTACGGCCAGTTGAAGCTGAGGTAATCCATGGGACGCAGTGCAAAGAAGGGGCCGTACGTCGACCCCCGGGTGTTCGAAAAGGCCGATGCGCAGCTCTCGAGCGGCAAGCGCGACCCGATCAAGACCTGGTCGCGGTCGTGCACGATCGTGCCCGAGTTCATCGGGCTGACGTTTATGGTCCACAACGGCAAGCAGCACGTGAAGGTGTTCGTCACCGAGGACATGGTGGGTCACAAGCTCGGCGAGTTCGCGCCGACCCGCACGTTCCGCGGCCACGGCGGCAAGGTGAAGGAGGCGGCGACGCCCGCGGCGAAGTAGTCGCGCGGTGCCCGAGGTGAAACATGGCCTACACAGCCACGCATAAATACGCCCGCATCAGTGCCCGCAAGGTGCGGGCGCTGGCCGACCTCGTCCGCGGCAAGTTCGCCGACGAGGCGCTCGACATCCTCCGCTTCCAGCCGCACCGCGGCGCGCGGATGCTCGAGAAGGTGATCAAGAGCGCCCTGGGCAACGCCGAGCACCAGCAGGCGCCGAGCGTGGACGACCTCGTGGTCGTCGATGCCCGCGTCGATGGCGGCCCGATGTTCAAGCGGATCCGCCCGCGGGCCCGCGGCATGGCGTTCGGCATCAAGCGGCGGATGTCGCACATCAAGGTGGCGCTCGACACGGTCGCAGCGCCGGCGGGCACGGAAGCAGGGGAATGAGGGCATAACCATGGGTCAGAAAGTCCATCCCGTCGGCTTCCGCACCGGCATCACCGAGCCGTGGAAGAGCCGCTGGTACGCGTCGAAGAAGGAGTTCAAGGATCTCCTGCTCGAGGACGTCCGCGTGCGGAAGTTCCTCAAGACGAAGTACCGCGCCGCCGCGATTCCCAAGGTCGAGATCGAGCGCACTCGTGACGAGGTGAAGGTGATCCTCCACTCGGCGCGGCCGGGCGTGATCATCGGTCGCAAGGGGCAGGAGGTGGATCGCCTTCAGGACGAGCTCCAGGAACTGCTCGGCCGCCGCGTGAACCTCAAGGTCGAGGAGGTGGGGCGTCCGGAGATTCAGGCCCAGCTCATCGCCGAGGACATCGCCGACCAGCTCTCGAAGCGTGCCGCCTTCCGCCGCACGCTCAAGCGGGCGATCGACTCGACGATGGACGCCGGTGCCAAGGGCGTGAAGATTCAGTTGTCCGGCCGTCTCGGCGGTGCCGAGATGTCGCGTTGCGAGAAGTCGATCGCGGGCTCGATGCCGCTCTCGACGCTCCGCGCGAAGATCGACTACGGCTTCTGCGAGGCTCCCACGGCGCAGGGCAACATCGGGATTCAGGTGTGGGTCAACCAAGGCATGTACGAGGAGACTGGCGATGGCGCTGATGCCCAAGAGGGTCAAGCACCGAAAAAGCCAAAGAGGTCGTATAAGAGGTGACGCCTCCCGCGGGAATCGCGTCGTCTTCGGCGACTTCGGCCTCCAGGCCGAGCAGCCGGGATGGCTCCCCGCGGCGACAATCGAGGCCGGCCGCATCGCGGCCCAGCAGTACCTCCGCACGGAGGGACGGCTGTTCGTGCGCGTGTTCCCCCACAAGTCGATCACGTCGATCCCGCTCGAAACCCGAATGGGCAAGGGCAAGGGTGAGCCGGAGTATTGGGCCGCGGTGATCAAGCCGGGCATGATCCTCTATGAAATCGGCGGCGTGACCGAGGACGCGGCCCGGATGTGCCTGGCGCGGCTGGCGCACAAGATGCCGATCCGCGTGCGGTTCGTGAAGCGTCGGGTGATGTAGGAAGCAACAACGATGACCAAGGCGAAAGAACTCCGCGACATGGCCGACGAGCAGATCCGGAGCGTCTGGAAGGACGCGGCGGAGAGTCTGTTCCGCCTGCGCATCCAGGCGCAGACCGAGAAGCTCGCCGCGCCGACCGAGATGAAGAAGCACCGGCGCACGATCGCCCGCTGCCAGACGATCCTCGCCCAGCGCGGGACGCTCGCTCCGGCGGCGCCCGCCGCGGAGGGTGTGGATGCGTCGCCGCGGCACGAGAAGCACGCCAAGAAGCATCATGCCAGTGGCCGAGCAAAGCTGCGGAGCGTCACGAAGGGGCGGGTCGGCACCCGTCGAGAGTTCAAGAAGCGGACGCAGAGCGGGACCTGACCCCGCGCGGCGAAACACGACCCAGGTCAACCCAGGAACGAGTGAGTCATGCCGAAGAGAGTGGAGACGGGCACCGTGACGAGCGATGCCGCAAGCAAGACGCGGCGCGTGGAGATTCCGCGCATCGTCCGGCATCCGAAGTACGGGCGCATCCAGCACCGCCGCACGATCTGCCATGTGCACGACGAGCACGACGAGTCGCACATCGGCGACGAGGTCGAGATCGTCGAGTGCCGGCCTCGCAGTCGCCTGAAGCGCTGGGAGTTGGTGCGGGTGGTGAAGAAGAGCACCGCCGTGGACGTGGCCTCGCTTCGCAGCGGGGCTCGGGCCACCGAGCTCAAGGAGACGGCGGCCAAGGCCGAGGCGGCCGCCGCCACCGGCAGCGTGGCGACTGACGGAGGGCGCTCGACATGATCCAGATGCAGACGCGACTGGCCGTCGCCGACAACACGGGCGCCAAGGAGGTGATGTGCTTCAAGGTGCTGGGCGGGAGCCGCAAGCGGACCGCCGGTCTGGGCGACATCATCGTGTGCAGCGTGAAGAGCGTGATTCCGGGCAGCGACGTCAAGAAGAAGGCCGTCGTCAAGGCGGTGATCGTGCGCGTCAAGAAGCCGACGCGCCGCGAGGACGGAAGTTACGTCCGCTTCGACGCCAACGCCTGCGTGATCATCGACAACGAGAAGAACCCCAAGGGCACCCGCATCTTCGGTGCGGTCGCCCGCGAGCTCCGTGACCGGAACTTCATGAAGATCGTCAGCCTGGCGAGCGAGGTGGTGTGATGTTGATCCGATCGGGTGACCTCGTCGAGGTGCGGACGGGCAATGCCAAGGGGACGCGCGCCAAGGTCCTGTCGGTCCTTCCCGAAAAGGAAGGCCGCCGCCGGATCGTGGTCGAGGGCGTGAACCGCGTGTACCGCCACATCCGTCGCAGTCAGAAGAACCCGCAGGGCGGGCGGCTCAGCAAGGAGATGCCGATCGACGCATCGAACGTGCTCGTGGTCTGCACGGGCTGTGGCAAGGCGGCCAGGCTCGGCGCCAAGGTGGCGGCCGACGGCACGAAGACCCGCGTCTGTCGGAAGTGCGGCGCCGACCTCGGCACGCTGAAGCGGGCGAAGGCGAAGAAGCCGGCCGGCGCCTGAGCGGCCCGCGGCACACGGAACACTCAACGGTAGTCGAACAGAGGATCGATCACGATGGCGAAGAAAACGAAGGCGGCCGAGACGGCGACGGCGGAGCCCGCGGGCACGCCGCGGATGCTCGAGCATTACCTGACGAACGTGCGCCCGCAGTTGGCCAGGGCGCTCAACCGCACGAACCCCCATGCGATCCCCAAGCTCGAGAAGATCGTGGTGAACATGGGCGTGGGTGTGGCCGTCACCGAGAAGAAGTTCCTCGAGGAGGCCATCGGGGCGCTCGCGCAGATCACGGGTCAGAAGCCGGTGGCCACGCTGTCGAAAGCGGCCGTGTCGGGCTTCAAGCTTCGCGAGAATCTGCCGATCGGCTGCAAGGTCACGCTCCGCGGCCGGCGGATGTACGAGTTTCTCGACCGCCTCGTGTCGGTGGCCCTGCCCCGGGTCCGCGACTTCCGGGGACTGTCGCGCACCGCGTTCGACGGCCACGGGAACTACAGCCTCGGGCTCTCCGAGCAGATGGTGTTTCCGGAGATCAACCCGGACAAGTTTTCGCGTCCGCAGGGCATGAACATCACGTTCGTCACGACCGCGCGGACGGACGACGAGGCGAGGCAGTTCCTCGTGGCGATGGGGATGCCCCTCAAGAAGGAAGGGGACGCCGCGGCGTAGCGGCCCTCCGGCGCCCCTGAGGCGCCTCGTACGACTCACCGGATCGGACACGCAGCACGCATCGAAGAGACCATGGCAAGCAAATCCAAGATCGCGATGGCCAAGCGGAAGCCCAAGTATTCCACGCGGATCGTGCGCCGCTGCATGCTCTGCGGCCGGCCGAGGGCCGTGTACCGCAAGTTCGGCACATGCCGCATCTGCTTCCGGAAGTTGGCGGATCAGGGATGCATTCCCGGCGTCAAGAAGGCCAGTTGGTGACCAGCGTCCGACTCGAACACCAGCGACCAACCCCACCCGATATTCGACGAGCGAGATTTCAGAAAAGGGCCCTGCTGACATGATGACCGACCCGATCGCCGACATGCTGACCCGCATCCGCAACGCGGTGCGTGTCGAACGCGCCACCGTCGAGGTGCCGAGTTCGAAGGTGAAGCGTGGACTGGCGGAAGTGTTGAAGCGAGAAGGCTTCATCTGGGAGTGGCGCGAGGTCGAGTCGGACCCCGTGCCGCGGCTGCAGTTGGACCTCAAGTACGGCCCGAACGGGGAGCGACTGATCCGGCACATCCGCCGGGTGAGTTCGCCGGGCAGGCGGGTGTACAGCCGGTCGGCCCGGCTGCGGCCCATCCTCGGTGGCCTCGGCATCTCGATCCTTTCCACGTCGAGCGGCGTGGTGAGCGACCGCGAGGCCCGGCAGAAGAAGCTCGGTGGCGAAGTTCTCTGTGAGCTCTGGTAGTCCGAAAGGTCAGGCAGGCGATGTCGCGTATCGGCAAGGCTCCGGTTTCGATTCCCAAGGGCGTGAAGGCGTCGGTGGCCTCCGGTGCGCTCACGGTCGAGGGACCGCTCGGCAAACTCGAGCACCGTCTCCATCCCGCGGTCGCCGTCGCTGTGGATGGCGGCACGCTGACTGTGACGCGCGACGGTGACGGCCGGCTCGCCCGCTCCGTGCACGGGCTAACTCGGGCGCTCGCGGCCAACATGGTCGAAGGCGTGACCAAGGGCTTCGAGAAGAAGCTCGAGATCGTGGGCGTGGGCTATCTGGCCGCGATCCAGAAGAACACGCTCCAGCTTCGCGTGGGATTCGCGAACGAGCTCCAGGTCACGATCCCGCCCGGGCTCACGGTGACCTGTCCCGACCAGACGCACATCACGATCAAGGGGATCGACAAGCAGCTCGTCGGCCAGTTCGCCGCCGAGGTGCGCTCGCTCCGGAAGCCCGAGCCCTACAAGGGCAAGGGCATCCGCTATGAGAACGAGCAGGTCCGCCGCAAGGCCGGCAAGGCCGTCACGAAGTAAGGGGCAAGAGCATGGACCATTCCCGCACGATCCTCCGGCAGCGGCAGCGTCGCCAGTTCCGCGTCCGTCGTTCGATCAAGGGCACCGCCGAGCGGCCGCGGCTCACCGTGTTCCGCTCGCACAAGCACATCTACGCGCAGGTGGTCGACGACTCGACGGGCCGCACCCTGGCCTCGGCGAGTTCGACCGACAAGACGCTGCGTGATGGCGTCGGCTTCGGCGGCAACAAACAGGCCGCGGAGGCGATCGGTCGCGCCGTGGCGGAGCGGGCCCAGGCCGCAGGCGTGAAGCATGTGTGCTTCGACCGCGGCTCGTGCCGCTACCACGGCCGCGTCGCCGCGCTGGCCGATGCCGCCCGCGCCGCGGGGCTCGAGTTCTGATCCACCCTCGGGCCTCGCCCGCACGTCCCCGCACATCGAACCAAGGCCCATTCCTGGAGGCAGTCCGTGTCGTCTGGCAGCAAAGAATCCCGAACCGGTGAGTTCGTCGAGAAGGTGGTGAAGGTCCGCCGGTGTGCCACCGTCGTGAAGGGCGGTCGCCGCTTCAGCTTCGCGGGGCTCGTGGTGGTGGGCAACGGCCGCGGGAAGGTGGGCTGCGGCTACGCCAAGGCCAACGAGGTGCCGCCCGCCGTCGAGAAGGCGATCAAGGACGGCATGAAGAACCTGATCGAGGTGCCGGTCGAGGCGGGTTCGATCCCGCATCGCGTCGAGGGGCGCTACGAGACGGCCAAGGTGATCCTGCTCCCCGCCGGCCCCGGCACCGGCATCATCGCCGGCGCCGCCGTCCGCGCGGTGTGCGAATCGGCCGGCATCCACGACGTGCTGACCAAGGCCCACGGCTCGACCAATCCGGTGAATCTCGTCAAGGCGACGCTCGAGGCGCTCAAGCAGCTGCGGACGAAGGCGGAAGTGGAGCGGCTCCGCGGCGTGACCCTCTCCTGATACCCGGGCCGTCCACGCGACGGCCCCCACGAGGCAGACTCCCATGAAGATCAACGACGTCAACAAGGGCATTCACAAGAACACGAAGCGTCTTCGTGTCGGCCGTGGCCCGGGCTCGGGACGTGGCCGGACGGCCGGTCGCGGCAACAAGGGGCAGGGACAGCTGGCGGGCTGGTCGTCGCCGGCGATCTTCGAGGGCGGCTGCATGCCGCTCATTCGCCGGATCCCCAAGCGCGGCTTTCACAACAGCCACGGACTCATCGTCAAGGGCGTGAATGTCGGCCGCCTCGACGAGGCGTTCGCGTCGGGGGGCGAGGTGACGCCGCAGACGCTCCGTGCGGCCGGTGTGGCCAAGGGCATCTGGCAGCAGGTGAAGATTCTGGGAGAGGGCGAGGTCAAGAAGCCGCTCAAGGTTTCGGCGCACCACTTCAGCGCCCAGGCCAAGGCGAAGATCCTCGCGGCCGGCGGCACGGTCGTGGAACTGCCGGGGCCGGCCCCGGTGGTGCGCAAGGTGAAGAAGGCATCGCGGAAAAAGCCGGCCGCCGGGTAGGGTATGGGCGCCGCGTCGCCGAGTCTTCCCCAGGAGTCCCCGCCGTGCTCGAGAAAATCCGCGTCATCTTCACGATCCCCGAGCTGCGGCAGAAGATCCTTCTGACACTCGGCCTGCTCGCGATCTACCGCGTGGGCTGGCAGGTGCCGCTGCCGATCATCGACGGCGGCGTGATGAGCCAGTTCGCCAAGGAGACGGGCGGCATCGGCGAACTCTTGAGGACGGTCGCCGTGTTCTCGGCGAGCCAGTTGTCGCAGGCGACGATCTTCGGCCTCGGCATCATGCCCTACATCTCCGCCTCGATCATCTTCCAGCTGCTCGGCACCGTGTGGCCGCCGCTCGAACGGCTCCAGAAGGAGGGCGAGGCGGGCCGCAAGAAGATCAACGAGTACACGCGCTACGCGACGGTCGTGATCTGCATCGTGCAGAGCTGGGCCTACGTGGCATTCCTCGCCTCTCAGCGGGTCGGCGAGCAGTCGCTGATCTCGCCGGCCTTCCTCGTCGATGGCCGGCTGCCACTTGTCTGGCAGTTCGTCGCCGTGATGACGATGACCGCGGGCACGATCTTCCTGATGTGGCTCGGCGAGCAGATCGACGAGTTCGGCATCGGCAACGGGATCAGCCTGCTGATCATGGCCGGCATCCTCGCCGGGATGCCGAGCGCCCTGGTCGAGCTCGGCAGTGACACGACGTGGGAACTCGGTGGCGGCGGCGGGAAGATGGGCGTCGAGACGCTGCTCGTGCTCGCGCTGCTGTTCGTGGGCGTGGTGGCCGGCGTCGTGTTCATGACCCAGGGCCAGCGGCGGATTCCCACGCAAAGCGCGAAGCACGTCCGCGGTCGCCGGGTGTACGGCGGCACGCGGCAGTACCTCCCGCTGCGGGTCAACCAGGCGGGCGTGATGCCGATCATCTTCGCCAGTTCGCTGCTGCTCTTCCCGCAGTTGATCTTCCAGTATCTGAGCACCGCGTTCCCCGGCAGCGACCTCCTGCGGGCACTCCACGATTCGTTCATGCGTGGCGAGTCCTACATGTACAACGTCTGCTACATCGCGCTGATCTACTTCTTCTGCTACTTCTGGACGGCGATCACGTTCAACCCGAAGGAGATGGCCGACAATCTCAAGAACTTCGGCGCCTTCATTCCCGGCTACCGTCCCGGCAAGCGGACGGCCGATTACCTGGAGCGGGTGATGGAGCGGATCACGTACGTGGGCGCCGGGTTCCTCTCCCTGGTGGCCGTGATTCCCACGATCGTCGGCGGTGCCTTGGGCATCCCGGCCCAGATCGCCAGCTTCTACGGGGGAACCGGTCTCCTGATCGCGGTCAGCGTCGCGTTCGATCTTGTGCAGAAGATCGACAGCCACCTCGTGATGCGGAACTACAGCGGCCTTTTGGAGAAGGGCTGACCGCCGCCCGCCGTCGGTGTGGCCCGCGGTCAGCGGGCGTTCCTTCCTCTCGTCGGCCAGGCGGACGTGCCATGCGGATCATCCTCATCGGTCCACCGGGGGCGGGGAAGGGTACGCAGTGCCAGCGGCTCGTCGAGCTGCTCAAGGTGCCCCACCTCTCCACGGGGGAGATGCTGCGAAGCGAGGTGCGGTCCAGGACACCGGCCGGCCTCGAAGCCGCCTCCTACATGGAGCAGGGCCAACTCGTGCCCGACCGGATCATCGTCGGCATGGTGAGCCGACGGCTGCAGGCCCCGGACTGCCGGGCGGGGTGTCTGCTCGACGGGTTTCCCAGAACGCTTCCGCAGGCCGCCACGCTCGACGACCTTCTCGAGCGCCGCGCGATGAGTGTCGATGGCGTGATCGAGTTGGCCGTCCCGAGGGACGAACTCGTGCGGCGGATGCTCGCGCGCCGCCGCGAGGACGACGATCCGGAGGTGTTCGCCAAGCGGATCACGAGCTTCGAGGAGCAGACCGCGCCGCTGCTCGACTATTACGCCAAACAGGGAAAGCTCGCCTCCATCGACGGGCTGGGCTCGGCCGACGCGATTTTTGATCGGGTGCGCACGGCGGTGCATCGGTTCGAGCGCGCGTCACGGAGCCACTGACGCGACCGTGATGGGGCGGTCGCCCCGGCATCCACGGGCGGTATACTCTGCCCGGCGTCGGCCGCGTTTCGTCGTTTCATCCGGGTGAATGCAGTCGTGGTGAACCTTCGGTCTCCTCGTGAAATCGGCCTCATGCGGCGCGCGGGCCTGGTGGTGTGGGGCGCGCATCAGGTGGCCCGATCGATGGTCAAGCCCGGCGTGACCACGGGCGAGATCGACGCGGCCGTCGAGAAGTTCTTCCTCGATCGCGGCGCGGTGCCGCTGTTCAAGGGCGTGCCGGGCAAGGTTCCGTTTCCGGCGGTGTGCTGCATCTCGGTCAACGACGAGGTCGTGCACGGGATCCCGGGGCCGCGCGTGCTGCGAACGGGCGACGTGGTCAGCATCGACACCGGGTGCAGCCTGGGCGGGTGGTGCGGTGACTCCGCCGTCACGCATCCGGTGGGCGACGTCGCGCCCGATACGCAGCGGCTGCTCGACTGCACGTCCGGCGTCCTGACGTTGGCGATCGAGTTGATGGCCAGCCGCAACCGCTGGAGCGACGTCGCCACGGAGATGGCGAAGTACGTGCGGGATCATGGATTCTCCGTGGTGGAGAACTTCGTCGGTCACGGCATCGGTCGCAGCATGCACGAGGATCCGCAGGTGCCGAACTTCTGCACCCCGGCCTTCCGGAAGAACCACGACTTCGAGCTCGAGGCGGGCCTGGTGATCGCCGTCGAGCCGATGGTGAACATGGGGTCGAAGAAGGTGCGGGTGCTCGCGGATCACTGGACCCAGTCAACCGTGGACGGCCTGCCCAGTGCCCATTTTGAGCACACGGTGGCGATCACCGATCAGGGGCCGGTGGTGCTGACGGCCGCCCCGGTGGCCGGCGAGCAGGTCGATCCGGCCGGTTCGGCCGCGTGAAATCGGCCGCGGCCCGCCATTCCGGCCACCCCCTTGTGACCCCTCGACGTGGCTTTTATAGTTGGGGGCTCGGTTGGTGTTCCCGCGTCCTGTTCCAAGGCCCCTCCCGGCCATCGTCACGAGTTCGTCCATGAAGGTTCGCGCCAGCGTTCGCCGCATGTGTGAGAAGTGCAAGATCGTTCGACGCCGTGGCGTCGTCTTCGTGGTCTGCGCCGATCCCCGTCACAAGCAGCGGCAGGGGTGACGGATGGTCGTGGACGGCACGGTCGCCGGCCGTGGGCGACGGGTGCCGGGGATCGGATGAACGTGTGCGCGGTCGCGTCGCCGCCGAGACAATCCGATGACGAGGTGGGCTTGCCGCCCGGCGTCCGGATCGTGCCAGCCACAACAAGAGCCAGCATCGCCAGCCACAGGCAATCGGGAAGCAAATCATGCCGCGTTTGATGGGCGTCGACATCCCCTCCGAGAAGAAGACGATCTATTCGCTCCAGTACCTGTACGGCGTGGGGCCGCGGGTCGCGCGAGAGCTCTGCCATAAGGCCGGCGTTGATCCGCTCTCGACCGCGCGTGACCTGCACGAGGACGAGCTCGCCCGGCTCGCGGCACTGCTCGACAAGGACTACACCGTCGAGGGTCAGCTCCGTCGGCAGGTCGCCCAAAACATCTCGCGGCTGAAGGACATCGGGAGTTACCGCGGTCTTCGTCACCGCCGCGGGCTGCCGGTTCGCGGCCAGCGCACCCGCACGAACGCCCGCACCCGCAAGGGCCCCAAGAAGACGGTGGCCGGCAAGAAGGGCGTCAAGGATCTCAAGTAGTCGCGAGGGTCGCCCGGTGCGTGGCCTCGCCCCTCCCGTTCA
>Ga0233425_10004768_pt1 | contig 22276 bp, 17 predicted proteins | sample Watercolumn_Towu_2_FD_181712 | JGI IMG/M metagenome (GOLD analysis project Ga0233425, IMG submission 181712) | Freshwater microbial communities from Lake Towuti, South Sulawesi, Indonesia - Watercolumn_Towuti2014_140_MG | ecosystem: Environmental > Aquatic > Freshwater > Lake | place...
TCTGACGGAGGATCCCGTCTTGAGGCAGGGACGGGTCGTAGTGGGCGCGCATCCATTGATCGGCGTCGAAATCCTGGAAGACGGGGTTGTCCTGTTCCAGGATGCTCCTCAGGCGCGGGAAATAGACTTGTTCGTTGACCGACTGGATATGCACCAGGATCTGGTGGACGCTCCACTCGCCCGGTGCCATCGGTTCGGATTCGAGAGGGTCCGGGATCTCCTTCAGGATGCGGATGATCTCACGCGGAGCCTTCCTCAAGCCGGAAAGAATATATCCATGTTCTGCCATGCTTGCCTCCTCTTCTGCGAACTTACGCAGCCAGCTCGATCAGTTTCATGATATCCGGGGATTGCGCATCCGGCTGCCAGTAATGGATCGTGATCCCGCTTTCGCGGAGCTCCCCGGCGGCCCGTTCGGCAAAGGCGGCCAGGCCGGCCTTACTGGCGGCGTAGGCGCCGTGATGGAGATCGTCCCTGGCCCGGTCGCCAGCCAGGATGATCGTCCCGCCGCCCTGTGCTTTCATGATGCGCGCCGCGGACTGGACCAGCAAGAAAGCGCCGGTCAGGTTGACGTCCAGCGTGCGCACCCAGTCCCACTCGTCCATCTCGATCAGGGCCTTGCGCGGCTCGACCTCGGCGCAGTGGACCAGCACATCCAGGCGGCCGAAATCGTCGAGCACCTGGTTGAGCAGCCCCTGAACTGGCAACTTCTTCGCCACGTCGATTACATACGGCTTGACCTCACCGCCGGCGGCCTGGATGCGGGCGACGGTTTCGTCCAGGTTGATCGGGGTGATGTCGTTCGCCGCCACGCGCGCTCCGGCGCGGGCGAAGGCTTCCGCCACGGCGCGGCCGCTGCCCTTGCCGGCGCCGGTGACCAGGACGACCTTTCCGTTCAGAGCGCGCATGCCTTTGACTCCAGGATTAATTTCCGCACACCAGCACCTCGTCCGGTGCGGTCTGTGCATTGAGAGGCAGGCCGAGATAAGGCGAGGGGTCGAGCGTGTTGCGGATCTTCAGTTCGTTCAGGAACTGTCCCTGCCCGTCATCCAGCACGATCGAGAAATGCAGATGGATGCCGGACGGGTTGGCCGGGTCGCCGGTGTAGTTGCCCTGGAAGCCGAGCAGCGTGCCGGCTTCGATGTAGACCTCGCTCGTCCCGGCGGGAAAATCCGAAGAGATGTAGGAATTGCCGTTCGGGTCGGCCAAGTGGGTGTAGTAGAGCCAGATCTGCCGCCCGGGCTGGAGCGGATCGGAGGGCACGCGCACGATCACGGCCGACTTCCAGTCCGGCAGGCGGGTCAGGTAGCCGGGGTAGGCGGCGACCACCGGTACCACGCCCAGCTCCGGCGTGCCGAAGATATCCAGCCCGGTGTGGATGTGACCCGGTCGGAAGGAGTCTCCCCAGATGTAGCCGATCAGCCCGTCCGTGGGCATCCGGAAGGGCGCCTCCGGCGTGCAGCGCGTCCCGGCCTGCACCGACCAGTCCGGGTGGTCTTCGCTGTGGCGGATCCATTCGACGACCCGCCCGGAGCGTCCCGCGGTCGGGCGCAGGCTGCGGTACAGGTAGAAACCGACCCCGGCGAGGATCCCGATGACGATGACAGCCAGCAGCCAGCGTTTGTTCATGCCGGGATTATACCTTTGCTTGCTTTTGTGCCGCAGCTTTCCCCCGCCGCCGCTTCTAACGGAAAATCGATATTGTTTTATCCATTTTCTAACGTTCGGCCGGTAAGATGGGGGCAATTCAAACGGATTAACCTCCAAAGGAGAGTTGAGATGACATACTTCATTGCCCCGTATTCCCACCGCATGCCCCGCCGCTGGGTGCGCCCGGTCGAGTTCCATTCCGACCGTGACTACAGCCTGGCGGTCGATCTGCGTGACCAGGAGGATGCCTACGAACTCCAGGCGCTGGTCCCGGGTCTGAAAGCCGAAGACCTGAACATCCAGGTGCTGGAGGACGTGGTCACCATCGAGGGCGAATTCAAGGCCGACGAAAGCGAGTACCTGGTGCGCGAGCTGCCGCATGGTTCCTTCCACCGCAGCCTGCGTCTGCCGGTCGCGCTCGATGCCGGCAAGGCCGAAGCCCGCATCCGGGACGGCGTGCTGACCCTGCGCCTGCCCAAGGCGGAAGAGTCCCGCCCGAAGACCATCAAGATCGCGGTCAAATAACGACCAGACTCGTTTCTCCTCTGCAGCAGAGACGCCCGGCCCGGGCGTCTCTCTGCTTTAATATCAGGTAAAATACCCGCATCCTGTTCATGGAGAGCGCATCGGAATGCGAAAATTCGCCCCCGTCCTGCTCCTTTTCCTTTTCCTGGCAGCCTGCACCCTGCCCGGTCAATCCACCAATACCCCTGAAGCGCCGCAGGCGACCGTCACCCCGGCCTTCTCCCCGACGCCCTCGGCGCCGCTGGTCATCCTGGTCATGCCGGCCGACCTGCCGGCGGACGAATACGACCGCAACCAGACCCTGGTCTACGACCTGGCCCAGGCGAACGGGATGCGCTTCCAGGTGCGCAATTCGCTGACGGTGGACGAGCTGGCCTTCGAGGGCGAGGTGCTCAAGATCGTCGTCGCCCTGTCCCCGGACCCCGGGCTGGCCGCCCTGACCGCGGCTGCGCCGAACGTGCAGTTCCTGGCGATCGGCATCCCGGACCTGCCGGCCGCGCCCAACCTGTCCAGCGTGGGGGCGGGTGGCCTGCCGGTCGACCAGCAGGCCTTCCTGGCGGGTTACATCGCCGGCATGCTCGCCCCCGAATGGCGGGTGGGCATCCTGTCCCAGAAGGACACCCCCGGCGGCGAGGCGGCCCGTTATGCCTTCGAGAACGGGTATCACTATTTCTGCGGCACCTGCCTGAGCCCGGATTTCGTCCAACCGTATTATGCCGGCCTGTACCCGGTCATCGTGCGCATCCCGACCGATGCCCCCGAAAACGAATACACGGCTTATGCCGATCTGCTGCTGGATAATTTCGTCAAGGCGGCCTTTGTCTATCCGGAGATCGCCACGCCGGACCTGCTTGCCTACATGGCCCAGTACGGGGTGCTGCTGGTCGGGCAGGAACTGCCCAATGAGGACCTGCGACCCAACTGGATCGCCAGCATCCGCCCCGACTTGAATTCGGCCATTCTTTCGATCTTCCCCGAGCTGCTCGCCGGCCGCGGCGGGCAGGTCTTCCCCACGCCGCTCTTCCTGGACGACATCAACACCGACCTGCTCACTGAAGGCAAGCTGCCCCTGGTGCAGGCGGTCCTGGACGGGTTGCAGAACGGCACGATCGGGACCGGGGTGACACCCTAGGCGATCTTTCCGGTGACAAAGTCCGGTTTGACATGCCAATTCCACTGTGATACACTCCCGTCCACCCTGCCGCCTCCCTGTGAACCGTGAGGCGGCTTTCGTTTCGGAGCAGCCGCCGGACATGGAGATCCGTGAGACGTTTACAACCGCCAGCGTTCAGGAATTCCGAGCCTGTCCTTGAGCGGTGATCTTCCTGGAGACCTGATGACCCGAACCTACACCAACCGCCGCTACCTGGATGCCCTGGAAAAGAAGGTGCTCGTCTTCGACGGCGCGATGGGCACCAGTTTGCAGAAACAGAACCTGGCCGCCGCAGATTTCGGCGGGGAGCAGTACAACGGCTGCAACGACTTCCTGGTCATATCCAGGCCCGAAGCCGTGGAAAAGGTCCACCGTTCCTTTCTCGAGGTCGGCGTGGATGTGCTCGAAACGGATACCTTCCGGGCCAATCGCATCACGATGAAGGAATACGGCCTGCAGGAGCGGGTGGGAGAGATCAACGAGACCGCCGCCCGGCTGGCCCGGCGCCTGGCGGACGAGTATGCGACGGCTCCCGCGAAGCTGCTGGAAGGAAAGGGCGGGAAGGCGTATGCCGGACGGCCTCCCCAGCCGCGCTTCGTGGCCGGCTCGATCGGCCCGTCCGGCAAGCTGCCCTCGGCCGACGATCCCGAACTGTCCAACGTCAGCTTTGACGAACTGGCGGACGTCTTCCGCGAGCAGGCCGCCGGGCTGGCGCGCGGCGGCGTGGACCTGATCCTGATCGAAACCTCCCAGGACATCCTGGAGGTCAAGGCGGCCATCACCGGGGTCCAGAGGGCGTTCGAGGAGACCGGCATCTTCCTGCCGATCCAGGCCCAGGTCACGCTGGATACTACCGGGCGCATGCTGCTGGGCACCGACATGACCGCCGCCCTGGCGATCCTGGAAGGCCTGCCGATCGACGTGATCGGCCTGAACTGCTCCACCGGGCCCGAGCACATGCGCGAGCCGATGCGCATCCTGGGCGAACAGTCCACGCTGCCGGTATCCTGCATCCCGAACGCCGGGCTGCCGCTCAACGTGGACGGGCAGGCGGTCTATCCGCTCGAGCCGGAGCCGTTCGCCAGCCAGTTGCTGGAATTCATCGACAAGTACGACATCTCGGTCGTGGGCGGCTGCTGCGGGACCACCCCGGAGCATCTCAAGCTGCTGGTCGAGAAGGTCAACCACCGGATGCATCCCGCCCGCCCGGCAGCCGCCGAGCCGCGCCTGGCCTCGGCCATGTCGGCGCTGGCCATGCGCCAGGACCCGCCGCCGACCCTGCTTGGCGAACGCTGCAATGCCCAGGGCAGCAAGAAGTTCAAACGCCTGCTGCTCGAGGAGGACTACGACGCCATCCTCGAGATCGCCCGCGAGCAGGTCGAGTTTGGGGCGCATGCCCTGGACATCTCCTGTGCGGTCACCGAACGTCCGGACGAGGCCGAACTGATGCACCGGGTGGTGAAGAAGCTTGAACTGGGCGTGGACGTCCCGCTGGTGATCGACACGACCGAGCTGGACGTGCTCGAAATCGCCCTGCAGACCGCTCCCGGACGCTGCCTGATCAACTCGACCCACCTGGAGGGCGGACGGGCCAAGGCGGACAAGGTTTTCGCCCTGGCAAAGAAGTACAACGCCGCGGTGATCGTCCTGACCATCGACGAATCCGGCATGGCCAAGACCGCGGCGCGCAAGCTGGAGGTCGCCCGGCGCATCCATGAGATTGCCGTCCAGGAGCACGGACTGCGCCCGGAGGCGCTGGTCTTCGACGCCCTGACCTTCACCCTGGCCACCGGCGAGGCGGAATTCGCGGAATCCGCCATCCAGACGATCGAGGGCATTCGCGCCATCAAGAAGGAGCTGCCCGGTGTGCTGACCTCGCTGGGCGTCTCGAACCTGTCCTTCGGGTTGGCCCCGCAGGCGCGCCCGGTGCTCAATTCGATCATGCTGCACCACTGCGTGCAGGCCGGCCTGGACATGGCGATCATCAACCCGGCGCATGTCACCGCCTACGCCGACATCCCGGAGGCGGAGCGCGAGCTGGCTGAAGACCTGATCTTCAACCGCCGGCCGGATGCCCTGCAGCGCTACATCGAGCATTATGAATCCGTTGGGGCGAGTCATGACTCGTCCCAACAAGCCGACCCGACCGCCGGGATGACCCCCGAGCAGCGCCTGCACTGGCGCATCCTGCACCGTCACAAGGAGGGGGTCGAGGCGGATATCGACGAGATCATCGAACGGGGCGAATTCCCCTCCCGCCATGAAACCGCCGTGCATACGCTGAACACCACCCTCCTGCCTGCCATGAAGGAGGTCGGCGACAAGTTCGGGGCTGGCGAGCTGATCCTGCCCTTCGTGCTGCAGTCGGCCGAGGTGATGAAGAAGACCGTCACCCACCTGGAGACCTACCTCGAGAAGGTCGAGGGGGTCACCAAGGGTACGGTCGTCCTGGCCACCGTCTACGGTGACGTGCACGACATCGGCAAGAACCTGGTCAAGACCATCCTGGCCAACAACGGCTACACGGTCGTCGATCTCGGCAAGCAGGTCCCGGCCGAGACGATCATCGGCAAAGCGGAGGAACACAAAGCCACCGCCATCGGGCTCTCGGCGCTGCTGGTCAGCACCTCCAAGCAGATGCCGCTGATCGTCAACGAACTGCAGCGGCGCGGGTTGCAGTACCCCGTGCTGGTCGGCGGGGCGGCCATCAACCGCCGCTTCGGCCGGCGCATCCTGTTCACCGAGGACGGTTCCCGGTACGAACCGGGCGTGTTCTACTGCAAGGACGCCTTCGAGGGGCTGGAGACGATGGACCGGCTGATCGACCCGCAGCGTAAACCGGCCCTGCTCGAACAGGTCCGCCGGGAAGCCGAAATGGAGGCCGGTCGGACCTCCGCGCCGCAGGCAGTGGTGGGCGAGATCAAGCGCTCGAACGTCATCCCGGCGCCCATCCCGCTGCCGGAGAAGCTGGGGCCGCGGCGGGTGAAGGACATGCCGCTCGAGATGGTCTTCCAGCATCTGAACATCAACGAACTCTACCGCCTATCCTGGGGCGCCAAGAACGCCCACGGACCGGAATGGGAGAAATTAAAGGCCGAATTTGATGCCCGCCTGGAGCGGATGAAGCGCGAGGCGCTCACGGATGGCTGGCTCCAGCCGCAGGCGGTCTACGGTTACTTCGCCTGCCAGTCCGAAGGCAATGACTTGATCGTCTACCGTCCGGGAGGCTCCGAGCCGTTGACCCGTTTCCGCTTCCCGCGCCAGCCGGCCGGAGACTTCCTGGCGCTCTCGGACTACTTTGCCCCGGTCGAATCCGGGCAGATGGACCTGGTCGCCTTCCAGGTGGTGACGGTCGGGCAGGAAGCCACGCAGCGCTTCGACAGGCTGCAGGTGGACGGCAATTATTCGCAGGGGTATTTCCTGCACGGCCTGGCGGTCCAGACCGCCGAGGCGACCGCCGAGTACCTGCACCGGCACATCCGCCGTGAACTGGGCCTGCCGGAAGGGCAGGGCAAGCGCTATTCGTGGGGTTATCCGGCCATCCCCGAGCTGGAGGACCACCGCAAGGTCTTCGACCTGCTGCCGGCCGAGACGGAACTGGGTATGCAGCTCTCGCCGGCATACCAGCTGATCCCCGAGCAGTCCACCGCGGCGATCGTCGTTCATCACGCCGAAGCCAAATACTACAGCGTTGGCGAATCGCGCGTCGAGCAGTTGATGAAATGAGTTCGTTGTTCGAAAAATGTCTCTCGACGATTCGTCAAAGTGAAGGATGATGTGGCCTTGATGAAGCTCGCCGGTTGGGTAAAAAACAGGCACCTTCCTCTGATCCTCTTGATCGTGATCAGCACCCTGGTCGGATTCATGGTTGCCAGGAACTATGGGACCAGTTGGGACGAACCGGGAATCGTGCTGTACACCGATCGGTGTCTTCAGGCGTACCCGGCCTTTCTTCTCAACGGTGAGATTCCCAATTTTGGCGATACCATTGTGAACAATTACGGTCCGGCGTTTTTTATCCTGGATGCAGTTCTGGCTCGCGTGATCACATGGATTTTTCCGGCCTGGTCGACGATCAATGCCTGGCACTTCGGATATTTCTTGTCGTTCCAGATGGCCGTGGTCAGCCTGTATTTTCTGTGCAGGAAATGGATGGATCGTTGGGCTTCCTTCGGCGCCGCGGTCCTGTTTTCGACCCAGCCTCTCCTGTGGGGGCACGCGTTCATCAACCCGAAGGATATCCCCTTCATGGCTTTTTTTCTGGCCAGCGTGACCGCAGGGTTTTCCATGGTGGATACGATCCTGGCAAGGAGAGGAGAACTGTCCTCGGAGGAGCCGCATTTCCCCAGCGTTCAATCGAGGCGAACTGAATGGAAACAGGTCGATCCGCGGCGGAGGCGAGCGATCGGGCTCGTATCCATCGGGTTGCTTGCCCTGCTTCTGTTCCTGATCTCCGGTGCGGCGGACGGGTTGGCCGGTCTGCTCACGACCACTGCATACCAGGCGGAACCGGAAAGCATCATCGGTTCGTGGTTCGGTCATCTGGCTTCCAACTCGGATCAGACTCCTGTGGAAGCATACGTTGCCAAGGCCCAAGTGCTCCTGCAGCGAGGGGTGCTGTCTGTATTCTTCGTCGGAGTCCTGGCCGAATTTGCACTGATCGTGAGAGCCCTTCCAGCATTCACTGTAGCTTTTCGTCAGCAGGCCCTCCTCCCGTACATTCGCAGGTACGTGTTCAACCCGGGAATTTTCTGGGCGGCTATTTTGCTGGGATTCACAACCTCGATCCGCATCATCGGACCTTTCGCGGGCGGCCTGGTGCTTCTGTATGCCCTGTCTCGTTCCTGGAGCAGGGCAGCTTTGATCGCGGTACCCTATGGGGCGATTGCCATCCTGGTCTGTTTGTTCACCTGGCCATATCTTTGGGGAAATCCGATCGATCGTTTCGTGGAAAGCCTGACGATCATGGTGAAATTCCCCTGGCATGGGTTGTTGCTGTTTCGGGGAGTTTTGCTTCCAGAAAATGCGATTCCCTGGTATTTCCTCCCGTACATGCTGGCGATTCAGTTGACCGAGGTGGTCCTGCCCCTATTCCTGACTGGCACCATCTTTTCCGTTTTTTCGACGCGCAGGCGATCGCTCCGGGATGTTCTTTTTCTCGTCTTGTTCTGGTTCGTTGGCCCGCTCGTCATGTTGATGGCATTTGGCAGCACTGTCTACGACAATTTCCGCCAGTATTTTTTCCTGTTGCCGCCTTTGTTCATCGCCGCAGGGATCGGACTCGAAGCCGTTTTGACTCGCCTTCCAGGGTATTTGGGGAAGATTGTCCTTTTGGCTGCCCTGCTCCTGCCTGGGATCTATGCCATCATCGACCTTCACCCATATCAGTACGTTTATTACAACAGTTTTGTCGGCGGCGTCCGCGGCGCGTTCCGGCAGTATGAACTGGATTACTGGGGAACGTCTTATGCGGAGGCGGCTTCCTACCTCAATGCGGTTGCGCCAACAGGGTCCAGTGTTGTTGTCATGGGGCCCATGCAGGTCTTTCAAGAGTATGCCCGCGCAGATCTGGTCCTGGTATCTCCGGGTGGAGGTCAAGCCGGTACACGCATTGCCCCGGCTCTTCCCGGGGAGGTGTATGACTATCTCTTGGTTTATACACGGAAGAATGAAGATTGGGATGTTTGCCGGGACAACGAGGCGATCCATACGATCGGGCGCGATACTGCTGTATTTTCCGTCATCCGGCGCATCTCCGGACCCGCTGACCAGTGTATCCTGGTACCATGAAAGACGGGTTCTTATTGTTTGGCGAGAAAGATGTCTTTCACAAAGGCGAAAACCGATCGCATTTGAATTTGCAATGAGAAAATGGTATGACCGCTCTTGATAAAGGTGATGGAAAATGAAGACCAACACATTCCTGGATCTGCTGGCGACTCGGCCCCTCCTCGCCGACGGCGCCATGGGCACCATGCTGCACGGCAGGGGCGTCAGCTTCGAGCACTGTTTCGACGAGCTCAACCTGACCGCCCCCGCGGTCGTGGAGGACGTGCACAGGGCGTACATAGACGCCGGGGCACACTTGATCCTGAGCAACACCTTCGGCGCCAACCGCTTCAAGCTGGCCAAACACGGCCTGGAGGGCAAACTGGCGGAGATCAACCGCGCCGGGGCGGAGATCGCCCGCCGCGCTGCCGCGGCCGCTTCTGGCAGCGTACTGGTCGCCGGGGACGTCGGCCCGCTGGGCGTACGCATCGCACCTTTCGGCCGGGTCCAGGTGGAGGAGGCACAGCAGGCCTTCGGCTCCCAAATGCGCGCCCTTGCGGAGGCCGGCGCCGACCTGTTCGTCATCGAGACGATGAGCGACCTGTACGAGGTCCAGGCGGCGATCCAGGCGGCGCGCGACACGGCGCCGCAGCTGCCGGTCATCGCCTCGATCACCTTTACGCGTGACGACCGCACCCTGCTGGGCGACGACCCGGCCAAGGTGGCGCGCACCCTCCAGGAAGCCGGCGCGGACGTGATCGGGGTCAACTGCTCGGGCGGCCCGGCCCAGTTACTGCGCCTGGTCAAGCAACTGCGCCAGGCGGTCCCGGAGGGCCGTTTCTGGGTCAAGCCGAACGCCGGCTGGCCCGAACAGGTCGGTGGACGGATCATGTACCCGGCCGACCCGGAATATTTCGGCGAGTACGCCCTGGCTTTTTGTGCGGCCGGGGCGGACATCATCGGCGGCTGCTGCGGGACCACCCCGGCTCACATCGCCGCCATGCGCCAGGCCCTGGATGCCAACCCGTCCGGCTGCGGCCCGAGCTGGATCCAGGCCCAGGAAGCGGTCGAGGCTCCCGAGATCGTGTCCGCCTCGGAAGCTCCCTCCGCGCTGGCGCGTAAACTGGATGAGAAGAAATTCGTCATCGCCGTCGAGATGGACCCGCCGCGCGGCCTCTCGACCCACAAGCTGATCGCCGGCGCCTCGCTGTTGCAGGAGGCCGGTGCGGACGTGATCAACGTGGCCGACAGCCCGATGGCGCGCATGCGCATGTCCGCCTGGGCGGTCTGCGAGGTGGTCCAGCGCCAGGTGGGCGTGGAAACGACGCTGCACTTCCCGACCCGCGGGCGCAACCTGCTGCGCGTCCAGGGCGACCTGCTGGCCGCGCACGCCCTCGGCCTGCGCAACATCTTCGTCGTCATGGGCGACCCGACCGCCATCGGCGATTACCCGGAGGCGATGGACAATTACGACCTGGTCCCCTCCGGGCTGATCAAGCTGATCAAGCAGGGTTTCAACGCCGGCGTCGACCACTCCGGCACCTCCATCGGCCAGCCGACCAGTTTCTTCGTCGGCGCGGCGCTCAACCTGAAGCCGGCGGACGTGGAGCAGGAGATCAAGAACCTGCACCGCAAGGTCCAGGCCGGGGCGGATTTCTTCCTGACCCAGCCGATCTACCGCGGCGGAGACGGGCCGGCTTTCCTGGAGCAGTACGCGGCGAAATACGGTCCGCTCGAGCGCCCGGTGCTGGCCGGGGTCCTGCCGCTGGTCAGCCTGAAGCATGCCAACTTCCTGCATCACGAGGTTCCCGGCGTATTCATCCCCGAGGGTGCCCGTCAGCGCATGGAAGCGGCCGGCGAGAATGCCAGCCGCGAGGGCGTCAAGCTGGCCATCGAACTGATCGAGGCGGTCAAACCCTGGGCGGCGGGCATCTACCTGATGCCGCAGTTCAACCGTTTTGACTTGATCGCCGAGATCATCGAAAAGATCAAACCCAGATGATCGCTTTGAGAAAGCCGATTGACATATGAACCATTAGTTCATATAATATGAACTAATGGTTCATATTATATGACTTTGACTGACTGGTTCAACTTCCCATCTTACCTGCAGGAACTGGAACAGCAAGGCAAGGTGAGCCGGACCTTCAAACGGCTGGATTCCGCGCGCCAGCAGGCAGTGCTCAATTCTATTTTGGAGGAGTCTGCCATCAAAGGCCCGGCTTCCCTGAACATCAAGGAGATCGCCCGCCGGGCGGATGTCTCGATCGGCTCCCTGTACCAGTATTTTTCCAACCGGGAGGGATTACTGAACTTCGCCATTGACCTGTGCACACGCTACATGACCGACATGTTCACATTATCCCTGCCCTATCTGAAGGATATGCCATTGCGGGAAGCCTTGAGGAGCTATCTCAGCGTTGGGCTCGAATGGGGCCGGACCGAAAACGGTCTGGTGCGATTTTATGGGCGGGCGGCCTATCTGGGCGACCCCGATCTTGCCGAGCGCCTCGTTCGCCCGGTGGCGGAGGCCATGCGGAAAATCACCTACGAGATGCTGGCCCATGCCGCCAAACGCGGCGAGATCCGCTCCGATGTCGACCTGGAGGCTGCCTCCCGGCTGGTCAACGGATTGATGATCGTGGTTGGCGACAGCCAGCTCTTCCCATACCTGAACACGTATTTTCAGATCAGCGATGAACAGCTTCCGCCGGACAGGATCACGGAGGCTCTCATTGACTTCATCCTGAAAGGTCTCAACTAATCATGCGCCGCATCTTCTGGTTCCTCAACAAATTCTTCATGGTGCCGATGTTCCGCCTCGGCCTTGGCCCTTTCTTCGGAAATCCATTCACCGGCTACATCATGGTGCTGAAGGTGACCGGGCGCAGGACCGGCAAACTGCGCTTCGCCCCGGTCAACTATGCCATCCGGGAGGGCAGGGTCTACTGCATCTCGGGTTTCCGCCAGGTCTCGGACTGGTACCGCAACCTGCGCACGATCCCGGATATCGAAGCGATCATGCCGGGCGGCACCATCGCTGGTACCGCCAGCGAGGTCGGCGACCCGGCCGTCAAGACCGCGATCGTGCGGCAGATCCTGCAAAACGCCGGCTTTGCCGGTTTTTTCGAAGGCTACAATCCCTCCCGCATCACGGACGAGGAGCTTGCGCAGAGAACGGCCGACCTGCCGCTGATCTCCATCCAGATCAAAGGCATGGGAAGCGGCGCCTCGGACCCCGGCGGCTGGGTCTGGCTCTGGACGCCGATTTCAGCGCTTGTGATCGCCCTGCTTCTCTGGGTCCTGCTGCGGTAAAGACGCAGGAGAAGGGAACAGGGACGCGCGAAAGCGGACAGCCGGCTGGTGTTCCTAACCCTCGAATCGCTTCTCTCCACAAGGAATCCATGACCAGTATTGTTCTCCAAACCCAGGGAATCACCAAACGCTACGGCCCCCTGACCGCCGTGAAGGACCTGTCGCTCGCAGTCCACGAAGGTGAAGTCTTCGGCCTGCTCGGTCCGAATGGCGCCGGGAAGACCACTTCGATCAATATGCTCTGCGGTCTGCTCCGGCCGGATGCCGGGCAGGTCAGCATCCGGGGCAAGGTCATCACGAATGGCGATGCCGGCGTGCGGTCAAGGGTGGGAGTCTGTCCGCAGGAGATCGTGCTGTGGAAAACGCTGACCTGTGTCGAACAGATGCAATTCCTCGGCGAGCTGTACGGACTGAAGGCAGCCTACGTACGCCAGCGCAGCGAACGGCTTCTGCGGGACCTGGACCTCGAGGAGAAAAGAAACGCCCTGGCGCGCACACTCTCGGGCGGCATGCAGCGCCGCTTGAACCTGGCCATGGCGCTGGTCCACGATCCCGAGATCCTGGTGCTGGATGAACCCGAGGCCGGTCTCGATCCGCAGAGTCGTGTGCTGGTGCGCGAGTACGTCAAGTCCCTGGCCCGGCGCAAGACCATCATTCTCACCACCCACAACATGGACGAGGCCGATCGCATGGCCGACCGCATCGCCATCCTCGATCACGGCCAACTGCTGGCGCTGGATACCCCCGAGGCGTTGAAGCGCACTGTCGGCGAGGGGGATGTGCTCGAGATCGAACTGCAAAATGACGCCAGCGAACAGGCCCGGGCCGCGCTTGCCCCGATCGTCCGGGACGTATCCGCTGCCAACCGTGCCCTGCTCATCCGGGCGCGCGGCGTGGTGGACCTGCTGCCTGCCATCCTGGCCGCCCTGAGCACTGCCGGGGCGCGTACCGGCGAGGTCCGGCTGCGCGCCAACAGTCTTGAAGATGTGTTCATTGCATTCACCGGCCGGAGGCTGCGCGAATGAGAATGCTGATCGTCTTCCGCAAGACCATGCGCGAGATCCTGCGCGACAAATGGATGCTCGGCCTGACCCTGGCCTTCGCCCCTTTCTTCGTTTTCCTGTACTGGCTGTGGTTCCAGGGCGGCTCGACCGTCTACCCGGTGGCGGTCATCAACCAGGACCAGGGCGTGACGCTGCCGGACGGTTCGGTTTACAACGCCGGGGAGCAGGTCAGCGCCGCGATCCAGGCAGTCACCTATTCCGATGGCCGCCCGCTCCTGAAAGTGATCGAGGCCCCCGACCAGGCCGCTGCGGAGCCGTTGCTGCGCGACCGCAAGGCGACCGCCTTCCTGCAAATCCCGCCGGATTTCTCGCAAACCATCCTGGCGCTGCAGTCCGGCGACCGGTCGGTCACCACCACGCTCACCTTCGGCGGGGATCTCTCGAACACCTATTACATGATCGGCGCCAACCTGGCCCTGACCACCGCCGATGCTTACGTGCAGCAGGCCACCGGCCAGAAGCCGCTGGTCAACTATGTGGAAAGGCCGCTGGGCGCCTCGGCCACCCGCAGCGAATTCGAGACCTACGTACCCGGTACGCTCATCTTTTCCATCATCATGCTCATCTTCCTGGCAGCCATGACGGTGGCACGCGAGATCGAGACCGGCGCCTTGCGCCGCCTGCAGCTCACGCCGATGACCTCCTTCGACCTGCTGGGCGGGATCACCCTGGCCCTGCTGCTGGTCGGCGCGCTGGCGAGCATGCTGTCCTTCCTGGTGGCGCTGGCGCTCGGCTTTCACTCCCAGGGTCCGGTGTGGATCGCGGTCGTGGTCAGCGTCATCGCCAGCTTGTCGGTCATCGGTCTGGGACTGGTGGTGGCCAGCCTGACGCGCTCCGTCTCCCAGGCTTTTGTGGTGGCCAATTTCCCGATGGCCTTGATGATGTTCTTTTCCGGGGTCATCTTCCCGATGCCGGCCATGACCCTGTTCACCATTGGCGGGCGCAGCATCAGCCCGTATGATATCCTGCCTCCCACGCATGCCGTGGTGGCGCTCAACAAGATCCTGACCCTGGGAGCCGGACTGAACGATGTGGCGTATGAATTGACCGCCCTGGTGTCGCTCTCAGTGCTCTATTTCCTCTTCGGTGTCTGGCTGTTCCGCCGGATGCACCTGCGGTCTGCCTGAGGCGGTTCACGCCATTTGGCGGTACAATAGCCCGTACGAGACCGGTCTTGGGAGAGCACAGCAAGGTTGTTGTTCTCCATACACTTTTTCTCTCCGGGTATCAGCCTCTATGCTCCTCACCATCGACGTTGGCAATACCAACCTGACCATCGGTCTGTATGAAGGCAAGGAACTGGCCTGGCACTGGCGCCTGGCGACGGACCACACGCGCATGCCGGACGAATACGGCCTGCAGATGCTCGGCCTGCTGGAGCGCGCCGGGCTGAAACCTGAGTCTCTGGACGGGATCGCGCTCTCCTCGGTCGTGCCGCCGCTGACCGGTCGGGTGCAGCAGGCCTGCCGCGAATACCTGTCCTGCGACCCGTTCCTGGTCGACGCCGGTGTGAAGACCGGCATCCGCATCCGTTACGAGGACCCCAAGGCGGTCGGCGCCGACCGGGTCTGCGACGCGGTGGCGGTCATGCAGACCTACGGCGGACCGGCCTGCATCATCGACTTCGGCACGGCGACGACCTTCAATGCCCTGACCAAGGAAGGCGATTACCTGGGCGGGGCGATCACCGCCGGGGTCAACCTGGCAGCCGAGGCGCTCTTCACCCGGGCGGCGAAACTGCCGCGCATCGACCTGCAGCGCCCGCCGTCCGTGATCGGGCGCAATACGGTGCATGCCATGCAGTCCGGGTTGCTCTATGGCTATGTCTCGATGGTCGAGGGCATGGTGGCCCGCTTCCGGGTGGAGCTGGGCCCGGAGATGAAGGTCATCGCCACCGGCGGGCTGGCCGAGCTGGTCGCAAAGGAAACGAAAGTGATCGACAGCCTGTCCCCCTGGCTGACGCTGGACGGCCTGCGCATGCTGTGGGAGATGAACTGCTAAATCCATTTGCCTTTGAAGATGAAAATGGCCTCTGAAAAGAGGCCGTTATTGATTGAAATATTTGGATATATTGGGTAACATTACCCATCAAATCAAGGAGGAAATGATATGAATAAACTGCTATCCAAAATACTTTCATTTGCTGTACTTCTTTCCGTCCTGCTCTCCGCCTGACCCCGCCAATGGCCCCTTGACAGGCATCCGTTTCTGCGGATAATTACCGCCAACAGGCGAGCCAATCGAAAGCTGTGAAAGAGGAAAGTACGTCAGCGGAAGTTGACAGGGACGGGCAGGCGCCGACTGAGACCTGCCCCCAACCGAACCTGGCCGAAGTTCCCTCCCGAGCCGTTCCGGTGAACCGCAGGGGCACGGCATGCCGTGCCCGTACCAGTAGTCGGAACCGCAGCCCCGGCGTTAGAAGGGGAGCCGATGATGGTCGGCATTGAGCGGGCTGAACAGGCCAACTTGGGTGGTACCGCGGGAATTCCCCTCCCGTCCCAGTGAGGACGGGAGTTTTCTTTTTGGAGGTTGTCATGCTGGAGAATTTGAAGGAGATCCAAAAGAACGCGCTGGAGGCCCTGCAGGCTGTGCAGGACGAAACCGGGCTGGAAGCCTGGCGGGTGAGCTTCCTCGGGCGTTCGTCGCCGCTGATGCAGGTCTTCAGCGGGCTGGGCGGCCTCTCGAAGGAGGAGCGGCCGGTCGTCGGGCAGCAGGCGAATGAGGTCAAGAAGGCCCTCGAAGCTGCCTTCGATGCCCGCTCCACGGAGATGCGCCAGGCGGCGCTGAAGCGTTCGCTCGAGCAGGAGCAGCTGGACGTGACCCTGCCCGGCCGGCCGCTGCCCGTCGGACGCCTGCACCCGGACACGCGCATCCTGCGCGAGCTCTACCGCGTCTTCGGCGAGATGGGCTTCCAGGTCTACCGCTCGCGCGAGGTCGAGACCGACGAATACAACTTCCAGCTGCTCAACTTCCCGGTCGGGCACCCGGCGCGTGACATGCAGGACACCTATTTCATCGAGGCGGAAGGCCGCGGCGACAACCCGGTGGTGCTGCGCACGCACACCTCGCCCGGCCAGATCCGGGCGATGCGCGAGATCGCCGCGCGCAACCCGCAGGACCCGGCCCCGGTGCGCATCATCCTGCCCGGCATGGTCTACCGCTACGAGCAGGTGGACGCCCGCCACGAGACCCAGTTCGACCAGCTCGAGGGCCTGGCGGTCGGTCCCGGGATCACCTTCAGCGACCTGAAGGGCACCCTGACCGAGATGGCCCGCCGCCTGTTCGGTCCGCAGGCGCGCACCCGCTTCCGCGCCTCCTTCTTCCCCTTCACCGAACCGTCGGCCGAGTTCGACATCGAGTGCTTCCAGTGTGGCGGCAAGGGCTGCGCGGTCTGCGGCGGCGGCTGGCTCGAGATCGGCGGCAGCGGCATGGTCCATCCGGTGGTGCTCGCCAACGGCGGCTACGACCCGGAACGCTACACCGGCTTCGCCTTCGGCTTCGGCATCCAGCGCATTGCCATGCTCAAGTACGGCATCAGCGACATCCGCTATTTCTGGGAAAACGACCTGCGTTTTCTCGAGCAGTTCTAGGAGCACGCCATGAAAGCACCCCTCTCCTGGTTGAAAGACTTCGTTGACATCGACCTGTCCGTCGCCGCGCTGGCGCGCCTGATCACCATGGCCGGCATGGAGGTCGAGCAGCTTCAGATCATCGGCCTGCCGATGCCCGCCAAGGGCACGGTGGACGCCTCCCTCTCCGGCCTGGAATGGGACCGTGAGAAGATCGTTGTCGCCTCTCTCTCCGAGGTGATGCCGCACCCGAACGCCGACCGGCTGGTGCTGTGCAAGCTGAACGACGGCCTGCAGGAGCACGTCGTCCTGACCGGCGCGCCCAACCTGTTCGAGTACAGGGGCAAGGGCCCGCTGCCCCGGGCGATCAAGGTGGCCTATGCCAAGGAAGGCGCGGTCATCTACGACGGGCACCAGGAGGGCCTGGTGCTGACCACGCTCAAGCGCGCCAAGATCCGCGGCGTGGACTCATACTCGATGGTCTGTTCGGAGAAGGAACTGGGCATCTCGGACGAGCACGAAGGCATCCTGCTGCTCGAGACGGAGGCCCCGGACGGCACGCCGCTGGTCGACGTGCTCGGCGATGCCGTGCTGGACGTCAAGCTGCTGCCCAGCTACGCCCGCTGCGCCTCGATGCTCGGTCTGGCGCGCGAGATCGCGGCCATGACCGGCAAGCCGTTGAAAACCCCGCCCAGCCCGCTCGAACTTTCCGGCAAGGGCGACTTCGCCGAGATCGAGATCACCAGCCCGGAGCTCAATCCGCGTTTCGTGCTTGGTCTGGTAAAGAATGTGACCATTCAGCCCAGCCCCGAGAAGGTCCAGCGGCGGCTGAAGCTGGCCGGCATGCGCCCGATCAACAACATCGTCGATGCCACCAACTACGCCATGCTCGAACTCGGCGAGCCCCTGCATGCCTTCGACTATGACGTGCTGGTCAAGCGCGCCAAAGGCAAGCAGGTGAAGATCATCACCCGCACGGCCAAAGCGGGCGAGAAACTCACCACCCTGGACAACGTCGAACGGACCCTGGATGCCAGCACCGTGCTGGTCTGCGATTCGGCCGGCTCGCTCTCCATCGCCGGTGTCATGGGTGGACTCGAGTCCGAGGTCAGCCAGGGGACGCGCACCATCCTGCTCGAGGGCGCAGCCTGGAACTTCATCAACATCCGCAAGACGGCCCGGGCGCAGATGCTGCCCTCCGAGGCCTCCTACCGCTTCTCGCGCGGCGTGCACCCGGCAATGGCCGAGCGCGGCGTGCGCCGCGGTCTGGAGCTGATGCAGGCCTGGGCGGGCGGCGAAGTGACGCCCGGGCTGGTCGACAACTACGCCCTGCCGCAGCCGGAACCGGTCATCTACATCACCGCGGACGACGTGAAGCGCTGGCTGGGGATCGACATCCCCACCGAAGAGATCGTGCGCATGCTGACGGCGCTCGAATTCCGCTGCTCGCTCGATACGCTCAACGTCGGCCTCGGGCTGGCGAACCTTTCCCAATTGATCAAGGTCATCCCCCCCGATCACCGCCTCGACATCGGCGAGGGCGTGTCCGGCAAGGCGGATGTGATCGAGGAGATCGCCCGCGTCTATGGTTACGACAACATCCCCGAGACGCGCATGGCCGACAGGCTGCCGCTGCAGATCGGCAACAAGGTGCTGGACAACGAAGAACGCGTTCGCGATCTGCTGGTGGCCCACGGCCTGACCGAGATCATCAGCTACCGCTGGACAACGCCCGAACGCGAGGCCCGGCGGCTGGCACCCGCCGCGCCGCCGGACGACCATCCCTACCTGAAGATCGCCAACCCGCTGGCCTACGAGAAGGGCTTCCTGCGTCACAGCGTGCTGTCCAGCGTGCTGGATACCGCCGAGCGCAACTCCCGCAGCCGCGAACGCCTGGCCCTGTTCGAGATCGGGCCGCAGTTCCTGGCCTCCGAGGAGCCCGGCCTGCCGGACGAGCAGCACCGCATCGGCATCCTCCTGGCGGGTACGCGCAGCCTGCCCGGCTGGCAGCCGGCCGACCTGGCGCCGATGGATTTCTATGACCTGAAAGGCATCCTGGCCGGGCTGTTCGAAGGGCTGCGCATCCCGGATGTCCGTTATGAGTCTGCGCAGCATCCCAACTTCCATCCCGGGAAATGCGCCCGCGTCCTGTCCGGGGAGAAACAGCTCGCCGTCTTTGGCGAAGTCCATCCCGAGGTGCGCGCCCGCTACGACTGGCCGGCGGCCTTCCGCAGCCCGATCCTGGCGGCGGACATCGACCTGGACCTGCTGATCGCCCTGACCCCGGACCTGCGCCAGACCGCGCCGGTCCCGACCCTGCCGCCGGTGCTGGAAGACCTGGCCGTGGTGGTGGACGAAGCGATCCCGGCGGAGCAGGTGGCGGAGCTGATCCGCCAGACCGGCGGGCGGATCGTCAGCGGCGTGCGCCTGTTCGACGTCTACCGCGGCGAAAAGGTCGGCGCGGGCAAAAAGAGCCTGGCCTACAGCATCACCTACCAGGCGATCGACAAGACCCTGGCGGACAAGGACGTGGCCGGCTTCCGCGCCCGCATCCTGCGCCGCCTGGAGCAGGAAGTCGGTGCCGTGCTGCGCAGTTGACCCGAATTTCCTATCCGGGATGCTTGCATTCCCTTCCTATCGCATGTATACTGACTGCAACTAAAAACCGAGAGAGGAGATGTCATTATGGAGAAGAAAGAAAGCAAGACCGGCGCCATCATCGCCACAGTGGGCACTTCCCTGGTCTGCGGCTGCGCCGGCCTGATCGCCTGTGTCTGGGGCATTCTGGCCCTCGCCCAGGTCCCGGTAACGACGACGGTCAACGGGTATTCGACCCAGCAGCCGCTGCCGATGGGATTCGGTTTCCTGCTCTGCCTGGCGGTCATCCTCATCGCCGTGCCGATCGTGGTCGGCGTGCTGACCCTGCGCAAGAAGAAGCCCAAGGAAGGCGTCGCCGAGGTCCTGCCGCCCAGCGAACCTCTGCCCCCGGCTTCCTAGTAGAAATCATGATCAAAAAATCCCGCCTGGCTTTCAGGCGGGATTTTCGTTTATGCATCAGTTCTCGGTTGGGAAGAAGCACAGCCCGGCCGTGCCGGGGCCGGTATGGACCGCCAGGGCGGGGGAGAGTTCGGCGATGATCGTCTCCACGGTGTTGACCCGCTCCTCGACCACCTTCTTTAATTTTTCCACTTCCTGCCGTGCCCCGGCATGCACGTAGGCCACCTTGACCTTTGCCTTTCCAACCGTCGCCTCGACCTTCTCGGCGATGGTCTGGTAGGCCTGCCCGCGGCTGCGGGCCACGCCCAGCGGCACGATCGTCCCGTCCTCCATGCCGATGATCGGCTTGATGTTCAGCAGGCTGCCGGCCAGTTGTTTGGCCTTGCCGATCCGTCCGCCCATGTAGAGGTACTTGAGCGTATCGGCGGTCTGCAGCATGTGCGTGATCGGGATCATGCCCCGCACGCGGTGGACAACCTCGTTCAGGCGCAGCCCGGCGAGGGCTGCCCGGGCGGCCTCGACCGCCATCCAGCCCTGGCACAGGGAGGCATTGCGCGTGTCGATCACCTCGACATGCACATCCGGGTTCGTCTCCTGCAGCAGGGACTGGGCCAGCGTGGCGGCCTGGTAGGCCCCGCTGCCGTCGGCGGTCATGTGGATGCTGACGATCTCGTCGTGCCCTGCGTTGGCCAGGGATTCGTAGGCTTCGTAATAATCCCCCGGTCCCGGGCTGGCCGTGGTGGGCAGGAAACGGGCGGTCAGCAGCCAGGCGATGAACTCGTCACGCTGGATCGTGACCAGGTCACGCAGCACTTCCTGGCCGCGGTGGATGTAATACGCCACGGTGTGGATATCCAGGTCGTGAAGCATATCTTCAGGCAGGCTGGCGGTGCTGTCGGTCAGGACGGCAACATGCTTGGTCATGGCTTGCTCCTCTTTCGGGTGCTCTTCCCAAAACATTCTACATCTTCGCGGCTGCGGATACGTTAAATGTGGATGAAATGCAGCTATCGATCGGCTATCGGTTGTCCATCCGGCTCCGGGAACAGGTGACATTTGGTACTAGAAGCCATCCGGATCGGGTCGTATCATCATGTATGATGCGGCATAATATTATTCCGAAACGGAACAACCATGCCTTCCAAGAAGAGCGCCTTTGACGAACTCGACTACCGGATCGTCCACGCCCTGCACGCGGATGCGCGCGCCCCGGCCGCGGACATCGCCCGGGAGGCCGGCGCGAACGAGCGCACCGTCCGCAAGCGCATTGAGGCGCTGGTCGCCGCGGGTGCCATCCGCCTGACGGCGATCCTCGACCCGCAGGCCTTTGGCTACCTGACCGCGGCGGACATCTTCCTCAACGCCGAGGCGGACCGGGAGGCGGCGATCCTGGAGCGTCTGATCGCCATGCCCGAGGTGACCTATCTGGCCCTGGGCCAGGAGTCGCAGGAGATCTCGCTCGAGGCGCGTTTCAAGGATAACGAAGCCCTGCGCGAATTCCTCGGCCGCACCCTGCCCGGGATCCCCGGCGTGACCGTCACCCGCTACACGCTCGTGCCGCGCATCCTGCGCAACATCGACGAATGGATGCCGACGAAAGAGGATTTCAACATCTGATCAGGAGGAGAACCCCCATGCAACTGCGCCATTTCATCGACACCCAGGATTTCAGCAAGCAGGAACTGCTCGACATGATCGCCCTGACCCGCCGGATCAAGGCTGCCGACAAGGAAGGCTGCACGCCGAAGCTGCTCCAGGACGCCTCGCTGGCGATGATCTTCGAGGAGCCGTCCACCCGGACGCGCGTCTCCTTCGAGGTGGCCATGACCGAACTGGGCGGGCATGCCCTGTATCTCAAACCCGGCGAGATCCACCTCGGGGTGCGCGAGTCGATGTACGACACGGCCAAGGTGCTCTCCCGGATGTGCGATGCCATCTTCTGCCGGGCGCTCAAGCATGCCACCGTGACGGAACTGGCGAAGCATGCCGAGGTGCCGGTGCTGAACGGCCTGACCGACTACAACCATCCCACCCAGGTCGTCTGCGACGTGATCACGATGATGGAGCACATGCCGGCCGGCAAGCAGCTCGAGGAGCTGAACGTGACCTTCATCGGCGATGCGACCAACGTGCTCTCCTCGCTGATGCTGATCTGCACGCAGCTGGGCATGCACTTCACCCATGCCGCCCCGAAAAAGTACCAGGCTCCCGCCGAGTGGCTGGGCTGGGCGCAG
>Ga0233425_10004769_pt1 | contig 22273 bp, 19 predicted proteins | sample Watercolumn_Towu_2_FD_181712 | JGI IMG/M metagenome (GOLD analysis project Ga0233425, IMG submission 181712) | Freshwater microbial communities from Lake Towuti, South Sulawesi, Indonesia - Watercolumn_Towuti2014_140_MG | ecosystem: Environmental > Aquatic > Freshwater > Lake | place...
AAAAGTCAAATATGGGGGAGATGGGGAAAGGGAAAAGGGGAATTTTGAATTTGGGATTGAGAATTGTGAAATGGGAATTGGGGATTGTGAATCGGAAATGGTTAATGGCAGAGTTCAAAAGCGTGCGCCATGCCTTGGCACCAAGTATCCAAGGAAAAGCGCCGTAAATAGATTTCCCGGCCGGCCGTGCCCATGCGTTGGCGCAAGCCAACATCGGCCAGCAGGGTGGCCAGATGTTGCGCCACAGCCGCGGCATCCCGAATGGGAGCCAGGAAGCCGCTCACACCATCCTGTACCACGGTGGGAATCCCCCGCCAGTGGGTACTGACCACCGGCAGCTCGAACATCATCGCTTCGAGATTGACCAAGCCGAAGGATTCGGACTCGAAGAAGGTAGGATTGCAAAAAACATCCGCCTCGGCATAGGCACGCCACTTCGCATCCCCAGTGAGCACACCCGCGAACGATACGTCATCCGCCAGACCAGCCGCCTGCACCCACTGACGCATCTCGGCTTCAAAGGCAGGCGACTCGAAGCAACCGACGAGGCGCAGCGAGAAGGCCAAGCCTTGTTGCCGCAGCAAGCGCGCAGCCTCGAGCAGCACGCGCACGCCCTTGGACTCGTAGAGAGCGCCGACAAAGAGAATCCGGGGCGGATGGGGGCTCGCACGGAAAACGCGCGACGCTGTGATGAAGCGTTGGAACGCATCCGGCAATCCATTCTCGACAATCACCGTATGGCGTGCGGAAAGAACGTCGCCATCCGGCGGATTCTGGGCGCTGGTCTGGATGGCGACGGCGGGGCGGAAATAGGCGCAACGAAACAGTGCGCGTTCCACGGCATGCAAACGCGGATAAAGTTGCGAGACGCCGCTGGCATGGAAATGAAAAATGGTGTGGCGAAAAAGGAAACGGGTCAGTCCGAGGATGACCAAGTCGCGATAGACCGGGACGCGACCGGGCCCAGCCGGCGGGAAGTAGAGCGCAAATGGCCGCCAGCGCCACCATGCGCGCCAGATGGCGCCGAGGACCTGAAGCAGATGCCATAGTTTCCCGAGACGCAGACGCCCGATGCTGTCCATGTCATCGGAGAAAGCCATCCGCACATGCTGGAGGGTATAGCCCATGGGAGGATGATCCAGCAGTTGCTGGATCATCACAGCCTGACCACCCAAAGGCGGCGGTGTTTGACCTACCACCAAAACACATACGTCCGGCGGGGTAGTCACTGGCTCTCCAACGAAGCTTCGCCCCGTCGCTCGCGTGGCACGAAACTCAACAACCGCCGCACCTCCTGCTCCAGCAGAGCGGGCTGACCCACGAGCGCATCCGTGAGCATGGCATAGGAGTAGTCGAAGTTCAGCATCACCGCCATGCGGGCATAACAGTCATTGAAGCTACCCGGCACAAAGAGTTCCAATATGGTGCATGGGTGCTGGGCAAAAACCATATTGCTGAAGCCGGCGCCATGCAGTCCGGCAAGGGTGCCGGCGTCGGCAAACAGGTGGACTTGCTCCCGGAAGGTCAGGCGCTCCGGGTGGACAATTTCAAAGCCCATGTTACGAGCCAAAGACTCGAGATGCCCCTCTGCGGTCAAACGCCGACCAGGCACAAACCGGCGCGAGATATAAATTTTTCGCGTGGCGGAGGGGCTGGTCGGTTGCTCCTGCGGCACACGCCGCAGGAATGCCGAACGCACCGCTGCGAGATCGGAAGCGGGCGGAAAACCCGAGGCGGACGGCATGCTCAAGAGCAGCACTTCCTGCGCCGCTACCGGACCGCGGGCCAACACCATGCGCCGCGCGAACTCCGCCTCTCCCAACGAAAGCTGCAACGCCTGGGTGACATAGGCCGGGGCGGAGTCCGGCAACAGAATTGAAACCGCCGGATGGTTCCGCGCCAGCCACAAGACCCTGGGCAAGACCTCCAGCAGCCAATGATAGTAGGGCGCTTGGGGGCAGACAAGCAGAGGCCGTGCGGGTTGGCAGAGCCGGTCATGCGGCAGCAAAGGCTCGTGCAGACAGTTGCCAAACGTCAGTGTTTTGTTCAACGAACCGAGGCTTTCCCCCACGATGAAGCCAGCATCCGTCCAGATCAGCCCCGAGACCGGACTGACCATGACATCCCGCAAGCGATAGAACATGCGCCCGGTATCGGCGTGATGACGGCGGAAGGCAGGGGGGAATTCGGGTGGGAAAGAAAAAGACTGCAAGGTGGGTGCTGCTTCCTGATGGGCTTCCAGCACCATCCCACCATAATCAGCACCCCAGGAAAGGTCCTGTAAAGAGGCGATAAAATTCCGGGGCATTGAGCCGGACACCGGCCCCAACAGCAAGCGGGTCAAGCCTCGCGAGATCTTCACGCGCGCCTTGGTCAGGATATTCAGCAGGCGCCACAAGGATGATGGAAGGCTGTTCACGGTCCTACCCAGCCTGCAGTTCTTGCTCAATGCGAGCATAAAGAGCACGCCAGTTCTTCAGGAAATTCTCCTCTGAATATTGTGCCACCGAAGCACGCGCACGCGCACCCATTTCATGACGCTTGGCTGCCGACATGGCCGCAAACCGACGCAGGCCCTCCGCCACACCCTGCACGCTGCGTTCCATCAAGAGGCCGTTCTCGCCATCCACCAAAAACTCCTCGACACCATTCAACGGCGTAGAGAGGACAGGCAGGCCAGCGGCAGCGGATTCCAAGGCAACGGTCGGAAAGACCTCGTAAAAAGAGGGCAGAATAAAACCATCCGCAGCCCATAGGAAGGGCCGCACGTCCGTCTGCATACCAAAGAAAACCAATTTTTCGGCAAGACCCATCGCACCGGCACGGTCGCGATAGGCACCGACCAGATCGGCGCGGCCGCCGACAATCATAAGCATGAGGTTCAGAGATGGCTCTGACTGCAACGCCTCCATCAAGAGCGGCAAACCCTTGCGCTCGAAGTGCCCCAAGGCGATGAAGGCCAGCGTGGTTGCTGACTGGGGGATACCGTGCTGAAGACGCCACGGATCGCGTTGATAGTTGGGGTCAGGGGTCATGAACGAGATATTCACCGGATTCGGGAGGACCGTGATCTTACCGCGGGCCGCCGGATAGGTAGCCTCCAACTCCCGCTTCAAGCCTTGCGAAGGCACGGCAATCCAACGCGCCCGACGATAGGCCGAAGGCTCGAAAACCGCCCGGAGTTTATGATCCCACAGGCGGAATAAAGACCGCGCCGTGCTTTGCCCGTGCCTGATATTTGGCCATTCTGATTGCAGAAAGAAACGATGACAGAAGTGCGCATAGGCCAAGTCTGCAAAGCCAATATTACCCTCCACCCCTTGTACCAAATCAAAACGCTCGCCCTTGATGAGCCGCCGCCACCAGAACACCAGGCGGGCCAGCAACCGATAGAGTGCGGCCAAGAGAACCAAGGGACGGGAACACAGCACCGGGACGGGAACAAAGTCTGCCAGACTGCTCTGTGCATCGGCGTATCTACAGGCGAAGACATGGAAGCGCTGGGCGGGGGCAAGCCCCCGCACCAACATCCGATGAAAAGCGCCGATGGCGTTGGAACCATCTACAAAATAATCAAAGAGCGCGATCTTCACGTGCGATAGCAACCCATGACCAGCTTTAGCAGCAACCGCAGCGGACGAGCCACACTGCGGCGCAAGTGGAAGCCGAGTTTGGTCTCGGAAGGATAATAGCGCCGCCGGATACGCAGGGTCTCTGCCGCGGCCTCTTCCGATAGCCGCAAAGTCTTCTGCTGGTCATAGACGCGAAAACGGGACCAGATATTCGAGACTTTGTATAGCCGGGTGACATCGGCAAACCGGCCAAAGAGGTCTCCATCCATGGCCAGATTGAACGAGGCATCCAGCCCCCCCACCCGTTCATAGAGTTCACGACGCCAGAACGTGGAGGACTGGCCGATATAATTGTGGTCGTTCAGCCAAAGAAACCGCATAAAGGGCAACTGGCGTTGAACGCGCCAGCGAGAACCATCGGCGTGCAACAATTCCACATCGCCGGTCACCACTTGGGCGGGCGGATTGTGTTCAAAGAAATTTGCCACCTCGTGGAGCGTCCCCGGAGAGAGCATATCATCTGAATTAAGCCACCCCTCAAGTTCACCCGTCGCCCGGCGGAAGCCTTTGATCAGGGCATCGGTTTGACCTTTATCGGGCTCGCTGACCCAATAGGCGAGGTGGTCTGCATATTTCCGGATGATCTCCACACTCCCATCGGTCGAGCCGCCATCAATGATGATGTATTCCAAGTTGGGGTAGTTCTGCGCCAGCACGCTCTGGATACAGGACTCCAGATAACGTGCGTGGTTATAGCAAACCGTAACGACAGAAAAGCGGGGGCAGGACATCCGCACTCCAAAGGCAACGACTAGTGGGATAACTCAAGGGCTCTTTGCGACGGGGTGATCGGCCTGGCGACGCGAGAGATCCGCGCCGGTTCCGCCACAGGAACCGCCGCCGCCTGTTGCTGTGAGAAACGATAGCTCAAGCCGTACATAACGCCGCAATAGACCAAACAAGTAAAGATCTGGGGGCCCGAACCATTGATCGCCATCTGCCAGAAATTGGGCAGGAAGGCGGCAGCCAGGCCAACGACCATAGCCTTGCCCCAGAAATCACTATTATCCATCCGGCGGACCTGCCGCAGAAAACGCAAATAGATCCAGAGGTTGCCAAGCAGAAAGGCCAGCGCGGCTGGAATGCCGCAGAAGGAGGCAATGGTCATCAGACCGTTGTGATAGCCACCCGAGACAGCCAGACCTTGAATCATGCCTTCGCCGGCCCTGCCCTGCGCCATCAACGCGCCGAGAATCTGATCCAAGCTGAAGTTGAAACCACGACCGAGAAGAGGATGGGTCTTGACATCCTCCCACGCCAGCCGCGTCAACGTGCTGCGCCATTCGTTCTGCCAGCCAATTTCGCCCCGGGCGATATCGCCCACGTATTGACGGTTGGCCAGTTCCTGACTCACAATACCCGGCACAAGGGTGGACAACGAACGCAACATGGCACCCGGCAGCATGGACGGCGCGAGATAGGCCAGAGTGAAAAACACCGGGATCACCAACACACACAAAGCCAGCACGACGCGCCGGAATGATTTCATCAGATAGGCGATGGCGAGAATGATGGCCAAGGCATAATAGGGCCGGCTACGTTGGGCAGAGAGAAACCCAAAGAGCATGGTGGTGGCCACAAAAAAGGGAATGCTCCAATAAGCCAGAAATGAACGCCGGGCCGCCTTGCGTGACCACACCCAGATCAGTCCTCCGAGAAAGGCAAACCCCGTCCACGTCACAGGATTGAAGCAGTTGGGTGGGACAGAGCGCATCCCGGAGAGGAAATAGGTGATGATGCCATTGATCTGCATGGCAATGCCATAGAGCCCCATCAAAACAATAATGATCAGGTTGGTTTTGGCAGGCCACTCACGTTGAGCGGTAATGGCCATGGCCATGAAGACGAAGCCGGAGAGCGCAATCGGCAGGGCCTCGCCCAAGCCACCGGCCGTACCCAGACGGGCAGAGCCGGGCCGGTCAATCAGGAACCGCATCCAAACAATGACGAAGAAAAACATCAGCCAGCGAAAACTGGTTTGGTTGAAGATACCCACGGGATAGGTTTTGTTGATGGCATTCTGCGCCACAATGAACACCGTGATGCCGGCCCCCATGGCCAGACCAATATTCACACGGTCAAGCAAGGGAATAGGCAAGGCGAGACCCGTGAGCAGGGCCGTGGTCAAGGCGAAGCTGACCCACAGAGGGGCAGCCATATTCATCAGGATCAGGAGGAAGGGTGAAAGCACAGCGAGCACCTTCAAGGCGGACATGAAGTCCAAGCCCTGCACAGCGATTTGCTGCGCTACAAAGAGGGCACCGATGGTATAGAAAAAAGCCACCACCCCCAGCCAAAACCGATGTGTAATCATAACAAGTTCACAGACTCGATTAGATTTGCTCGTGACATTTTAACATAGAGCCGGACAACATACCACCTCGACCGTATTGACAGTGGACAAACCAAGTCTGAAACGGCGCTCACAGAGCGCCGCTACAGCAAGAAAGCACTTCATGGCAGCAGGTCCTATGATAAGGGCCTGTTGCTCTAATCGAGATTTCGCGACTGCGCTCGAAATGACACCACGTAGATGACGATTTCCGCAGGGGATGTCATGCCGAGCTTGTCGAGGCATCTCGGCACAGGCGCAGAAGCGATTTGAGCAACACGCCACAAGCGCTATCCATGTACTGCCTGCAACACCTTGCCGTAGACTTCCGCGTGAGCTGCAGCCACCCGTTCCGGGGCCATGTACTCCAAAATCCTCGCCCGCGCACCATCCGCTTCCGGGAAGGCGGTGGTTTGGAGGACTGATGACAGTTGCTCCGCGAGATCGGCGGCATGGCCATTCTGGAAAATGGTGCCATTCCCGAAGCGCAGAATATTTTCGGCCATCGCCGTCTGGCTTGAGACCAAGCAATGGGTACGGACCAACAGGGCCTCGATCACCTGATTGCCAAACATCTCCTCCAATGATGGGGCGATGAGCACGTGAGCAGCGGCGACCAAGCGGACAGCATCGAGATGGGCCAGCCGCCCTGCAAAATCGCAACGAGAACCCAACAGACGCTTTAGTGCCAGCTCTTCCCGTTTGGCATAGTCGGTCTCGCCACGCCCCGAACCGATGACCTTCAAGGAAAGATCAGGGAACCTCTCATGAATTGATTCCAACGCCGCACGCAACAGATGCAGCCCCTTGCGTTCATCCAAGGTGCCGACGAACGCCATTTGACGACTGATTTTGGGAACGGGGGACAAGGCGGCCACCGCCGGATCAAACGTGTTGGGTATCCGGTGGATGGTGAGGTTGGGGAAAAGGGCCTGGAGCTTTTCCCCGATGTAGTCGCTCTTGGCGATCAGATGGCGCGCCCGCCGCAACGCCCGGCGCTCCAGAAATTCAATCACCTTCTGGCGATGCCACCAGGGTCGCTGCAGGATGGGGTTGATGATGCAGTGGACACCTTGAGCGGTGACCACATAGGGCAGCCCGGAGCGTTGGGCCGCCAAGAGGTGGGCGTCTTCTGTCCCATGAGCATGGACGAGGTCGGGATGCAACTGGCGCAGTCGGCTCGCAAGCCGATGCGTCTCGAACAGCAACAGGGTTTTGGCCCGATAGTTGGCCTGGCAACGCAGATAATGAACCGGGACCCCATCCAGTTCGGAATCAAAATCAACTGTGCTGCCGGGGACATTGACCAGCAATTCAGGTCGCAAAGTCGTGTACATGCGCTGCGCCCTGGCCAAATCCAGCACCCAATGGCCGGAGTGGTGACTTGCCTTGAGCCGTTGATAATCCGGGTGTTGCGGCACAAGGGGGGCAGAGCAAATGTGAACAATTTTCAAAGCCTATTTCCTGGAATAGAGGGGGGGGCAAACTTTATGACCGTTTGCGGAAAAGGTAGTTGGGACATTGGAGCGCCAGCTCATAACGAGGATTTTGCTTCAGTTCCTTCATCAAGTGTTTGACTCCGGCGAAGGGACAAGCATCTGCCGAATCATCAAAAAGAATGTATCCACCCACATCCAGAAAACGATCAACATTCTCGAAATCCCGGCGAGCAAAGTCATACGTATGATTGCCATCAATATAGCTGAAACTAATCCCCCCACCCATCTGAACCCTTTGTCCAAAGACATCACTGACTGCGGACCTCGCCCCCCAGAGTTCAAAGAATTCGTCAGAAAAAACTTCCACAGTGTACGGCAGACAGTCCGCCGCGAAGAAGCGGACATTGCGCATGAAGTTATCTTTTACAAATTGGCGGTAGGCATCGTAGGTGATATTGGTGCCGGGTATAGTCTTTCCAGGCTGGGCACCTTCGAATTCCCATTTGTCAGAGCAAAACAGAGGGTTCATTTTGCCAAATTGACGCTGGTAATGGCGAATGATATTGGTGGATAGGCCACAAAAGGAACCTATCTCCACTATGGGATGATCGGTGGGCAGATTACGGATAGCCGTCGAGAACGCATGCAAGTTCCCCACATCCTGCATGCCAGCGTTGGCATGGAACAGACGTCGGGTGAACTCGCTGGAAACATCAACCCGGCGCAGCGAATCCCGACGGCGGTTAACAAAAGTCCGAATCCGCTCTATGATCTTCATAGCGACAGTTCCTCTCATTCGTGGTGTTAAACCTCACTGAAAATCAGGGAAGCAGGAGTGCAAGGTCTCCATCCATTTCGGGACAAGATTTCCGGGCGAGAAACGTGTGATCATATCTGCGTGAGCCTGGCGGCCCATGGTGCTGGCCAGTTCCGGCTTTTGCAGCAGTTCAAGGATGGCCGCGCCAAACTGCCCTGCCGAGTCCACCAGGAAACCCGTCTTGCCAGGTTGCACCAAGACGTTGTTATATCCGGTAGCGGTTGTGATCGGAGGGATACCGGCAGCGAGATAGGTTTTGATCTTATAATTCCCCTTGCAGGCGTTATAGGGCGTGTCCTCGAACCACGCCAAGCCTGCCACCGCGCCCCGCACGTTAGCGGCCTCGTTCGTGCAACTATAGGCACGCCATTCCCACGGAACAGGCAAAAGCAAACCGGGTTTCCGTGTCCCCGTCAGCACGCGCAGGCAGAATTGTTGCTGACGGTAGACCGTGGCCAGAACATCCGCCGCCTGCGTCAGGTGCCGGAGATTCCCCGGCCGGCCTGTCCAAACCACCACGGGGAGGTCTGTTGATGTTCCGGTCTGGCTAGCCTCGAAGCGGTCGGTATCAATGGCCTCTTCCAGCAGTAGCACCCGCTTCTCTGGGAACTCGCGCAGCACACGCTCGCGCAACATTGGTGTGACCACGCCAACAGCAGCCGCCATCCGGATACGTTCCACACAACCCTGCCGCAGGAAGGGGACATCCAGCCAGTTATCCTCCAGATGATAGAGGTAACGGGCGCCCAGTTGGACCAGCGCCTTTTCGACGTGGCATGGTGACTTGGCACTGGCCTCCAGATTCCCATTAACCCAGACAACGTCGCCCGGAGCAACACACGACAACAAGCTCTGCGCATGGCGGCGCAGGAACAACGCGTCGTAGATTTTCGCCCCCACACGGACCACGGCAGGTCTCTTGAGCAGGAGCGCTGCGCTGGATTCCGGCCACTTCTTTTGAATGCGGCAGTGCACCCCGCTCCGCAAGAAAGCCGCCTCAACCTTCGGGCTGTATCTATCGGGGATACCTATGCAGTCCGGGGTATCCCACACATGTATGCGCGCGGTCACGTGGCAGACCAAAAGGCAGAGCAGGCCACCATCAATAGGGATAGACAGTGGAATAGTATTGGATGGCGTTGCGTATCCCGTCATCCAGCAAGGTGAACTTGAAATCCGGGAAGATCTTGCGGAAGCGGGTGTCGTCCATCACTTTCTTGGGGGCGCCATCATCCTTGGTGGGATCGAATTGAATCCGGCCCGTGTAGTGGAAATGATGCTGGATGATGTCCACCAACTCGCGCACGCTAACGCCAAAATTTTGCGCGATGCTGACGGGCTCGCCCAAGCCACGGATGCGTGGATTCAGCACGACCTCCAGCACGATCCGCGCGTAATCGCCAGCGTAGAGCCATTCACGAATGGCGACGCCTGTGCCCCAGATTTCCAGGACGTCCTGGCCCTCCCGCTCTGCTTTCACAAACTTGGAAATCAGCGCGTTCAGGGCGTGGGCCTTGTTGGGATCGGTGGAATCGTAGGGGCCATACATGTTGGGCACGAAGAGGTAGATGCTCCGCACCTGGTGTTGCATGTTGAAAGATTCACCGAGATACCAGAGGAAGCGACGGGTGGCCCCGTAGGATAAGACCGAGGGATGGATGGGTCCGCTCATCCACTCATCTTCCACATAGGTGCGCGCATCACCCGGGAAAGCGCAGTTGGCGATGGGATTGATCACCACCGCCTGCGGGCAGCGCAGAGCCACGGCTTCGTACATGGAGAGCAACATGCGCGCATTATCGAGCATGACTTCCGCCGCCTGCTGGGTCACATAGTTCAAGCTGCCCACATGGGCGGCGCAGTTGACAATCCACTCCGGCTGCACTTTATCGAGCAGGATCTGGCATTGCGCTGAACTGCGCAGATCCACGCCCAGTTTGCGTGAAGCCTGATGGACCTCCAAGCCCCCCGCCGTGAGAACCTCCACAACGTGACGCCCCACAAAGCCGGTTGCTCCCAGCACCAAAACCTTCGTACCCATAGTCACCACCCTTTCTGAATAGCTGCCACCACGTGTGCCACATCCTCGTCCCGCAAACCATCATGCAGGGGGATATGAATCTGCGTTTCATCAAACCGACGTTGCTGGATCAAGTCCATGTGCTTGCCGCCAAAGACGTGGTTGTGATCAATGCCCTGATGAATGACCGACGCCATGACACCGCGACTGTTGAGGGCGCGAATGAAGTCGGACCGGCGTTCCACATGACAACCAAAGACCCACCAAGCGCTTTCCCGATCAGAAGGCGCGGCAAAGAGCTGAAGGCCGCTCACCTGCGCCAGGGCTTGCTGATAACGCTTGGCCAGCGCGCGCCGGCGGGCCAGACGCGCTGGGAAACCCTGCAGGTTCGCCAAACCCAAAGCGGCGGCATAGTCGTTCAGGTGATACTTGAAGCCGGGTTCTTGAATATCATAGGCCCGCTCGCCCAATTCCGTCATGGGGGAGCGCTTGCGGTCAATGCCGAACCAACGGCGACTCCGGGCGGCTGTCTCCAACTCCGGATCCAGCAGACACAGTGCCCCGCCATCGCCCGTGGTCACATGCTTGATGGCTTGGAAGGAGAAACAGGTGAAGGCCGACAACGCCCCGACCGAGCGGCCATGATAGGTGGCCCCCAAGGCATGGGCGGCATCCTCGATAACAACAAGACCGTGTCGCCGGGCCACGGCATGAATCTCGTCCATGTCGCACGGCATCCCGCCCCAATGCACGGCCATGATGGCCTTGGTGCGCGGGGTAATCCGGTGCTCGATATCGAGAGGATTCAGATTGCCCGTTGCGTGGTGGATATCCGCGAACACCGGCACCGCACGCTCCTGAACGATCACCAAACCCGAGGCGACAAAGGTCTGGGCAGGCAGGATGACCTCGTCGCCCGCCTTGATTCCCGCCAGCACCAAGGCCAGATGCAAGGCGCTGGTTCCGCTGTTGAGCGCGACGGGATGCTGCAACCCCAAATCCGCGGACAAGCGCTGTTCAAACTGCTCCACCAACCGGCCCTCGCTCAACAGGGTGGACGACAGCACCTCCCGGACATAGTCGAAGGCCGCAGGGTGAACGAAAGAATTATAGACATGAATCATTGAAGGCCACCTTCCCTATCACGCGGCCGGGTTGCAAATAGAACAAAAGACAGCCACGGATTACACGGAGCACACGGATGAAAACCAAAACTGATGGGCCGAGCATATTCATCATCCGTTTTCCAAGGCCGGGGAAAATTTTCGCTGCGTTTTTCCGAGGCTTGGAAAAATGAACTTCATTTTTTCCAATCCTTGGGAAAATCGGGGTGCGCCCCTTCCAATCCCTGGAAAGCAAAGATGCGCACCAACTCGGCCAGATAGGTATCGGCATTGTGGTAGGCGCGCCAGGCCGGCATGCGCTCCTGTGCTTGCGCGGCCAGGGTGGCATAGTCCGCATGGGCAGACAGGAGGGTCTGTACCAAACCTTCGGCATCCTCTTCGGGGAACAATAGACCCGCACCCTGCTGGTTCTGCCGCAATTCATAGGCCATCCATGTGCCTTCCGTGGTAATGACCGGCTTGCCCAAGAACAGGGCCTCCGAAAAGGCCCCGGAGGAGGCTTGGTAACGATCGCGCTTATAGGGCAACACGACCAGATGCAGCTTGGCGAACATCTCGTAATACTTATTTTCATCCAAGTCGGACTTGAGCAGGAGCACATGTTCAGACGGCAAAGCGGCCAACCGTTCAATGGCGGCCGTGACGGCGGGGACCGTTTCGAGCGGCCGCTGAAAACACTGGATGTGGAAATGGAACTTGGCGAGCTCAGCGCGCTGATGCAGAAGCTCGATGGCCTTGGCCAACACCAGGAAACCTTTGCCGGTGGAGGCCACACCGGGACTGCCCACGACCAATTTACCCGCGAAGGGCGGCAACGCACTGGAGGCACCGGCCGGGATGTGAGGGACCGTGGGGACGGTGAAGACCGGCAGCTTGGTCAATTGCTGGAATTCGGCGGTCAAGAGGGGTGTATCCGCAATCAAGCGGATCCGCAGCGTCTGGGCGTAGTGCTCGAGCAGACGGAAGCTGCGCTGATAGACCGGCAACTCAAAATCCCATTGCCCGGAACTGGGCAGGAAGGAGCTGTAGCGCAACATGAACGCGAGCGCCGGCGCCTGCCGGGGCTGGAAGGATGACAGCCAGCGGTGGAAAACGCCGGGCTTGAGGATGTCCACGTCCTCCAATTGCAGCACCCAGCGGCTATCAACTTCATGGGTTTGAATCCTGTGCAAGGCGCGCCACTGCTGCCACGGCACCACGAAGCGCCCCAGCAGAGGAATGTAGTGGCCGCGCCAGCGGAAGGCATCGCGAGGTTCAAAGAACGGGAGGAAGGGGAGCTTCCCGGACAGGAGCGCAGCGGCAGAGCGACGGCCCGCCACTTTGTACTGCCAGCCGCGCGTACGAGCGGCACGCTCCAACGCCGCCGCATAGTTGAAATGATGGCCACCATAGCCGGCCAGATCCGGGTCCACCAGACAGAAGCCCGCCACGTCCCTGACTGCCCCGGCATTCACAGCATGAAAACCGCGCTTCGGCCCTTCAATCCGCCCTGATGATCTGCGGCACCGGATGCGGAATAATGAACCCACCGCCCTGCTCCAGGAATTTCTTATACTTGCGCTTGAAGAAAGGCAGGAAATTCCAGGAAAGCAGGAGGTAGTAATCGGGCTGCTTGAGCAGCTTGCGCTCGTCCACGATGGGGATGTGCGTGCCGGGGGTCAGCCGGTCAATCTTGAACTCGTTCACCTCCGTGGCCAGCGTCACGAGGTCGGGCCCGATCTGGCAATAGTTCAGCAGCGTGCTGCCCTTGAGAGGCGCGCCCAGGGCATAGATTGTTTTCCCCTGTTCCTTCAAGGAGCGCAACAGAGCCAGCAGGTCTGTCCGGTTTTGCTCAACGCCCCTGGCAAACCGCTGATAGGTTTCCCACTGATCCAAGCCCGCTGCATGTTCGGCCTTCAACACACGTTCCACCGTTGACATGCTGGGCCACGGATTATTTTGGAGCCCCACATAGAGCACAAACGAGCCGCCATGGACATCGTAGAAATCCACGTCCAGAATGCGCATGCCATGTTGCTCGAAGAGCCGCTTGAGCGGCGTCACCGCGTGCAGCATGATGTGTTCGTGATAGAAGTGATCGAACTGGTATTTCTCCAGCACATCCTTGAGATACACGCATTGCGTCAGGAAGATGGTCCGCTCGCCCATCACCATCCGCAGACCTTCCACGAAATCATGGATATCCGGCACGTGATAGAAAACCGCCGTGGCTGTGATCAAGTCGGGTTGCAGGTTCAACTGCTGAATCGCCTGCGCCGTTTGCCGGTTCCAAAACGTCTCGCAGACGGTGACCCCGTTGCGCCGGCAGAGCTTGCCGGTCCGGTGACCGGGATCAACACCCAGGACCCGCATGCCGCGCTGCCGGAAAATATTGAGCAGCGTGCCATCGTTGGCGCCGATATCCATCACCAGCGAATTGGGCTCCAGTTCATAGCGCGTGATGGTGCGATCGGCCATGATCTTGAAGTGATCCACCACGGGCATATTGACGCCCGTGATGTAGGGATGATTCGAGAACATGAACTCCGCGGAGGGGAATTCCTCGATCTGCACCTGCCAGCAGGTGGTGCAGACATCCATGGCAAAGGGGAATTTCAATTCGCTATCGGCCTCCTCCGGCATGGGGAAATGATTTCCATTGGGTTGCTCCCCCAAGTCCAGGAACTGCTTCAGCGTCGTTGCGCCACAATTCATGCAGTGTGTATTTTTCATAATCCATCTCCTTCTTGCTGCTCGCTCATGAGGCCGGCTTGAGCGCGCCACGCCACCATGTACAGGTCCGTTCCAAACCAGATCGCAGATCGCAGGCTGGCGTCCAGCCCACTTCCTGATTCAACCGCTGGGTGTCGGCGCCCAGAACTTCCGGCTCGCCCCGCGCCGTCCGCTTGGGTAACCACTGCACTATATGCGGGGCGTTCAATTCCACAGCGATCTGTGTGACGACAGCCTGGATGCCAGACAAGACGCCGGAAGCCACGTTGACCGCGCCCGAAACTTCCGCAGCCAGCAGCGCCGCCAAGGCCGCCGCCACATCCTCCACATACATAAAATCGCGCTGCTCTGTGCCGGCCTCCATCACAACAGGCTGTTGGCGCAGGCAAGAGCAGATAATCCGGGGGATCAAGCGCTCCGGCCGTTCATGCGGCCCATAAACACAAAACAGGCGGGCCCAGCCCCAGCTTAAGCCATGTTGCGCGGCAAAACTTTCCCCCGCCAGCCGCAGCGCATTCTTGCACACACCATAGAGACCCCGCGGTTTGAGATGGGCATCGCGCTCCTGCATGATGCCGCCGCGGTCCCAATCATATTCAGCGCTGGTGCCGGTGACGACCACGCGCTGGCCGCCCTGCTGTTGGAACCTGCTGACCAGTTGCAAGCTGGCGGCCAGCCAATCCAGATTGGCGGCCGTGGTCCAGTAGGCGCCCGGTGTGGCATCCCAGGCCAGATGCAGCAGATGGCTCGGCCGAACCTGCGCCATGAGCTGTGCGATACTTTCCGTCTGGAGCAGATCCACCTGATGCCAGTGAACCGTGGCGGCATCACCCGCCCAAGGGGGCACAACCCGATCCAACGCATGGACCTCAAAACCCGCCATCAGCAGCGGAGAGAGGGTATGACGCCCGATAAAACCAGCAGCGCCGGTTACCAAAACTTTTTTCATGGGCGGTAGTCTGGCAAGTGCCGGTCCCTGTCGGAAAGCATAGGCGCCGTGGTGGGCCATTGGATGCCAAAGCACGGATCGTCCCAGCGGACGGCACCGGCGCTGGCCGGCACATAGGGGCCTTGAATCAGATAAAGCAACTGGGTGTCATCGCGCAGCGTCACAAAGCCATGGGCGCATCCAGCCGGGATGAAAACCCCCAGTCGCTTTTCTTCCGATAGCTCGGTGGCCTGCCAACGCAGGTGAGTAGGTGAGGCGGGCCGCAGATCCAAAGCGACATCATAGAGAGCGCCGCGCAGACAGAAGACCAGCTTGGCCTGTGCATGCGGTGGAGACTGGAAATGCATCCCCCGCAAAGTGCCGGCCTTGAGATTGGCCGACACATAGACATTGTCGGTCTGGAACGGGTGGTCGAGTGTGGCGGCCCAGGGTTGCTCCCAGAGCGTTGCGAAAAAACCGCGCCCATCAACATGGCAAGGCAACGTGAGCCTTTGATACCCAGCCACGGCCGAAACGGTCTCGATGACCGGCTGCTGCACCTGACTTTGGGACACATGTTTCATGCAGACCAAATTATTTTTCGGCAAATTGAGGGATCACGCTCTTACCCATGAAAGGCGCGACCAAAAACGGTGGAGATAGGACCACCAAGCCATCGAGCGGATAATCCACAGGGCGTAGAGGAGGAATAAAAGTAACTTAAACGCAAGCGCACTGAAACCTGTGCCACCGAGATTGGACAGGCCGATGATGACCACCAGTGTGCCCAGCCCCATAGCCACCGCAATCTTCAAGAGATTGATGGGGACCGGCCAGAAGGCGCGGCTACAGGCGAAGCGCAGCAACATCACCATGACCGCTGTGGCGAGATTGGCGATGCCCGCGCCGACCGCGCCCAGATGCGGCACCAGCCAGAGGTCCAAGCCTATCACCAAACCACCACGCGCCAGATAGACCGGCACGAACCAGATCACCTTCTTGGCATACTTGGCCCCAATGGAGCCGACCCCATCCACCACGCCAGCCACACCGGCCGCCAGCAGCCACGGCAGGACGGCCGCCGTCGCAGAAAACTTGGGATGCATCATCAACCGGACGATGTCATTGGCAAACAGGATGGCGGCCGTACCCAGCAGGACGAAGGCGATAATGACCTGCGTGGAGACCGAACCCAGAAAGACCCGCGCCTGCTCCAACGGTTCGGAGGAAGCCACACGGCAGAACATGGGGTCGAAAGCCATCATCACCGCGCCACCCAGCAGATTGAACACACCCGCCAGTTTCTCCGCGGCGCCATAGATGCCCAACTCGGCCACGGAAGAGAGATGGTTGATCAGGTAGCGATCTATGTTGACTACGACCATGGCGATGACCATGTAGGGGAGGCTCTGGAGACTGAACATGAGGGCATTGCGGAACATCGCGCCATCCCATGCCAAACGGAAGGAAGCACGGGACAACCACAGAGCTGCGGGCAACGTGCAGGCCTGCGCGAGCACACCGGCCCACAACACCCCCAGCGCTCCCATGTGCCAGCCGACCACCAGCCACAAGGTGAGGCCGATATTCAGAAGGAAGTTGGCCAGACTGATGGCCACGAACGGACCGGGGCGCTCCTGTAGGCGGAACAGCAACTGGAAGGTATCCACATTGACCTGCAAAGGCATGGCCGCGAGGGCCAAGGTATAGAAAGGATGGAAGGCGATATTCGGGTAGAGACGCTGGAGCCAGACATGGGCGACCAGGCACAGCGTGAAGGCCGCCAGGCTCATCACGGAGACCGCGGTCACGATGGTCCCAATGAACCGCTGGCGTTCCCCCTCTGTGTGATAATCGAAATAGCAACGGAACATGCCGCTGCCCGGCAACTGCAGGGTGGCAAAGATGCCGACCAAGGCGGCCAGCGAGGTCAAGGCCGCCACGATGCCGTAATCCTCGCGCGATAAATAGGCGGTCAGGACCGGCAACAGAAGAAAGGAAACCACCTTGGGCAGGAAACCACCCGCGGTGTAAATCAAGGTATTCTTGACCAAGCTCATGAGCGTCCATACTGCCGATAGACTTCCATGTGTTGCTGCGCGCACTGCGTCCACGAGAAGCGCTGGAGATTCAGCCTTCCCAACCGGCGTAGTTCGGCGCTGCGGGTCGGAGAACCGACAACATTTTCGATGGCCGTCGTTAAGGCATCCGTGTCCTGCGGGTCAAAATATTCTCCGGCCTCGCCGACCACCTCCGGCAGCGAACTGGTGTTGCTACAGATGACCGGGCAGTCGCACGCCATGGCCTCCAACGGCGGAATACCGAAGCCCTCGTAGCACGAGGGATAGACCAAGGCGGCGGCATGGTGATAGAGGTTGGCCAGCAGGGCATCGTCACCACGCAGAAAAAGAACCTGATTCTGCTCCAGACCCAGACGAGCAAGCTCACCGAGTTCCGCCGGTGTGGTGGCCTCGCCCCCCATGCAAACCAGCTTAAAGTGGTCGCGCAAACCGGGGCGGGCCGCATAGGCCCGCAAGAGGGCCGCAAAATTCTTGTACCCCGCGCGATTGCTTACAAACAGCAGATAGGGACTGCCGATCTGGGACGGCCCCGTTGGTTGCGACGTGAATTGCCCGGCATCGAAACCGAGGTGAATCACTGACACACGCTTGGGGTCCACCGGCAGAATGCGCAACAAATCCTGCCGGGTGTTTTCGGAAATGCAAATGATCTGCGCCGCCCGCTGGACCGCCGCCTGCTTGGCCGCATGCCGTTCCGCAAAATCTGGATGCTGGTCAGGGAACAGTTCATTGATCATGTCGAACATGGTGAGGACGACCGGCGTCTGCCGGGGATCCGCGATGCACGACAACCGGTAATAGGTTTCGTGCAGCACATCGCCGGGCTGCCACCGCCAATGGAGCGAGGCCAGCCAGCGGTTCAACTCCTGCTTCAGGTTCGCCAGCGCGCGGCGGCGACCCCTGATCAATTTGCGCCCGACTACCACTGCGGACGGCAACCGCTCCAGATAGGAATTGATATACAGCGGAGCGAGGACGCGAAACGGCATGTCTGGATAGAGCCGCAACAACTCGCGGATCGTCTCGACGAAATACCGGGAGATGCCCCCATAGGGCTGACGACAGAAAATCTGGTGATCGAAAACGATCACTGTACCCCACGCAGAAACGCGCGCAGTTCGTCCAAGGACGACAGCATGGTGGAAACCGGGAAGGTCTTGTCCTCCTGCAGCAATTTCCGGCTGAATTCCTGTTCAACGGGTTTCACCGGCTGGAAAAGATCCAGCAAGGACGCTACCCCGCGATTCTGTCTCTTCTTGCACAGACTGCCCAGCCCCAGGGAGTGGATTCCAAAAATAAAATCCACGGTATCCACCGCCAGAAACTCGGCCGGAACATAGGCCGGCAACACGGCGATCGGATAGTCGTTCAGAAAGGCGGAATAACCGCAGCGCGGATGACCCTTCACCCAGACATGGAACCCCTCGCGCACGAACAGCTCCATGACCTTCCGCAGCACCACCTCGTAGTCGCGATAGAAAAAGCCCTCTGCCGACTCCAGGAGCAGCACCGTTTTCTTGCCCGCGGGAGCGGGTGGTAGCCGATAGGCATAGCGCTCCTGCACCGTGGCATCGGGTTGCACCCTTTCTTTGATGATCCCGTAGCAAGACTCATCAAGAAAAAGCAGGTAGCTATAGGCCGCGCTCATGTGCATCGGCTGTAGGCGTACTTGGGCGACCCATTCGTTTGCCCGCCAAAAGAGCTGTTGCTTGAGGGTCAAGCGCGTCAACGGTTGCGGCGGATTCCCATCAAAAATGCCCAGATTGATGACCCGGTTATGGCGGCTTAGACGCGCGCTAACCGCCGCCTGCCAGACATCGTTGAAGCCGCCAAAGGTATAAACAGTGGCGCCGGCAACGCCGGCAAAAAGTTGCGCATACAGCCGGTTGATCTCCAGGCGCAGTGACAGCAGGGAGAGCGGATTCCACAGACGTAATCTGGTCTGGGGTAAAGGAACAAAACCCACAGCCGCGTCCGGCAGCTTACAGGCTTGGAGGAAGTCATGGATACCAGGGATACCAACGGCCATGAGCCGAACGGCCCCAACACGGCGCTGCTGTTCATAGAGCGTCAGCGCGTGCGGCAGGTAATATGGCGCATTGCATAGAATCAATAAATTAGCCATAAATAGACGGTCATAAATTCAGGAAATACGCGTTGGAATACATGCATCGAGCTACTTGGGTCTGAACGAGTGCAAGGTTTGCTTGAGGATGGCGGCTTGTTGATGGGCCTCATCAAGCTGCCAGTAGTTGGTTTTCATCTGCACCATACGGGGCTGCAGATACTCCGCCATGGGACATAGGCCCGGCGCATACTGCTGGCGAATTCCAGGCGTGTGTTGGATTTCATTCAGGAAGAGCGGCTCCCTATACGACAACTTCCATGCCGCATAGAAGCCATCACCACCGTTCCTTTGGAAGAGGTCACGAAAGGCATACCAATCCTTTTCCGGCTGCTTCGACTGCAGCACCCAGCTATAGGACCAGTAGGAATTCACATAACCGGCAGGCATCGCCTGGCGCTGCACATACTCAACACCCGCTATGGCCTCATCGAAAATGGTCGCCACACGCATCCGATTGGCCACCAGTTCATCAGCCCTTTCTAGCTGTCCCAACGCCACTGCGGCAGTTACTTCTGACATGCGGTAATTGAAACCCAACGTCACATGCCGACTATAATTGGGATCCTGAATGTCGTTGCGGGTAATCTTACCCTGCTTGGCACTGACGCCGGCATAGCCGAGGCAACTGAAGCGCCGGGCGTGGTCTGCAAGGGCTTCATCGTCGGTCGTCAGCATTCCGCCCTCGCCACAAGTGATGTGTTTGCTGGCTTGAAAGCTAAAACTGGCAAACGTCCCCTGCTGGCCTACCAGTGCCCCCTTGTATTTCCCGAGGAAACATTCGGCGTTGTCCTCAATCAGAGGCAAGTTCCGCTCCCGGCACACGGCTAGCAGTGCATCATAATCGGGAGCCAGACCATAGAGTGCCACGGAAATGACTGCACGTGTTCTATCGGTGACTCGTGCGCGCACCGAGGCCGCATCCAAATTGAAGGTCGCGGAATCTACATCGGCAAACACCGGCAGGGAGCCGTTGTGCAGCACCGCCAGAGCGGTACTCGACATGGTCAAGGGCGGCACAATGACCTCGTCACCCGGCTTGACCCCGAGCGCGGCCAGCGCAGTATGCATCGTCGCAGTCCCGTTCACGTGGCCAATCGCAAACCGCACTCCCAACCTTTCGGCGAACGCCTGTTCAAGGCGATTGTTAAAAAGGCTGTTACGCGACGTGGCAAATTCATTGTCCAGAGCTTCCAGCACATACTTTCTTTCCAGTTCTGTCATGCGCTCCATAAACACCTCTTCCTTTCCTGCGTTAAATCCATAATCGCAAATCAAGAGTCTCCCGTCGGCGCGTACCCGGCCCGGATGGATTGCTGATCGCCAGCGCAGGATGATGATCCAGCCATAGCAGGGCCTCACGCAAGTCCACCGGGTGCCCAGGCACATATAGGGCCTCAAATACGGCCTGCAGCACTTCCAAATCTTGAGGCGTATCTAACGACAACCGGTAAGGCCGATAATAATCCGCGCCGGGTTTCAGCCTGTGCATCACGAATGCCGACGGTTCGTCCAGATACCACGTCAGGAACTCCGTGTTCCCCGGCACTGCCGCACGCTCAACGATCGTGGCCAAAGCTCGACGACTTATTATCTCGGAGTCTCCGCCATAAACGACCCCCTCCATGCAAGTGTAATCAGCCCGATGTTCCAAATGCGCAATTATAGCCTCATCAATAAGCCCAATATCGCGCAACAAATCATCGCCGGTGACACGAACAAAGTGATCGAATTGGAACTGGTCGAGGGCGAGCAGCAACCGCTGCGCAACATCCTCATTAGGTCCGCAAAAGGCAGCGATGCCTTCGCGCCGCGCCAGTTCCACCAGCACAGCGTCATCTGGTCGTTCCGTAGTGCAGAGCACAATCCGATTGGCTTGGTTGCAGCACTTCATGCGCTCGATTAGCAGGGCAATACTTTCCCGACCGCAAATCTTCTTTAGCGCCTTCTGCGGTAGCCGCGTGGAAGCCGTACGGACGTTGATCAAAATGCCAACCTGCGGACGCGTCCTATTCGTGCGTTGAATCGAAGGAAAAGGTGTTTGAACCTTAGCTTGCTGGCGCTGGCGTTCATTTCCCCACGCCGGGAAACCACCCACGGTGTCGATAGAGCGCAGGTTCTCCGCCAGTAGCCGGAACGATTCGATATCCAGTGCCATCGCTGTCGTGGAGGATGGCGCGGCAAGTTGTTTTTCCACCCAAGTGGCGCCTGCGCCCACCGCCGAAAGAGGAAAAAGCTTAGCCTCCGCCTGTGCTCGCCCCAGTTGGTCGGCACAAGCCAGTTCTACTCCAAGATCGGCATAGGCGCAGCATAACCAGCGAATTTCCTCCAAGCTGTGCATTTCTAACGAAGCCGGTGCATCCGATTGCCCCGGCACTAACACCAGCGGGAGTGCAGGTTGCAAAGTCCGCACATGCTTCACAGCTTGGTAGATTTCGATACGCTTACGCCCCTTTGTAGCAAGCAGCGTAGGTTTTCCCAAGGCAGCCGTACTATTCAGCAACGACTCGTCGTCCAGTTCCGATGAGGGTAGCTTGAAACCATCCACGCCGCACGTTTCCGCCAGTGCCAGAGACGCAGGCTCGGCGACCTCGGCGAGCAGCCGTAGCGAGTGCGTGTGCGCTGCTTCAACCAGGGCCCGTCCCTCCTCTAGCGCCAAGGCTTTTCCAAACGGCCAAAGTACGACCTCGGCGTGCGCAACTGCCGCCGCCCGCAACCAAGCCAAGCCATCGGACAACGTACCCGCTTGTACGCCCCCCCATGTAGCCATAATGGTTATGTGTTGCACTGTCTGCTTTTCAGGCCGGTAAGTATTGAATTTCAAAGACTGGAAAATTTTCGACCGATTTTCCCAAGGGTTGGAAAATTTCACCGCGTTTTTTTCCGAGGCCTGGAAAAGATGCCGCGTTTTTTTCCAAGCCATGGAAAATCAGGTGATGGTCTTCAGCGCGCCACCATCGAGCGGGATGCACGCGCCAGTCAGGTAGTCGGCGCGCGCGCTGGCGAGGAAGGCGACGAGGTCGCCCATCTCGCGCGGCTGGCCGAAACGGCCGACGAGCGTGT